>ULRD01053214.1_pt1 | contig 18889 bp, 4 predicted proteins | sample 1955181 | NCBI WGS metagenome assembly ULRD01 (sample SAMEA4835675, study PRJEB28245) | human gut metagenome | biome: gut microbiome; material: fecal sample | place: Denmark | collected 2008
CAGTCAAATGAATTACCGAGGAAAACTTGACACTTACGAATCTTGAAAATGGGCTTGCTATTTGTATCCTTTCGTGCTACAATGACGGCATCAAGAGGTGAAAGCCCTTGAACCAACTGAAGAGGGAAGCAGAGCCTACGGGCTATTGCGCTGAATTCGGTGAGAATCCGAAACTGAGACCCAGCCGTGAAGGAAATTCATTTCCAAGTCGGATGCCGCCTGTTTCCAACATCCAAGAGCAAATCTGCGGGAGTCGTGTCTGCTTTCGTAGACTGGGTGCTGGTCACAGTCTCAGTCTAAGCAAAAGTAGAAATCGATCCGCAGTTTTTTATTGCAGAAAACGAATGGATTTTCAAAGGCCTTGATCTATTTCTGATTTCTACCGCCTTCCTCTTTGCGAAAAGGAGAGTCAATGATGAAAAAAATTAAGGATGAAATCGCACGTATCGAAGGCGCGAAAGGAAACGTCGTCCTCGTGAACAAGAAATCCTATCTGGCTCTCCTGAAAGAGCTTTCCGTCCTGCGATTCAAAGTACACAGGGCGGAGAACTGGGAAACCCCCGCGGCAGTCGTTTCCGTCGTAAGACGTGGTTACATGTATCAATACTGGTATCCGGAGAACAAACCGGCACAAAACAAAGGAGAACATAAAATGGCAGAACAGAAAAAAACCGAAGCAGTCGAAGTCAAAGTCGCAGCAGAAAAGGTAGCCGCTTTCCAGAAATACCTCGAAGAAAACAAGATCAGCGGATTCGGTCTGCAGGACTTCCAGAATGACGTTCATGCACAGGCATTCCGCAGCAACCTTCAGGTCGAAGGAACAAGCCTGCCCTTCATGATCCTCTTAGACGACAGCGTATACACCATGCTCCAGGTCCAGGTCGCAGCCGGCCTTGCACAGGGCGACAAGAGAGAAAAGATCTGCTCCTTCCTGAATGACCTGAACGAACAGTACCGTATGCTGAAGTTCAGCGCTGACGCTGCTGGCAACGTCCTCCTCACCTGCTGCATCCCAGCCGGTGTACCGCACTTCGAACCGGCCCTCGTCATCGCCATCCTGAACCAGATCCAGGGCCTCCTCACTGCGACCTATCCGGAAATCATGAAACATCTCTGGGAAAAATAACAGGCATGCTGATTGGGTGATAGAGCTTTTGACTTCGATCGCTAACTGTCATCCGTTATACAAGAAAGAAGGTCATTCTTATGAATATGAAAAAACTCGCCGTCGCCGGAGCGATGCTCCTCGCTGGCACCTTTGGCGCCATGGGGATGGCTGATGCAGCCACCGGCATCGTCAATGTGAATGCCGTCCTCTCCGGTAATGCCGCTTTCCAGAAAGCAGGAAAGACCGTAGCGGCAGAACAGCAGAAGCTGCAGAAGGAATACAACGAAAAATCCAAAGGCATGAACGATGCCGACAAGAAAGCCCTGGAACAGAAGCTGAACCAGCAGCTCGCCCAGAAAGAAAATGAAGTCATGAAACCGATCCAGGACAACTTCAAAGCCGCTGTAGAAAAAGCAGCCAAAGCCAAGAAGATCGACACCGTCGTCGTCCCGGGCGGCATCATCTACGGCACCATCTCCGCTGACCTCACCGAAGATGTGAAAGCGAATATGAAATAAGACGGCAGACAGTGCAGGCCATACCGCTCTTGATGCATGATCTTATAGGGACAACAGGTTCGGTAGGCTCCTTGGACGTGACGCACGAAAGCCGCTTTTCCCTCCTTCCTCTGGAAGGAGGTGGCGCGAAGCGCCGGAGGTTGGCTTATGCACTCTACTGGCAGAACAGGATCAATGAATTTTCCATCTGGTCGTACGTTTTCTGAATGATCATGGGATAGGGCTATGAGGCAGAAGTCCATGCGATCATTGTATTTACTCCATGGGACGAGGCAGGGAGAGCACTTGTGATTTTCCCCTCCCTGATGTTTCCTGTCTCGTCCCCTATGTAGATCTTTCCCCTCTACATATCACTCCTTTTTCTCCTCTCTCTTTTTTCTTGAAAAGCACCATATTGATGTCATGCAGGCATCAATATGGTGCTTTTTATTGGTTTAAATACAAGGATGATCAAAAATGAAAAGATGATTTGCTGAAAATTGGTTGACCGTATGAATATAGTATACATTATACTATTATGGAATCAAAAAATGTATTTTATGCATATATGATTGATCAGATGTTCTTTACGATTGGTTAGCTTTTTATTATGCCATATGAGCCGTATAAAAAGCATGGTATGGCATCATTGATTTATACCAAGAGGAGGATATGAAGATGAGGACTAGGAAGTGGAGTGCATTGCTGGCTGCTGTCATAGCCATGACAGGGTTGAGCAATATTACATTGGCTGCCGATTATACGACAGGACTTACAGGTAGCTATAGAAAAGATAATAGACTGGTGAAAGGGGACGGAAGTTCAGTCAAGAAATCGGGAAATAGTACGATTTATGATTTTGGCGGACGCGATCAGTCCTTTTCGGTTACAAACGCTGATGCGGTTTCTTTTTCAGCATCGGGACAGAGTTTCATTGTTAACAACATCGGTGCAAATGGAAGTAAAGGAACGATTACGCTTCGCAGCCAGAATACAATACCAAATGGCTTGGGTAATGCTTCCGGTCTAAATATCGGATCCGGTAACACTACGATCAATAGCAATCTGGTTGTTGAAACCAGTGCGGACTATCTGACCGATGGAATCCAGGTAGGAGGAAATGGGATACTTACCATCAATGGCAGTGTCAAGATGCGTAAGGATGATGCAGATAGCCCATGGGGAGTAGTGACCAATAATGTGCATGGTAATTATGGTCCAGGGGGTTATGTGACCAACGATGCCTTGGAATATACCGGTGCCAGATGGCAGCCGACGGGACTTTACGTCAGTGAATCCAGAGGGCATATGGTCGTCAATGGGGATGTGGATATTGCTGTGCGTGGTACAGCAGTGATCACCAATACATACAATGGAGCAGGGGATGTCACTCCGGATGAGTTATCAAGTATTTCCCTCTTAGGAGATCATACGAAAATCATTACGCCTTTTCAGGAAGAAGCCTATGTTGAAGGGTTTGGCAAATTTATTGAACCTTATTATTCCCTGGCCAGCTATGGTGGTACGGTCAATGTCAATGTAAAAGATCAGGTTGCACAGAATGGCAAAGTTGAAATTGTTGGTAATGTGATTTCTATGAAACGGTCTTCCGGTACATATACCCCGGATGTTTATCAGGACGGGCGTATCAATATCGGACTTACGACTGGCGATTCGTACTGGAGAGGCTTGATCGATAATGCCAATCTGGCACAAACAAGTCCTACAGAAAAAGATAAGTATGGACATCCCAAGTATGATCCTGCAATTCCCCCGGTGGATGCTGATCATTCGGGAGAAGTCAACCTGTGGCTCCAGAATGGTGCACAGTGGATCTATGAAAATGCGTCCCGCAAAGACGGCCTTGACTACAAGCATATGCCGGAATATAGCCAGTCGAGCTATGGCAGTTACGATGGAATGTCTCATCTTAGCCGCCTTGTCGGGGGAAAAGACAGCGCATCTGCTGGTATCATCCGTGTGAAGGATAATGATCCGATTCAGATCGCTGAGGCTGAAGGCGTTACCAAGGTTTGGTACGAGCATGCTGACGCTACTCCGGGCACTATTATCGGTGGCGATGTGAAGATTCTTACTGCCAAGACCGGCACTGAGATGATGCTTTACACCGGCAATAACGGTATTACCAAAGGCTTGGCTGAAGGTGATGCTGCTGCAGATAAAAACAATGTCAGTGAAGTGCTGAACTCCTTGGCACACAAGCTGTGGTATATGGCCGGTGATGCTAATCTTAAAGGCAGCGTATCCATTGCTGAGGGTCTGACTGCGTCTTCTGCTACGATGAAGACTGGTAACATTACCTTTGCCGAGGGTGGCCAGGGCTTCTATGATTATACTCCGGCGACGGACGATAAACCTTATGAAACCGGTCCTATTGTAAAATCCGAAAACATTGATGAAACACGTGTTGGCGATGTCAACGGCATTGTTTCTATTACTGTTACCGAAGCGCAGGATAGTGTAGCTTCCAGTGCGCCTAGTGCTATGTATGTAGCAGGCGACGCAGTAAGCCCGCTTGTTGTTGATTTACAGGGCCACACCTTGAAGCTCAATGCCAACAATCAAACTGCTAATTACGTGTCTACGGTTTACGTTGATGACAATAAGAGCATGGAGATTAAGGATTCCAAGGGCAATGGCGTCCTGAAGATTTCCGCCGGTCTCGGTGCTGACGGTAATGCTGACACTAATGCTAAGTATGTCTATGGCATTCGTGTAGGTGAGGGCGGCAGCTTTACCGCAGATACCGATGTTGAAATAGATGGTGTTAGATCTAATTCTAGCTCCCGTGCTTTTGGTGTTTATGCATATAGTGAAGGCAACGTTGTATTTGAAAAAGATCTGACCATCAAGAATGTTCATACAGCTAACAAGGTTGGCCCGTATACAGCAGGTATTTATGCAGATGCTTCCTCCAGCGCTAAGTCGCCAATCAATATAACTGTAAAGGGCAATCTTAATATTGAAAACGTATTGGGCAGTGCAATCCGTGCACTGAATTCTTCCACTATATCTACTGCTGGCGCAACAATTAAAGCTGCGGATATGTCTAACGGTACGGATTATAGCCAATATTATGCTTTGCAGGCTAACAAGGGGACTATTAACCTGAATACCGGTGAAGGCATTACCGCCGGAGTTTTGGATGTTACCGGCGATATGAAGGTAACTAATAATAAAGCTTCTGTTATTAATGTCAACATGACTAAGGGTTCCAAATGGATAGGCGCAGTAAGCAATATTTCCAGCAGTACTTATAATGCTCCTGATGGTCAGTTTAATCTGACAATGGCAGAAGGATCCGTATGGAATCATGAAACCGGTCGTTCGGTAGATACGCTGAAGACAACGTTTGCTGGCAGCAATGTTTCTAAGCTGGACGGCTCCGGTGTAATCTATCAGAATTCCGACAAGGGTATTACCGTATATAATTACAGCGGTGACACAACGGTTGTTTATGACCATGATGCAAATGATCCGCTGACCATCAATGGCGGTGATTTTACGATCAAGGCTGCCGCTGCCGATTCCAAGATCACTTTGGTTACCGATAGCCAGGGGATTACCGGTGGCTTTGCGGATGGTGATACGGCAGCAGAAAAGAATCATGTCAAGGAAGTACTGAACAAGCTGGCTAATAAGCTGTTCTACACCGGTTATAAAGATGCAAATCTTGCTGGCGTAGTTAAAATCGCTGATGGCTTCACAGCATCTAGTGTAAGCGCTACTGTAAAAGCTTCTGGCGATGTGACCTTCTCTGATGGCAGCAACGGAACAAAAACACCAGGTCAGGGCTTCTATGATTATACTCCTGAACAGGAGAAACCCAATTATAAAACAGGCGCAATTACCAAGTCTGAAGATATCAGCCTGAGCCGTGAGCTGGATGAAAGCGGCGTGGCGCATGTTTCTGTAACTGAATCGAATGCCGGAGGTGGTAAATTCGCCAGCGCCCTTTACGCAGGCGAATCGACCTCTCCTTCCAGCCCGATGACTGTCAAAATGTCCGGCAAGGGCCTGGCTTTGCATGCTGCTCAATCGAGCGGACAGGCAGCAGCGATTTACGCAGACAATAATGCCTACATCCATGTGATCAATCCATCAACTGACCAAAAGCTTTCGATTACGGCACGTAATACCGATACAAAAGGCTCTCATGGCATTTACGCTGCTGATTATGCGCACCTGAATATTTCTGGTCCGGTAGAAATTGCAGATGTGATCACTGAGGGTGATGCCGCAACCGGCATCAATATTCAGGGAAAGCAGAGTGAGATTACTATTGACGGTCCGCTGACAATCAGCAATGTCAAGGGAATTAGAGAAAAAGGCGCAGGCATGAATGCTTCCGGCATTCTGGTCACTGGTGACAGCTCCACTGTGACTGTCAGTGGTACGGTCGATATTTCCGGTGTACGCGGCAGCGGTATCAAGCTGGTGGGCGCTAATACCAAGGTATCTGTTGGCGGCGGCACTATTACTGCAGCCGAAGACAGCGATCATTCGCATAATTTCTATGCAGTCCGCGTAGATAAAGGCACGCTGGATATCAACATGAAGGATGGCGCAGCAGGCGGTACGACCACCAAGATTACCGGTGATATGTATGCAACCGGCCAATATGGCAAGAAGGTCGTGGAATACAGCGGCGGTGAGCTGATCGACTGGAATGACGCAGGCATCCTTAATGTGGCTTTGACCGATAAGGATTCCTTCTGGAAGGGCGTGGCGGCCTACGACCAGTATAATGATGATTATGGCGCTGGTGGCGGCAATACTGCGCACGATATCGGCCAGTTCAATCTGTATCTGCAAAACGGCGCCACTTGGACCAATGAGCAGCAGTCTCACGTGACAACAACGACCATAGCGTACAAAAATCCTGTATGGGAAGGCAGCACGCTGGCAACACTGCATGGCGGTAAGGATGCCGATAATGCAGGCTTGATTTACCAGAAGAATACCAATCCTATTTCTGTTGTCAATTACAGCGGTCATACCACTGTATTCTATGAGCATGATGCTAATGATCCGACCAAGATGATTGGCGGAAGCTTTAATATTACCAATGCAGCAGAAGGTTCTGCTATCACTTTTATTACGGATAACAAAGGCATTACTTCCGGCTTTGCAGATGACGATTCCGCTGATGCTAAGGATAAAGTAGCTAACGTACTGAATAACCTGGCAGGCAAGCTGTTCTACAAGAACTATACGGATGGTCATCTCTCTGGCGTAGTGAAGATTGCTGAAGGCCTGACTGCTTCTTCCGCAGCGCTGAAGACCGGCGATATTTCCTTCTCTACCGAAGAAACAGGCACCCATACACCTGGTCAGGGCTACTATGATTATAAGACCAGTAAGCCTGGCAGCCAGATAGCGAAAGAATTTACTGCGGCAATTACCGGCGACGCAGCTGCTGATACGGTTTACGTAGAAAAAGGCGTACTGAAGGACGATGGCACCTATGTATTTACTGCAGACAGCACGACCATCACACCTGAAAAGCATCTGATAGCCGGTGGTGCATGCTTTGGGGATATCAGTGCAGCTATTTCTAGCTCCGATGAAAATCACCATGTGACCATGGATATGAATGGGAATAAGCTGACTGTAGGTACAACAACCGATGCCTATACAACCGGTATCGCAGCGATCGGCAAGGGTGTAGTGAACATCAATAACGCCGGTGCTATGTCCATCAGTGCTACAAGCACCAAGGTAGGTTACACCGGTGCATTGTTCGTTAATGCAGGCGGTACGATTCATATTCACAATGCCGGTGCTGATAATGTGCTGACTTTGCGTGCTAACAGCACTTCTCCTGAATTAACTGCAGCGATTACGAGCATGAACTGTGTTGGCGGCGCTATGTCCACGATCACTGTTGATGGTCTCGTTGATATTGTGGCTGATAAGAGTAATGCTTCCGGTGCGAATGAAGCCATCAGTGCAGTTGCCTCCAAGGTTGAGATTGGCGGCGGCGTCATCAAGGCGATCAACGGAGCAGAATATGCGATCCGTGCTTATGGTGAATTCGCTTCCAAGAACCGCGGACAGGTGAATGTGAATGTCAAGAAGGATGCCAAAGGCGCTATCATCGGGGCAGGCAGCAATACTGTTCAGCTGGAAGGCAATGTCTATCTCGGCGGCGGCATGGATAATGCCGGTGCCAATGCAGATGTCAGCCTCGGTCTGAATACGAAGGATTCCTTCTGGAAGGGCGATGTAAGCAATGCTAACGGCAGCAGTGCAGGTATCGTGAACCTTTACATGGGAAGTGGTGCATCTTGGACCGGCAATAATCTTTCCGGAAACACCGTGAATGCGAATCTGGATCACGCCACCTGGACCGGCTCTAGTAGCGGCAATGCGATGCACCTTACGCTAGATAACTCTATCTGGAATGTAAATGGTGCCAGCAAGCTGGCTTCCTTCTCCGGTAATAAAGGCAGCATCTTTGTGGCAAGTGATGCAGGCAACATCAGCGTAGGTGATTACAGCGGCAATACCACTGTGATTTACAGCCACGATGCTGATCATCCGACCAATATTCTCGGCGGCAGCTTTACCATCGGTCAGGCTAATACCGGCTCCAATATTACGCTCATCACGGATAACCAGGGCATCACGAAAGGCTTTACCGCACAGGATAAGGCTGAAGACCAGAATACGGTCAATGAAGTTTTGAACAAGCTGGCACAGAAGCTCTTCTACACCGCGAATGACGGCAAGCTGGCAGGTACTGTAAAAATCGCTTCCGGCTTAACTGCTTCTTCTGCAGCCTTGAAGACTGGCGATATCAGCTTCTCTACCGATGCAACCGGCACGAAGACACCTGGTCAGGGCTTCTATGAGTATACGGTCAAGGATGATTCCGTCCTTACTGATCCTATCACCGGTAATCTGGATAAGAAGTATGAAAATCTGGGCATCGAAACCGAAAAAGGCATTTACAACTTTACGCAGGATACAGTGATCGATGTCACAAAGGGTGATTACAGCTCGAACCTGAGTGCTATTGAATCCAGCGGCGGACCGATTACGATTAATGCCGACGGAAAGAATTTGGACGTATCCTACCATGTTTTGAAGGGCAGCAATGTGGCACGTGCGGTTGCTACCGGTCTCAGCTATGGGAAATCGAAGGATGTGACCATTACAGCTAAGAGCCTGAAGCTCAGTACGGATACCACAGGCTTCAGGGCGCAGGGGGTTTATGCAACCGGCGGTAAGATTAGCATTGATGCAGATACCACTATTTCTACCTCTGCGCAGACGGAAAGCAATGGTATTTACAGCGGCAACGGCGGCACTGTGACTATGAACGGCAACCTGACTATCCAAAAGGATAGCAAGGCAGCGAATTACATAGCGCTGAAGTCTGACGATAACGGTGTGATCAACGTTAACATGAAGGACGGTAAGGCAGGTACAGGTGTTGTCAAGATCGATGGCGATGTCTTTACTAAGTCTGCAGAAAGCTATGATTATTGGGAGGATGAAACGACTTCCACTTCTTCCACCGTTAATCTGGCACTGCAGGGCAAAGACAGCAGCTGGAACGGCCGTAGCCTCTACGAAGTTACTTCCGGTGATGATTCCACCAGCTATGGCACATTTAACCTGTGGCTGACAGATGGTGCAACCTGGACAAACGAGAAGAACGGCAAGGCGGTTCCGAGCGGCTTTGCAGGCAGCCATGTAACCAACTTCGTAGGTGGTGCAGATGCAGCTCATGCAGGCCATATCTTCCAGAACGACAGCAAGAATCTGACCATTGATAAATACAGCGGCAACACTAACATCTACTATGCACATACTGGTAACGGCGAAGCAGCTGATGACTACGCAGCAGGTGACACCATCATCAGAAGTGCAGCGGAAGGCTCTGTAGTATCCCTGATTACCGACAACAGCGGCGTTGCAATGGACAACGAATACAGCGTAGCCAATGTCCTGAATGCTCTGGCAGGAAAGCTCACCTACAGCGCCTATGCAACAAAAGGCGAGAAGAACCTCACCGGCTTTGTGAAGATCGCCGACGGACTCACCGCATCGAGCAAAGCCCTGCAGACCGGAAACATCGCCTTCAGCGATAAAGATGGCAAAGGCAGCCTGGCAGAAGGGACAGTCACACCTGGGGTCACCTATCCGGAAGAACAGGTGAAGGACACCTACACCCAGGCCATCACCGGCATCACGAAGGATGACTATATCTACACGCAGAACGGCGTCTTGAGGGAAGAAGGCAAGTATACCTTCACGAAGGATCCGACAAAGATCACGGTAGAAAAAGGCTCTGCTATCGATGCCAAGGCGGATATCACCATCGATACCAGCAAAGCGAAACTGGAACTCTCCGGCGAAGACGCCGGCATCAAGGCGGATGGTCATCAGGTATCCATCACCGGCAGCACCGTGATCACCGGCAAAGACGCGATCTCCGCTTCCAATGGCGGCAAAGTCACGCTGAATGGTATGACCGACATCAAAGCAGTTGGCGAGGATGGCACAGCGATTTCTGTAGCTGACAAAGACAGTGTGGTCGCTATCACAGGCAATGCAGCCGCTTCGATCACTGGCGCTGTCTACGTCGCAGGCGGAAACCTTACTGTAAATACCGGGGCCACCACCACCATGAAGTGCAATGTACTCGTCGATGGCGGCAAGGCTGACATCACCCTCGGAGACAAGGCTTCCACCCTGACAGGCGATTTGTCTGTCAGCAACAATGGTCAGCTGACGCTCAATGTTAGCAATGGAGCCAAGGTGACAGGCAGCTATGCAGCAAGCAATGGCACCCTCACCATGAACGTCAAGGATGGCGGCTACTGGATCCTGAATGATGCAGAAAACACCACCAGCCTGTATGCGACAAGCCTTGCTGATGCAGCAGGGGATACGAACGCACCTGCAGCAGGAAAACTTATCGTCAATGGCGGCAGAGATAAAGCACACACCGGCTACATCGACATGACAGAGAGGACCCAGAACCTCGATATCGCAAACTTCAGCGGACACGAAACCTTTATCATGGCGCATAAAGACGACGGTACCTTCACCAGCGGCGATGTGAAGATCACCAAAGCAAAAGCCGGCTCCGGCATGACCCTCTTCACCGCGAACAATGGTATCAACATGGCGGATAAAGATGCCGTGACTGGTATGCTGAAAGCATTGGCCAAGAAAGCATTCTATGCAGAGGGCAATGATGCGGGTAACGGCAAGAATCTGACGGGTGAAGTAAAGATCGGCGAAGGTCTCACCGCCTCCAGCGCCAAGACCGGACTGATGAACTTCGCAGAGAAACAGGGACAGCTGGTCGACGGCAGCATCCAGTGGGAACCGACCATCGAAGCAGGCGACTACGAGACCTTCGTCATGAAGGGAGTCAGAAGCGCAGCGACCACCTCTTTCCACAGCTGGCGTGACAACATGCAGGACACCTACACCGGAGCAGACCTCGCTGATGAAAACGGCATCTTTGCCAAAGCTCTTGGCGGCAAGACCTCCTCGGACGTCAGCGGGCTGAAAGACAGCAACAGCTACTGGGGCGCACAGATCGGCTACGACAAAGCCCTTGCAGGCGGCTGGCACACCGGGTTCGCCTTCGACTACCGTGATGGAGACAGCGACTACCTCCTGGGCGGCAAAGGCGACAACAAACTCTACAGCTTCGGCGTCTACGGCGTGAAGAAGATGGAAGACGGCAGCTACTTCCGTGTAGCAGCGAAAGCCGGCCGCGTAGAAAACGAATACGATGTGTACACCGAACTTCGAAACAAGCTCCATGCAGACTACAAAGCGAATGCCTATGGTCTCACCGCAGAATATGGCAAGACCTTCGGCAGCGAGATGAGCTACATCACCCCGAAGGTACAGCTCACCTGGTCGCGCGTAGGAAGCAAGGACTACACCGGCAGCGCAAACAATGGTGCGACCATGGACATCTATCAGGACAGCTACGACAGCCTGATCGGCCGCCTCGGCTTCGAAGCGGGTATGAAGAAAGCCCATGGCAGCCTCCATGCAGGCCTCTACCTGGCGCATGAATTCAATGGAGACATCGACACCCGCTACTTTGCCAAAGACGGCGGATGGAAATCCACCTCCTTTGACGGAGAAGACACCTGGGCAGAACTGGTGCTCGGCGGAGAATACCGCGTAGGCAGAAACACACAGCTCTATGCAGACTTTGCAAGAGATCTGGGCGGCGACTTCCAGAGAAAGTGGAAGCTGAATGCCGGCATCCGCCTCAGATTCTGATAGGTTTTTCAAATCGGCAGTGGATGACTAACTGGCATGGTGCTGGTTTCATCCGATGACCCGGCAAGAAAGGGAAAACGGACAAAAAAGCTCCTGCGAAACATAGATGGGGACGATCCCCTGTTTCGCGGGAGCTTTTCGTCTGTGTAAAAGGAGGCAGATAGATTGGGAAAAATAGAGAGAATCATTATTATCCCTTGACCGTATGATAATCATACGGATTAGAATGAAAACAATCAAATAAAAGGAACAGAAGTCTATAGGACTGCGTGCGGGAAATTCGGTGAAAATCCGGAGCTGTCTTGCAACCGTGTGGGGAGCTTGTCCATTGTAAGCCTTTCTCAGAGGAATGGAGAAGCGAGGAACTGAGTCGGGGTGCCGCCTGTTTGTTGAAGGAGTCTTTACCTGCAAGTCAGAGGTGAGATATTTTTTTCTATCTACTTTTGGCATGCAGGTTTTTATTTTGAGAAAAAGGAGAAATTGATATGAGGAATCACGGCCATTACAAAAGGAATTTGCTGAGTGCGGCGGTCTTGACATTGTTGCTTGGCGGGCAAGCGATGGGGGCGAATTTCACAACGACATTGACGGGGGATGCTGAAAAGGATAAAGAATATGCCAATGTATATATGGATTTTGCCGAGGCCTATATGTTTGATGGGAAAGATACGATCACGGTGTCTGGAGCATCTGCCATCAAGGCATCAAAAGATTTGAAAATCGATGCAGGGAATCTGACGCTGATCACAGATACGGGTTATACCTATGGCATCGACCAGGGGAATGCGGATAATGTCAATATTTCTTTGAATAAGATGACCATCCAGTCTAGGGCGGAAGGGCGCACGGAAGGCATTCATATGAATAAAACTACCGGTAAACGGCAGACGATGAATATCAAAGGAAATGTAGATATCACATCCGTCAATACGACCGGGGGCTATGCGCTGGGCGCCTTTGCTAATGGGCTTGCAGATCTTCATGTCACAGGAAACTTCAAGGCTCATGTGGATGGACAGAATGCGGAGGCCGGCGGCGGCCCTCTGTCTGCGTCTGCCGTGTATGCGTCTGGGCTAATGAACGGAAAAGAAGGGGCTGCGAAGGTAGTCATCGACGGGAGTGTCGATCTGTCTGGGAATGCCAATGGTCTGACAGCGAATGTAGGTGGCGCCAGCATAGAGGCCAAAGGCGGCCGTATCGAGATGAATCAGGATAATACCTTGGGCTTTGCGGCTCTCCGGGCATCGAATGCTGCGATTTCCATGAATATGAAAACCGTAGATGGGCAAATCGTATCTGCGGGAAATAAGGTGGAAATCAAAGGCAATGTGGTCGCCAGCACATCTGCGGTGAATCCAGTGGATACTTATGGTACGTCGACAAGGATCCGGCTGGGGCTTGATACAAAGGACTCTTCTTTGGAGGGCGGTATATATAATGCTTTCGGAAATGGTATCAAAGCAGGCAGTCTGACGTTTACTGGCGAAACGAATCTGTGGCTTTCTAATGGTGCAGCATGGAAGAATCATACCTATGGGAAAATTACGCAGTCTGACTACGGAAATGGTGGAAATGCTTTCCTCGGCTCGGTTGTCACGAATTTCCAGGGCGGTAAGACCAAGGAGACAGCAGGTCATATTTTCCAGCTCGATGAGAATGATCTCACCATTGGCAATTACAGCGGCTTTACGAATATTTATTTTGCTCATAATAATGATGGCTTATCTATCGATGACTATGATGTGGGCGATGTGATCATCCAGAAGGCAGCAGCAGGTTCTTCTGTCACGTTGATTACGGATCAGACAGGCCTGGCAGACGGCTTCGATGATGCCAAAGCATTGCAAGTATTACAGGCTCTTGCGGGAAAGCTTACTTACGGTGCGTATGCGACGGATCAGAATCTGGTTGGTTCGGTCCAGATTGCTTCGGGATTGACAGCCGGTGCAAAGACATTGAAAAGTGGTGCGGTTTCTTTTGGGACGGATGGGAAAGGAAATTGTGTGAAGCTCGATGGTGCGGATACTCCGGATGTACCGGGAAAACCATCCAAAACAGAGTTTTCATCTGTCATCACGGGGGATACGGCTGCGGATACAGAATATGCGGACAATATTAAAGAAGGTAAGTACATTTTTGATGCAGATACGACCGTCACCGCGACAGGTATTTCCGCGGCATCGATCACGAAAGCGAGCACGATCGATGCAGGAAGCCATAGTCTGACGCTGACCGCAAAGGGTGGAGATTTTTCAAAGTCTACCCCGGTGCTGCAGGTGTCTGCTACTGGTACGACGACCATCACGGCAGGAACGGTGAAAGTGGATGGTACGGCTTATACCAATTGGACTTATGATCGAGATGGTGTGGTGACATCCAATGGTGCCAAGCTCGATGTGAATGGGAATATGATAGTCAATGCTTCTAATGCAACTATTGATGACCAGACGTATGTCATGAAGGCAGATGGCAAGAGTGAGATCCATGTGAAGGGGGATCTCAGTGCATCTACCGGGGAGTCTTTTGGTTCCGTGTATGGCTTGTATGCGGTAGATACAGCAGTTTATGGTGGCGCTGCCGCAAAGATCTCTGTAGATGGTAAAGTGGACATCCATACCACGGGCAATGCAGTGACAGCGTATCGCAATGGTTCTTCTGTCGCCCTGGGTGGCGGCACCATCATTACCGATCAGAAGCAGGCAAATAGCAAGGAGCATTATGCTCTGGTATCTGATGGTGGCCATATTTCCGTCAACATGAATGAGGGGAAAAATGGCACTGGCACTATAAAAACGGTGATCCATGGAAACCTGAAAGCTGTCGGCGAAAAGGCATTTGAAAATTATGATTTTGACGGAATGGATAGTATTATCGACATAGGGCTGTCCGGAAAAGATTCCTCTTGGACGGGGGTCTCATATGCCAAAGACTTGGGAAATCAAGGTATGCCGTTTGCCGGCGTCGTGAATCTCTATCTTTCCAATGGTGCGATCTGGAATAACGAAGCCTGGGGCAAGACAAATGATGCATTTGACGGCAGTCATATTTCAAAACTGACAGGCGGTGATAGCCAAGCAGTGGCTGGCGTGATCTATCAGAAGGATGCGAATCCGCTCACTATCGATCACTATAGCGGGAACACGACTATCATTTATCAGGGAAGCAATAACGGTAAGTCATATGCAGCGGGAGATACCATCATCCAAGCGGCGGATAAAGGATCGTATGTGAAGCTCATCGGTGAGAATACAGGTATTGATGTATCAAGTGAGGATGCTGTCAGGGATGCTATGATGGCTTTGGCATCGAAGCTGTACTATAAAGGGTATATCGGTGAGGCTGAGAACAATCTCAAAGGACAGGTGCAGATCGCTTCAGGTCTGACGGCGAGCAATCAGCTTTCGGAGCTGAAGGATATTGTTTTCAGCAAAGACAATGGGCAGGGCGGATTGGAAAGCACATCGGAGAATGTGCCGGGTGAGCAGATCAGTACGACCTTCACAGATGCTATTACGGGAGACAGCCAGTCTTCTTATAGGAAGGCGGGCGTGCAGAAAGAGGATCTGTCCTATGTATTCTCAAAGGGGAGTACGATTCGCGTCAATCAGATGACGCGGAAAGAGAAAAATGACTCTGGATATGACGATGACTATGCGGTGAGCATGGCAGCTGTACAGACGAGCAGGAATGTGGATCGGCTTACCATTGATGCGAAAGGGCAGACGCTGAAGCTCCAAGCCGTGACGGATAAGGATACGAAGTCACCGACTGCCGAGGCGGGAATACTGACGAATCGACTCGCTCTCTACGGTATCGATAACAGTACTGCGAGAGCCAAAACTTCTGTCACTGCGGATGCGCTGGAAATCCAGCTCGATAATACCTATAGTCGTAAAAAAGCCAATGGGAATAAAGACCTCGACCCCGGGACGGCTTTTGGTATTTTCACCAGTGGTGCGACGACGGAGATCACGGCAGCGACAAAGATCAAGGCACATGGCTTTGGGAATGTGTATGGCGTACGCGCAGAAAATGCGGGGAAAGTGACCATCCATGGGGCACTGTCCATGGAAAAGAGTGGTGATGACTGGGCGATCGATAATGTGATCAATGGGTCTACCACGTCGTCATTGAATGAAGCGACCTGGAGAGGCATCGCTGGTATCTATGCGGCGGGTGCTGGTACACAGGTCGCAGTCGATGGAAAGACAACGATCGCAGCGCATGGCTCTGGTGTAGTCGCTGTGGATGGCGGTACGGTGAATGTGGGAGAAGCAGACATCGAGATCCGAGATAATACGGATGAGGGCTGGTATGCTTACCATGTGATCGGCTCTGCGCTGGGTACAGTCAATGTGGGGCGCGAGGGGCAGGCAGTCAAGATGAAAGGGAATGTCGGGCTTTTCGGCAAGCAGGGGCAGAGCTTCGGCTCTGATGCGAAGACATCCACAGTAAACCTTGTGCTGAATGGTAGCGGTTCCACTTGGACCGGCGCAGTCTATCAGCATTTCACAGAGGAAGAAACAGCGCAAGGCTATGAGGGAGCTATGAACCTTACGCTCTCTGATGGCGCGTCTTGGACGAATGAAAAGTATGGATATACTTATGGTGATAAAGGCGAAAAGTACCAGTTTGAAGGCAGCCGCGTGACAAGCTTTACTGGCGGAAGCAGTGCAGAAAAGGCTGGTAAAATCTACCAGAACGACAGCCATGCATTGACGATCGATAACTACAAGGGATTTAGCCAGATCTACTATAAGCATGACGGACTGGGAACGGAAGCTGCTGATTATAAAGCGGGCGATGTCGTAATTTCCAAAGCAGAGAAAGGCGCCTTCGTCTCATTGATCACAGAAAACAGCGGAAACGCAGCAAAAAGTGACTATGCGAAGATCCTGAATGCTTTGGCACAGAAACTGACTTATGCTGGAAATGATGGCAGCCTGAAAGGGAGCGTCACTTTGGCTTCGGGATTTACAGCTTCTTCCCAGACGCTTAAGACAGGGGATATCACCTTTACAACGTCTGGTAAAGGCTCCTATGTGGAGGGTAAACCCGCAGACAAGATAGACTTTAACAGTGCAATCACGGGTGGTGAAGATAAAGACTGGAAAGCAAATGGCATCCAGAAAGAAGATGGCAAGTATGTCATGGATAAAGACATTACCATCACGATGGATGGAAAGGCCGGCATTGAGGCGGAGAAAGATTTTGCTATCAATGCAAAAGACCATACGCTGACCATCAGCAATCAGACAAAAGCGGGCGGCATGCAGTATGGTGTGCATATTGGTACAGATGGTGACTATACGATCGAGGCTGAGAAACTGGCTATTTCCGTAGATACCACAGGCGGCAGTGCTTACTCTGCTATCGGTATCGGCCTTGGGGATATGGGCGGTAGCAGCAAAGCTCGACTTACTATCAATAGCGATGTAGATATTCGCAGCAACGGGAAAAACATGTCCTTTGGCGTCTATGCTTTGGGCGAGCAGCATCTCACCATCAACGGCAATGTGTCGATGACGGGGGCGGCAGATGACTGGGGAATCAACAATCCAGAATCGTATCCAGGGACGCTCGGGCATTATCACACGAATGGTCTCTATGCGGGCTTCGGCGCGGGGACGATCGATGTCAATGGTGAAGTAAATTTGACTGTCAAAGGCACGGGCATCCAGGCCAATGGTGGTGCGGCTATCACTGTTTCCGGCGGCGGACGCATTCAGATTGCCGAAGATAAGGTCGCGGACCAGTATGCTTTGGCGGCAGAGGCAGGTGCTGAATCTTTCCATTGGAAAGATTCGGTGGTTCGAAGCGCTGATCGATCCAGCGTCCGGATGACAGGAAACGTGGGGGTACTGAATAAAGACAGCGGTGCTTCGCCCAATAGTAAGGATATGCCTGCCACGGTTCAGTTCACTCTGGATACCAAAGATTCCTTATGGAAGGGCGTGGCTTTCAACCAGTACAAGGAGCAGGGACTCGACTCTGGCACTATCCGGATGGGTCTCATGAATGGAGCGACATGGATCAACAGTGCGTATGGTATGGTGAGAGATGGATTCAAAGGTAGCCGTATCTCTGATTTCCATGGCGGCAGCAAAGGACAAGAAGGTAATATCTATCAGCAGGACAGCCGTGATATTACCATCGATCACTACAGCGGTTCTGCCAACGTGATCTTTACGCATACGGGAGACGGCTCTTCCGCAGACAATTACAGTGTGGGAAATGTACATATCGTCCATGCGGAGGCTGATTCTCAGATCACAGCCATTACGGATTCGTCTGGCATCGACACGCATGACAATGACAGCATCGTGAAGGCACTGAATGCACTCGCTGGGAAGCTGTACTATGATAACTACGGCAAGGAAGACAATCTCAAGGGATATGTAAAGATCAGTGATGGGTTCACGCTGAGCAGTCAGACCATGAGCGCTTCTGCGGGAAGCGATACGGGGAGCACCGAGCTGCCACAGGAGCAGATGGGTGAAATCGATTGGAGCCAGAGCGATAACGGTCAGGGCAGCCTGAAAACAGGCACCGTCAAACCAGGTGTCACTCCGGCACCGAATCCACAGCCTGGGACGGGTACCGAATCACCTAAGATCGAAGAAGGTGACTACGAGACCTTCGTCATGAAGGGCGCAAGGAGCGCCGTCACCACAACCTTCCACAGCTGGCGTGACAACATGCAGGACACCTACACCGGAGCAGACCTCGCTGATGAAGACGGCATCTTTGCCAAAGCCCTTGGCGGCAAGACCTCCTCGGATGTCAGCGGACTGAAAGACAGCAACAGCTACTGGGGCGCACAGGTCGGCTACGACAAAGCCCTCGCCAATGACTGGCACACCGGCGTAGCCTTCGACTACCGTGATGGCGACAGCGACTACCTCCTTGGCGGCAAAGGCGACAACAAGCTCTACAGCTTCGGCGTTTACGGCGTGAAGAAGATGGAAAACGGCAGCTACTTCAGAGTGGCAGC
>ULRD01007877.1_pt1 | contig 18603 bp, 16 predicted proteins | sample 1955181 | NCBI WGS metagenome assembly ULRD01 (sample SAMEA4835675, study PRJEB28245) | human gut metagenome | biome: gut microbiome; material: fecal sample | place: Denmark | collected 2008
GTTTGGAGCAGTGTCATCAAAATTGGCTGATAAACCTGGCATACCCAGCCAATTTTGAGGACAGGCAAAATTAGTTATATAATTCCGTTTAGATGCAATTCTATATTCCCATTTCCCATTTTGCTGCGAGCGCGTTCTCCACTATATCTGCTGGGAGTCCTATTTGAGTCAGGCAAAAATAATTGAGCACAATCGCTAACTTGTCAGATAACTTTGCAATTTCCAAAGGGGACTCAATCAAAAGTGGATACTTTTCTTTATTGTCTCTGTGCGTATAGTAATTTCTTGTCTGTACTATTTGGGTGATCAGTCTTTTTTGCTCTGCATTTGTCAGTTCTCCAAAGATGGTGTTTTTTAGACCTGTCGGCATAGAAGTTATAAGTTGTTTGATACGTCTGCCAAAAGATTCTTCAGTTTCATAGTTTATTCTTGATAAAATGCGTTCCCTATCTTCAGTTGGAATATTACTGTTAATAAAAGCTATCACACGTTCTTTTGACGAGTCTACCGTAGTTGTATCATCCGGCTCCGTTACATATAATCTGTGATACGCTTCCAAACCTCTCGCTATATTTAGAAATGCGGTTTGAATATATGCCGGTAGGTATAAATCCCCTATATAACTATCCGTAACTTCTGCTATCTTTTTGTGTTCTGAAAACCACAGATTTACTATGCTGTCCCAGCATTCTAAAATGGATTCCTTTTTTATCAGACAGCTGTTGTTTCTCTTTGGTGATAGGTGTTTTGCCCCAGCAATATCACCAATTTGTGTATAGAACATTCTACAACTGTGTTTTCTCTTAAGCCTTTCCCCCTCAGGGGATACATATTCTTCATCAGGCAATGAGAAATCAATATACGTAAAAAACATAGGCTGTCCAACAAGAAGGGTCAGAAGATTTTTGAGATATGAGGCATACTTAAACATAGTATGTACTGTTTGGAATCCCCCTGACAATGACTCCATAATGAACCAACGATTAATTGTCAGCTCGGTATTTTCATTTAAGAAGAAGTCTTTCGGAAAAGAAAGATTATATGTCAATTCTTCTTTCAGACATACATCTATTGCTCTAATCTTGATTGTTTGTTTCCCTCTAAGATTATTGGGGTTTATCTTGCATTGCCATACTCCGGTATCATCTGGGCAAGAGTATTCTAAGATATTATAACACAACCATGCATTTAAATTTGTGAAGGAAAATGTTGCGGCTTGCACCAAATCACTACTTGCATCTGTCAGCAGCTCCGTCCCCATATAAAATCGATTAACTGTATATGATATAGTACCAAATCCAAGTGAGCTATGATTAGCATGAGACGGAATACAGTCTACCAATGTAAAACACTTACCATCGTCCGATATGCCATATATTATCGATTTAGACGGGTCATCAAGATGAAGAAGCGAGAGCCCGTCTTCAAACATACCAATTAATTTCAGTTCAATTTGCTGCGGGCTATAACAAAGAGTGCCTGGTACTTGATTATTTTTATTGCAATCATTATTAGGGAGAAACCACTTTCCTTTTATCTCAAAACAGTCTGTCATTATCAAATCCTTCGTCAATTTTACACCCCCAATTCTGCGTAAATTAAAAGCCGGCAAACGCCAAAATAGTTTCTCGCATTTATGGTATGTTATTTATATTATAGCAGATGAGCAATCAAATTCAACAAAAGAAATCAACGTCTCCACATATTTTTAACCCTTCAGATATTTCACCATTCGCGCCAAGCCATTTGTATTGCTACAAGGTTTTTAAGGTTTTTCCGAATAACCGTATATCATGTCTCCAGGCTGTGCTTTCTGCCATGACAGCACAGGACACCTCATGCAGGCCTGACTTTGAGATATTGACCGAAACTGCGTGCACCCACAAAAATGTTCAACCAATATAGAAGCACGCTAAACGTTAAGGATATTCCGACTCCGTACTATAACGACGGGATTCCCGTCATGAGCATCTATGATTTCCTGCTTAGCGAAAAATGTCCGGAAAACTAATTGCAGTAATACACCCAAGCCGCAAAAATCAGTCGATGCTTGCAGTTTGGGTATATTTATATGCTATATTGAATTTTTATGCCATTCTTCTTGCGTATACGGCCCGTCTAGCAGCTCACGCCTCAGGCCATCCATATATGCCTATATGCATATTTACCTGTTGTTTGACTTTGGTGTCCATTTTACAACGGCAGCAAAATTATAAAGCTGCCATGAAAGATGCTGACCGCAGCGATCACAAAACCGCTGGTAGTCTCTATCTAACGTGCAATGGCATCTTGGGCAAATTGGGAAAGAGCTGCCGCTTTGAAACTCGAGTATCTTTCTCACTCTCATCGGGACCCGATATCTATATGCAGTAAGTACAGAAAACCTACGCGGCTTTGTTGCCGCTGGCTTCAAGCGCATCGCGGAGCTTCCTGAGAAATTCAGACGCATCCGGGCACACATAGATCAAGAACAACGCTAATGTTAGTCCGCTGCATCCGTTATTACCGCTTTTCAAATCTGCATAGCTTCGAGTCGACATTTCCAAACGATCTGCCATTTTATCCAACGTAAGCTGCTGGTCTTCCTGACACGCAGAAAGGCTTTCGCAAAAGAGGCTCTTTAGTATCTTTGTATATTCTTCTCTCACGGTTTTAGACTCCTGTGTTGCTAATTTCTTCGTATGATTTTAGCAAGTTCAGGAGCCACACACCATGAGGCACGCCTCATACAGCTTTATTTAATTGTAGGTTTTTCTTTTGATCAACTCATATCTGCCCTACACTTATTATTGCAGCTCGCCCCAAAATCTCAGATTTCTATGCCGTTTCGGTGTATTAACTGGACACAGCGCGTTCAATTATCTCTGCCTCATAAAGCCTGAAGATCACGACATTGTGTTCTGTACTGTATTTGCCTGGGACTCGGTATGACCTTTCTCTGTCCCACCCATGCAGTTTCGCAACAAGTGAGCAGAGCCGCAGACTGTTAATCTCTAATGATGACGAGCCAGCATATACAGAATCCGGTACCTCATGTGATTTAAAGTCCTTCTGTGCATATGGTGCAATTAAAAGAGTCCTTCCGTTTTCTTCGATCATAAAGCAGATTCTTTTGGGGCTGCCTATGCTGCGCAGCGTATCCATAAAGACATGTATTCGATTTGCCTTTAAGTAAAAAGAAATATAAACGTCAGCCATTCTATTTTGCCTTGTTTTTTGCTCGCCAAGATTCCGCGTTGCTGAAGTCGAATAAAAGGAGAACCTTCTTATCCGCGGTAACTATTTTACCTGCGGCAACGTAGATACACGCAGAATCAAGTCCCCACGCCTCGTACAACTGAGTAGCAAATGCCTTGCATTCGATCTTCCTTGCGACTGGATCTTTTACGCCCTTTGTCCATCTGATTCCATCCTTATCCTGCGCTGTTACCGGGAATAGCAGCATACCCTTGGTTTTAGGATTGATTTCTATTCGGATCCTTTCGCAATTGTTGAGCGTCTGCAATGCCATTTTGTTGAAAGAAATGCTCGTGGGCCATAACGTGCAGGCTGCCTCGCTTTTCCTCGGAAAATGTATGAACATTTCTCCCTTTACCACTTGGTAGCCATCCAAACTGATTTCCGGTATTCTGCTATAATGCGCCATAATCAGGTCTCCTTATACTTTATCTGTGGTGATGTAACCATCCGCAAGGTCGATTTTATAAGAGTTTTCATGCTCAGCAGCCGGGATTCCAAAGTATTCTCTCCATTCCTTTGGCAGGTACGAATCTCTTTTCCCGCCTCCAACGAAAAGCTCAAAGTCAGTAAGCTTAAAAAGGAAGAGCATTTCATTATTGTAGGCAGCGGGTTTACCCATCATTTTATAACGGTACTGCTTGTCCCAGTTCATAAGCTCAAATAGCTTTGCAGCAAAAATTTTACAAATCAGATCTCTGTTTTGTAAGTCCTTTTCGCCTCCACCCTTCGCCCAACGCAGCGAATCAGGTGCATCTGGTTTACACGGACGTATAATAAGTCTTTTCTGTTCAGGATGAATCAGTATTTGAATGTGTGTCACGCCGGGAAACCTTCGCAGACAGGCCATGTTGAATTTCAGCCGATTACACCATACTGTAACCGCTGGTTCTCTCGTATGGGAAAAGAGCTCGGCCTTTGTGACTTGATATCCTGCCAAGTCAATCACTTCTGTTTCCTCGGTAGATTCATCAATCAAGTTTGCTTTTTCCACCATATCGTCAAGCAGATGATTATCATACATTTCCATTGTCATCACGCCTCATAATAGTTTCTATCCTGAGCTGCACATCTTTCTGTGTCGGAACCATGTATTGCTCTAAGCCTGGTGCAGGAATGCTCGGTGCCGCTGTCTGCCAATCGGCATCAGGTGTTAAATAATAAAATCCATTCTCAAGCACATGTTCATAAAACTCATCACCGAAATCATCTGTCCATTCGTCCGGGCACATTTCGACACGTCGTTTTGCCCCGGTTATATTGCCATCATTAGTCACTATAACAGCAGGCACGCCATTAGAAAGATTAAATACAATAATCTGCTCGCTGAATCGTTTAGCCCAGATCCCTCGGATCTTGTAGAGATAGTCGGGATTCCATCCCATGATGCAATACAGAGCGCTTCCAAAATGCGGGCAGCTCAGTGATTTTGAGTAGAAAGGTTTTTCAGGATCCAAACGCCACCTTATACTGTGCGTATCCTTTTCCCGGCAAGGGCGTATTGCAATTTTTCGCTCCGTAGGATGCAGCAGCAGTTGAATATAGCCGATGTCTGAAAACTTCTTCATACAAAAGATGTTAAATGAGATTCTTTCATCCGATATCGTGATAGATGGACCTTCGTACCGGACTTGAGTAAACTGATTCCTTACGACCTGATACCCTTCCAAGTTGAATGCACTCAATTCCCGCTTATCAATTTTCCGTATTCGCACATGTTGGTCGATACTGTTGGCGATATCGTAATACACCTTTGGATCATTATTTATCCAATGATGGTTGATCGGTATAAATCCCCTGAAAATTCCCTCATCTATGACGTGAAGCAGAGGAAGCGAACCATGCAAATGATGTTTTCTGTTTTCCAGCAGTGTCTGGACTAACTCAAACTTTTCCAATGAGACGATGGCATCATGACGCCCCATGTAAAGGTACTGGTCCCTGTCCTTGCAGTTACGCTTATGTTTATGCTCGAACAAATCAGCTGTGAAGGTTTTCCACGTCAGCACATTGCCACAGTATCTTTCGTTCGTAAGAATATATCCGATAGAACCGCTGTTCCAATCAGTGCTGCCTGTCTTTGTTTCACAACCGATGTCTGTAAGGAAAGCAGCAATCTCTGCTTGCGACCAACCGGAAAGATACGCGTCATATATAAACTGTACGATTTTCGCTTCCGGCTCGTTAATTTTTAATGGAGCGTATTTGATATATCTGCCTGTAACATCTCTGGGTCTGTCATATCCGAGCAGAGCGGGTGTAAGCAGTTTTCCATCTTTGAATCGCTGCGCTAATGACCAGTTCATTGCCTCACTTTTTTTGACCGACTCCTCCTGTGCAAATGTTGCAAGGAACGACAGCATAAATTCATTGTTTTCACTTAGTGTATTCACATTATCCGTCTCAAAATACACACCAACAGGCTTCGCCAGACCTTTCAGCATACGAATAGTAGAAATACAGTCAACAAGGTTCCTTGCAAAACGAGAAACACTTTTGGTCACAATAAGGTCGTATTCCCCTCGCTTGCATGCTTCTATCATCGCTGCAAACTGCTCTCTGTTTTTCAATGATGTGCCCGAAATACCCTCATCCGCGTAAATATGCTTAAGGTCCCAATTAGGATGGTCCTCCATAAGGTGCAGATAGTGTGCCTGTTGAAGCTCGTAAGAAGAGAGCTGCTCATCGCTGTCCGTAGAAACACGGCAATAAGCGCAAACTCGGAAAAATCTATTGCTCTCATTGGGATCTATCTTGGGCCTCGCTGGAATGAACGTCTTTTGCCCATTATCCTCTCTCTGATATATTTCTCTCAGCTTTTCCCGACTATCATAATTTCGCATCTGCCTTCCTCCAATTCAGTGAATCGGTATCATCATTCAGATGCCACAGCCATACACCGCCTTTGCGGTAGGAGGTTATACCGAGTTCTTTTTTCACCGTATGAATTGTTCGTTCCGAAATACCCATCGTCTCAAACTTTTTCAAAATATCCGTACTATAAACATCCTGTTCACTTAGAAGTTCAGTAAGCATCCTCGCAGCAAGTTCTCTTTTACTCTCGCTCGATTCGTTCTTCTGAAGTGCTTCCTTATTTACATAGCATTGTCCAAGCCAGACAAGCCCTAATTTGCGGTTCAGGGTGAATCCAATTGCTGTCCCCTCTGGAGCAAGGCTCGATTTCACCGGAAACATATATCTTACAGTAGGATCTGCCTTGTCCCTTGAAATCATCAAAACGCTGCGAGCAATAGCAGCAATGTCAATACTTCCAAGCCCTCGATATAAGTTCTTCTCTCCACTGGTTTTATTCATGTGGCCAATAATAACCACCGCGCATTTGTACTTAGCGGCGATATCGGCAATCCGCTTTAATTGCCCTCGCATTTTCCCCGCGCTGAACATATCTGAATCTTGGGTCAGATACGCTTGCAGGGGATCAAGTATAAAAAGTCTCGCTTTGGTCTGCTGAATAACCGATTCAATTCTGGAGTCCATGAGCGTCAGAGGTTCTTCTTCGTCCACAATATACGCAATTCTGTTACAGTCTGCACCAGCTGCGATCAGCCGCGGCTTAACAGTATCCGCCAGATTATCCTCGGCTGTTTGGTACACAACCTTTTGCGGCTCTTTCACCTGATAGCCATCCGGCATATTCTTACCTCTTGTCAATAGTGCCGCGACATTCAGCATAAAAGTCGATTTACCCTCGCCTGGGTCTCCTTGTAAAATAGTAAGTTTACCGTATGGGATATATGGATACCAAAGCCATTCCACTTTATGCTGTGTAACAGAAGAGAAGTATTCATACTGAAGAAGGCCGTTAGACATTATGCACCGCCACATCATCCCAATTCATTAAGTCGTTCGTTATTTTGTGTCATGATCGCCACTATCTCCGACACCGCTGCGGCTTCTTCGTCGGTCAGCCCGCTCAGGTCTAAAGAACGGCAGTCTGTTCTGCCAAGCAGGTAATCTGTACTGACACGGTAGAGGGTGGCCAAACGAACAAGTATTTCAAATGATGGTTGGCGAGTATTGTTTTCATACGTTGAAATGGCACTCTTGTTCACTCCAATCAGATTTGCGACCTGTTCCTGCCGCAGATTCTTATTCAGTCTCAGCTGTTTGAGTCGAGAAGCAAATGTTGGTATCATTGATGTGAATCACCTTTCTATGCTCTGATCTATTTTAGCAGTTGAAGGTTGACAGTTGGGCGAATATACTTGCCGAATTGCAAACTTGTCATAAATGAAGCTTGCAACATCCCACAAAACTGCAGTCTTAAGCATTATAAAATTGCTGTTGGTCTCTGGTACTGCAGTGTTTTTTCACATCTGATGCTTTAAAACAAATAAAGAAGGCAGCTCACAGGAGTCTCCCGTGACGTTGCCTTCTTACAATGTTAAATATTAATACTTTTAAGCTCAGCACTTGAAATACTGATGCCATTTAAAGTAAGCGTATGCTGTTCCTTATTTCATGTTCATAAGATGCATATATTAGAGAACAGACAAATACTAGATGAACAAACTTCTACCATACTATTTTCATTGTTCATAACCTATTTATCCTTAATTTTTGATTCCTGCTGGTCGGTTTATCCGGCTCGCTATATGCGATTTTGCCTTCTAACATAAGTTCTTTTATAGCCTTGGATAATGCATCGGTTACTTTTGTGTATCCGAGTTCCTTGGCAAGCTGCGTGGTAGATATGGCCCCTCGATCAGAGAGCGTAGCAATTATAAGCTCCTTGATTTCAGCACGGTTTCGCTTACCTTTGGTGATACGGATTTGCGTAGGTTGAATATTAACAATGAAGTCTTTGTGTATGGGCAGTATTACAGTTAAATAGGTACGATCTTCATCTGTCTCAAAGGTTGGCAAACCAGAACCGTTTTGCTCCATAGAGCGCAGGATGGTCGGTATACCGGTATTACGCCCTTCAACAAGTTTTAGTTCTTTAAGAAAATCGCCGATCCTACGGTTACGATAACGCCGAGATACCATGCGCCTGTTTGCAAGGTCGCTATCGGTAATTGTTCTGTCCGGTCCAGGAAGGCTGGTTATCTCCATTTTTTCAGGAGTGACCGTTACCGTGATGGGTTCACCTATCTGATAGGATTTATGGTATACAGCATTTGAAAGAGCTTCTTCGACAGCTGCATACGGGAAATTGTAAATACGTTCAGCTTCCGCTTGACCTGAGATCTTTGTGATCTTTTCTTTTATAATATAATTCTGAATATAACTCAATGCGTCTCTTAACTGCTTGTCAAGTGGGCCTGAGAAAACCTTTTCCGTCATCCCAATGCCGGTAGGATCAGGTTTGTCAACGACCTCTATACGAGCATATTCAAAGAAACGATCTGGCGCTTCATTAAAAAACATTAAGCCAACATTTCTAGGCTTCCTGAACTCACTCGGCCCGCCAAGAAGCCGCATATCTGAGGCCAAATCCTCCAACGGACGTTTTAGAGCCTCACGCTGCAAATCGCTTCCTACAGAATAAAGATATTCTGAAATCAGGCTCGGGCGCATATCGTCTACATTTGCCAGCATATTTGCTCGGTCATCAAATGGAACATTATTTGCCAACATAAACAGCTCTTTTTCTTCCAATGCATTTGCGCGGATGGTATTAGACAGTTTTCGGATATAGTAAGCCTTTTCAGACTTTGCGGGCTTATCTGGAAGAATAGAGACAGGGCACTTGTATGGACGAGCCTCACCTCCAGGAATCCACAGCACAAGGATATGTTTCCCATCATATATGGCATGTTCAACGACCGGAACATAACGAGGCTCTATCAAATTACACTTCTGCAGCAGTTCCTTGCTTATACGGTCAATAGATTCCGGATTGATCCCTTCTATAGGAATCTTCGGCATCCCATTTTCTTCTTCAACCCCAATAATGATATAACCGCCGCCCCAGTTATCAATATCGTTGGCGAAAGCACATATTGAATGAGTGATAGGTTCTGGATTCCAACTCTTTTTGTACTCAACACGAGCATTTTCCACAACTCTGCGATTAATCAGATCTGCGATGTTGATTGGTAAAGCCATATAAAACCTCCTGACCTGTGTGAAACATACCCCTGATAACATCACCCTTTAACATACCCCTATTATATCAGGGGTATGAGAAAAATCAATCGAATTTTATAACATAAATTGTTCAATATAGATCCCGTTTTTCAAGATTACCGCGCCATAGGCTGGTTCACCTCTCTCTTACAGCAGCACGCCATACCACTTGAAGCCTTTGCTTGAAAACGGGCAGCTTCAAATGACTATTCCTGGCAAGCCAAACAGCAGTAAACAGAGGTACATTGCTGTCGGCGCTGTGCAAGATATCTAATGCCACTTATTTAAACTAGAGTGCTTGTGACAAGACACTCCGATGTTAGTTTTTATGCTTTAATGACATCATCCATGAAGTATGCAAAGCAGTCGCCGACATGCTGGTTACATCTGCATCTCAGAAGGCTGTGATTCACTGTCTCGAAGTTGCTGGGTGTAATCGTGCAGACTCATGCCGGTCTGCTGCTGGCAGAATGCCTCCATTTTGCGGAGCAGGACTTCCTGTTCGGCAGCGTTGAGACGGTAAAACCAGCTTTCTTCCGAACCGTCTCCCTTGCAGAGGTTCAGTTCCAGCGTGTCGCATAGCCGATCCTGCTCCACGTCATAGTTGGCGTAGATGTTGAGCCAGTCATCATTATCGAAGTCTGCCTGAATATAAAAGTTGAGCTTGCCGTCCTCCTCAATGATCTCATCTGAGAACGAAAAGTTATTTGCGGCGAGATGTCCTGCCGAGGTTATCTCTTTGCCGCTCAGATGATCCAGCAGCTTGCGCCACCTATCATCATTAGACGCAAACTGTGACCGGGTGGCACGATAAACTGCCACCGACATATCATGCATCGCCCAGGTCTGCCAGCCATCCATGATGTTAACAGCGGAGAACTCGCGCTTATCGAAGTTCATATCGAATACACCTCGTACCTTTCCCGTGTTCTCCATGCGCAGAGCCGTCAGTGCATCAAACTCTTTTGCTGTGATGGGCTGCCCGTCGAAAAACATTCCGATGAATTTGTCCGGCGCCACATCGCTGCCTTTCATAATATAACTGCGCAGCTTTTTCCCTGCCTCCAATAGCTCCTCACCGGGCGAGGTCTTAAAGTACCATTCTTGACCATGCTCCGTCACGTGGTAGGCGGCATAAGTGCGCACCGCTTCTTCCGCTGCCCGCCGTGCGGCAGCTTCCGATTGAATCTCACGGCTGATATGCTCATACTCCCGCTCTGGAAGCTGATTGCACAGCTCGTCTAATACATTCTCCAGATGCTCTTGCAAAGTCTCGCCATTCAGATGCTTCTCGATAGCATTTTTCCAACGCCGGTCGATCCATAGAACCATTTCTTCCTGTTGTGCCATATCAGTTGCCCTCCTTCATCGCTCCATTTTCTAAGTTCAAAACCACATCCCCGTACTTGGCCATCAGAAGTGCGCATATAATCAGTTGGAACGCCTCATCTGTGACTAATTCCGGAGACTCAAGGTCTGCGAGAGCAATATTAGGACTACCTACCGCAATGGCCTTCGCCGCCTGATAAACACTGTAAAGCTCTGTCTTGATACCTCTGATATGGACTGCTTGGAAGTCAAAGCCGTCGTTGCCGCACTTCCAAATCATCCTGCGCCAAAGACTCTCATAAGCCGTGAGCAGGTAGAGGGCAGCTTTATTTCGGTCAGACAGACGCCAGCAAAGTGCCCTCCAGTGTGTCCATCTTCTATGGTGAGAGTCGGACAGGAAAAATTGAGATTTTCTTTCTCCGAACTGCTGCCACATCCGTTCTTGAAGCTGCGGTTCCATAGAGGGTGCGAAGCAGTCTTGCACGAACTTGTTTAGCTCCAGAACCCCTGCCTCAATGCGCTCCTCTAAACAGGTGCATGCACACAGAAGGCATGGATTCTTACGGACATAGTTCTGGCAGTATTCGCACTCCACATCTTTGGGAGTGTAATAGAACGGGCTGCGGTACATTCCTCCGCCTCTGGGCTTATGACCGGGCTGAGACATCATCAACCGCTCCATCGCCCGCAGCGGCGTGTCTCGCATAAAATAGCGTGGCATAAGTTACTCCTCTCCAAAACAAAAAGGCCGGAATCTTATTACTAAGACCCCGGTTCTTACCGTTTGATGTTACATTAATTCCTGATGTATTAACGCCCCGGATTTCAGCGCTACGACTATTCCGCCGCCTGTCTCTACCGTCACGCTCTCAACTACCTGCCGGATCAGAGCTTCATCCCATTCAGTTATAGCTCCGGGCATAACTTCCGCTGCCTGTTGACATTGATCTATATGAGCCGCAGCTTTACCGCTCTCGGCTAGCATCCGTTGTATCTCATCACGCCGGGATTTTAATGCAGTTTGCTTCTGCATGATCTCTCGGAATCTATCGCTATACGCTGTCTGATCACCGCTTTCGGATGCTTCGGCAAGCACTTTGCTGAACTCAGTGTTTAGCTGTTCGAGCTGGTTATCTATCTCAGACAAGCTGAGCTGCTGTCCTGCAACTGGGGCAAGCTCTTTTTCCATTGCACTCTTGAGATTATAGATAATGGTATCTTTATCCTTGACCGAGCTGTTTATAGCGGCAAGTATGGCTCTGTGCAGCGGCTCTTCATCCAGCGTAGGTGAGTTGTGGCAGTACTTGTTGCCATAGTCTACTCTGCTGACGCAACGCCAGACGATGCGCTTGCTGCCGTCGCGGTTGCGCCATGTGCAGCGCTGATACCGTGTGCCGCACTCGCTGCAGTACATTCTATCCGACAGCGCGTACTTGCTGCTGTACCTCCCCCGCCCGGTCGGAGCATTTTTCTTTGACGGACTCTTTCCCGCGCTGCGACGGGCGAGTTCTGCTTGAGCGGCGTCGAAGGTCTCTCGGCTTATTATCCCCTCGTGATGATTTTGCACCAGATACATTGGGAGTTGCCCGGTGTTCTTCTTGACTTTCTTATTGATGCAGTCATCAATGTAGGTTTTCTGTAGCAGTACATCGCCGCAGTATTTCTCATTTGTAAGTATACTGTTTACTGCATTTTTCGCCCATTGGGATTCCCCTGAAATATTGGGTATGCTGTTCGCATTCAGATACTCCAATATTCCACGTATCGGTGTGCCGCTTAGAAACAGGTCGTATATCTTGCGAACGACCTCCGCTTGCTCTGGGATTATCTCCGGCCTTCCATCTTCTCCTTTGCGATAGCCATAGAAGTACCTGTAGTTTATGGCTGCCTTGCCCTCTTTCATGGCCTGTCTAATACCCCAGCGGACATTGGCTGAGATGGATTCGCTCTCGGACTGCGCGAATGCACCGAGCATGGTTATGAGTATCTCGCTGTCAATTTCGAGGGTGTTCATATTCTCCTTCTCGAATATGACAGCTATGCCCAGCTCTTTTAGCGCACGTACATAATTCAGGCAATCGACTGTGTTTCGGGCAAATCTGGATATGGACTTGGTGAGTACAATGTCAATTTTGCCTTGCTTGCACTGGCGGATCATACGCAGGAACTCCGGACGCTTGCGAGCGGATGTGCCGGTTATACCCTCATCGGCGAAGATCCCCGCCATAGTCCATGCTTTGTTGGTCATGATCTTATCCGTGTAGTAATTTTTCTGTGCCTCGTAGCTGGTGAGCTGCTCTTCGTCATCAGTCGACACGCGACAGTAAGCCGCCACACGGAGCTGCCGCTTTGATGAAGAGATGGCTTCCGAATTTGCCGGAATTACAATTACTGTAGGCTTTGTCCCATTCATACGAAGTTCTCCTCAGATATGACCTGCCCGTTTTTTAATTGTAAACTTACATTCTGCTTCGACATCCGTATTTTGGATACCGTTGATTTCAGTGCATCCACAGACAAGTTGCCCATAACAGGATTTGCTGACGCCCAGCTCCGCAGTCGTTCTGTTTCATACGCCGCATTGCTGAGGCTATCGTACTGTTCCTCTGCAATTTTATGTATGAGCTGCTTTGCAGCGGCTTCATCTACCGGCTGGAACAAGATCATCTGTTCCAGATCCGCCTGCAGCGCACTTCGTGCTTCTATCTCACCGCCCTTAGTATCTATAATGATCTCCGGATTTCTCATGAGCAGATTCAGCAGACGTAAAGTTTCTGACTCAACGTATTCAGTTATCTTCCGACCGCATAATCTTCGTAGATATTTCTGTACCGCTGTCTCGTCAGCCCTATACATTTTTTGCTCGCGTAATTCCAGTACACGTGTGTATTCCTCGCCGGATATGATTTGAGGATAAACGTCATCTCCTACATAACGTTTATCCTCAAGTATCCTGGCAACTATATTTTTGTTCCACGCTCTGTCTTTATCGTATACGACATTTCCCTTTAATAGCTTGTCTGTTATCTCTCCGAAAGACGCCCCTGATATATACGAACTATAGATATCTGTTACAGTTTCGGCTTCAGCTCTTTCTTTTATAATAACCCCGCCACATATTTCATATCCAAACGGCAGCTTTCGCTTAGACACTTGTTACCCCTCCCCTGCTATAGTTTCTTTTAACTCCAGTCCATTTCTTAGTCTGAACATTATATGGCTGCTGTTGATACTGATCTTATCTACGAGCTCACCGAACAGTTCCTCATCGAAGTCATCTAAAATATATGGGCTATCATTTATGATCTCTATCAGAAGCTTTGTTTGGGAAATAGCATCATCACTTTCTGCCGTTACCAAACGTTCCTTTTCTACTTTCAAGGTGCGAAGCTGTTCGGTCAGCTCATTTGTCTTGGATATAAAAATATCAGGATCAACGAGTCCTTGCTGTTTCAGCATGGACAACATTTGATTCTGACTTAACACATCGGATATTTTCTTGTTGATTTCAATTACGTCTACGCTCCAGAGCATTCGGCTGTTTCTAACTTTCTGCAAATTAGAAGCCATATTCTTTAATAATGCAGCTTCATTGCATCTGAGCTTATAATGCAGTCTGCGGAATGCTGTTCTGATGCATTCTTCGGTTATATGGGGCGTACTGCAGGAGTTCCTATCATCATCTCTATTTCTGCAAACTATGTAGCTGATCCCACGTATCACCTTCCTCCGCATCGGCTTATTGCAGCATTGGCAAATCACTTTGCCGTTCAGCAACTGCCGTTCCACAACATGCGATTGCTTAGCTATCCTTATCGCCCTCAACCGCTGCGCATTCTCAAAATTCTCTCTCGTTACAATAGGAGGGATATTGTCTCTCACAAAGTATTTTTCTTTCTCCCCATGATTGGTCAACTTTTTTCTCGGCAAGCTCTGAGTAACGTAGGATTTTTGCCATAAGCAATCCCCTGCATATTTTTCATTCGCTAATATCTGCCCGATTGTAACATTCGTCCACGTTCTTCCTTGCAGTTCTATATTCTGTTCTTTGAGCTTTTCTAATTTCTTGCCTATGGCCGTCGTGCTCATTCCATTCAGATAATCATCGAAGATCATTCTCACAAAGGCCGCACGACTTTCATCGATAACGATTTTGTGACACTCAATTTTATAGCCGAATGGCTGTGAGCCAGGTATAAAGTTGTTGCTTTGCATTCGCTTCTGATAGCTCCAGCGCATGTTCTTAGATATGGACTCGCTCTCGGCCTGCGCCAGCGATGCGAACACGGCGGTGAGCATCTCGCCGGAAACTTTGCCGGTGTCGATGCCTTCTTTCTCAAAGTACACGCTTACGCCGCGAGCTTTCAGAGAGCGCACCGTTTCGAGACACTCTGTTGTGTTTCTGGCAAATCTGGATATGGACTTTACGAGTATCCTGTCTATGAGCCCGCGCTCACAGTCACGGAGCATACGCTTGAAGTCATCGCGCTTTTCTATTGATGTGCCCGTGATGCCCTCATCGGCGTAGATATCTACAAGCTGCCAGTTGTCCTTGCCGGATATGAGTTCTGTGTAATACCGGTTCTGTGCGGCAAAGGAATTGAGTTGCTCGTCAGATGATGAACTGACGCGGGCATAAGCTGCGACCCGCAGCCGTATATCCTGCGGCTGTTCGGTTGCCGCTATTGTTATGACTCTCGCGGTGTTTTCTTGTGCCATGCGCCGGTTCACCTCCCTCTGCAGCAACACACAATACCACAACACCTTTCACAAAGCTACTGAAATATGAGCATTTTCAGACGGAAATAATAAGCGTTGCGCCGGTCTGTTTTGCAACGCGGGAAAGAATTTTTTCAGCTTCCTTTTGAGTTATCAGCCCGTTATTTCGAAGTTCTCTGAGGATCGTCGCCGTTACCCACAGGTCTATGTCTACTGTCATATTGAACCTCCATATAATTCGAGCCGGGCGGGTGCCCGGCTCTTAGTCTATTCACTTACCCTCTCGCAGAATACGAGAAGCCTCTGCCGACCACCGGTGTTCGGCGGATGGCAGGTCAGGAGAGTTACAAGGTCACGCCCCTCCTGTATCTTTATTGCGTCAACATCGTCCGGGGAGATGACCTGTATATCCACTACCTCATACTTCATCAGCGTCCAGATGTTATCTATGTACACAAGGTCGCCGATCTGAAGCTCATCAACGTTCAGGAAATACGGGTATCCGTTCCAGCCGCGATGACCTGCGATCACGGCGTTTGTATTGACACCGCCAATGGGGATGCTCGTTTGTCCAAGCACCGCCGCGCCGTTTGCCATGTTCTCGTCGTTCGCGCCGAGATACAGCGGTAAGGTCACCTCAAGCTTCGGGATGTAGATTATCCCGAATGTCTCATCCTGCAAGCCATACTGTGTGAGGATGAATGCGGGCTGCTCATATGCCGCCGCGTTTGTGAGGGCTATTTGCTTGCCCTCGTACAGCCAAGTATTATATTGCTCTATCTGCTCGCGAAGCTGCGCATACGGCGTTGACTCAGGTGTATCCTGCTGTACGGATTGTATCTGCTCCAACTGCTGGATAAAGCTGTCGTTTGCTTCGTCCACCTGTTTCTGACGTGATGCGCGTTCCATGAGCGGCTTGAAGGTAACAAAGAGTCCAACTGCGGCGAGGAGGGCCATAAGTGCGAGAAGAATTATCTTAGCCTTTTTCATGCAGACCTCGCTTTCTCCGCCTTGGACGTATGCGGTTTATCTCATAGACTATCCCGATGGCAGCTATGCAGATAACTCCAAGCCCTATGCCTTTGAAATATTCCTGCTCCCATGTGGACTGCGTGACACCTTCACGCTCATTCCTCTCTGCCTTGAGATTTTCTACATACTCTGCCTGATCATTGCGGATGCGTGTCCCGCGTACCATGAGACGATGGGTGTTCACCCCGTATGGAGTACATGTCACAAGCGTACACACATCGTGCTCTGGCAGGATCACAAGCTTTGACGTGTCCTCCGGGAGCACGGTGTTTATCTCCAGCACCATATACGCCATAGTCTCATCAAGCGTGTGAACATAGAACGTATCACCGCATTCCAGCTTGTCCAAATCCGAGAACAGCCGCTGGCCGGCGAGTCCTGAATGCGCTGTCAGCACTGCATGAGAAGTTTCCCCGCCGACCGGCAGGGAGCTGCCGAGCAGATGCCCGACGCCGCGGTCAAGGCTGTCATCACCAGTGCCGTGGTAGATGGGCAGGTTTACGTCTATCTTCGGAATCTCGACATACCCCATTATCCCATCGCCGCGGATGTTCAGCAGATTCTCATAATTCTCAGCGGCGGACTTGAGCGCTTCTTCTGAGAACGAGAGGTTATCTGCAACGCCGGGGATCAATGTGCGATTGTACGCCAGAGCCGCTTCCTTTGCTTTCTGTAATTCAGTGTCGTCCATATTGCTGACAGCCTTCTCGTATCTGGTCTGAACTATAGACTGGTACTTGACGGCGGTGAAGTTGCTTATGACCGGGTACAGGCAGACGAGCAGAGCAATAACTAATATTGTTAGTCCTAATATGATCTTTGTTTTTCTGCTCATACGCGAAAACGGGAGGCAGGTTTCTTAGCCTGCCTCCCTGACCTTTACTTATTTGTTTCTTTCTTCTTATCCCTGAACGCGAAGTATATAACAACAACTGCGACAGCCATAAGGCTCAACCCGATAGCCGGGAACATCCAATTGCCATAGCCGCCGGTCTTGGGCAGATCAAAGCCCTTGGTGTTCACGACCGTCAGAGGTACGAACGCGTTCGCCGAGCCGTTGTCCGGGCCGAGCGTGACCTGCTTGTTATCCACCTTCGCCGACGCAGTCAGGAGCTTGTGCTCCAGATGCTTCTGCGGCATATTGTGAAACAGCCCATCCTCAACATCTGCGTAACGGGGATCGTTCTGGATAAGACCGAGGACGTCGGAACTGTAAACATCACAGACTGTACTGCTTTCGCCAACGCTTATTACAAGGCCGATGCCGTTCTTGAGAAGAGTATATGCCCCGTCTGTCTTGAGCTCGGTTATGGTATAGGCATCGTCCTCGAGGCCGTAGATGAGCATACGCCCATCAGAACGGGGAGTGAAGCGTGTGGCTTTTGCCTTATCATCAGTGCGGCCGGTCACATAGTAAGCCTTCGCAGTCTCGTCATACTTGGCGACGACATAGTAATCGTCTGCATCGTTCTGGAGGCAGAACTCAACTTTGCTGAGATCTCCCTTGCCATCAGAGAACTTCTTTGTGAGGTCAAGCCCGAACACGTAGACGTGACAGTCATCGACGAGCGTATCGTAATAACTGCTGTTCGTGCGCTTCCACGTGAGAACAACGTCGTTGGTGTTGCCCTTGTCGCCGTAGTTCGCGGACTTGTCCAGCTGGGCGGAGTATGTAATGCGGAGAGTGCAATCCGAATAACCGGAGTTGACCATTGAGGCATCGGCGTATACAGCCTTGCTTGTGTTAATTTCGGAAAGGCCAGTGTCCGTCATGGTAATGCTCATAATGTACCCTGCATCATTAGTCGTATAGCTGACGTTGAACTTGCCGTCAGCCTCAGTCCACGTAGCTATCTTGTCCGTGCAGGCAGCATCCTTGAAAAACTCAAGCGTGACGCCGTTCTGGAGATACGGGATGCCTTTCTCTGCGGTATCTATGAAGCTGTAATCCGTGAGATATGAAGCCGCCGAGGTGATGGATGGGAGCGTGGAGACGATCTGGTACTCAAGTGTATCGCCGACAGAGGCAGTTACGGTATGTGCAAAGCCATCTGTGATGTCTGCGCTGCCGTTGTTCTTGCCGCTGCTGGTCTTTGCCTCACGCACGGTCTTTTCAAGCGTCGGGATGCCGGTGAGGTTCTTAGGATAGAGCGTCACATCGTAAAGCCAGCTTGCGTTATCTGCGGTGCTGGT
>ULRD01061380.1_pt1 | contig 18590 bp, 8 predicted proteins | sample 1955181 | NCBI WGS metagenome assembly ULRD01 (sample SAMEA4835675, study PRJEB28245) | human gut metagenome | biome: gut microbiome; material: fecal sample | place: Denmark | collected 2008
AATAATTTTGTAGAGAATTGCCCCTTATTGAGTGGTGGGAGAAAAGCCCGAAAGGGAAAGAGGGGGTACATCTAATTTAGAGTACGCAACGACAAACTCTTGTAGAGGAAGAACACATACCTATTCAGGGCGTTCTTATACACGGTATGTGACTATTCGAAGTGCGAGCCGCTCGAGCAATGTTAATCACACTCCGTCAATGGCAAAAGCGAGATTTCAAACGTACCGTCGTCGTATATATCGATAAGCGTACCGCCTCTTTGCGTGAAACGTTTGTCTATGTCTTTGTAGGCGTTGTAGTCTATACTCATGCCGTAAGTCAGGCGAATACCCTTGTAGGTCATGGACAACGTGTTGAGGTGGTCGTGTCCCATAAACATGCCTTTACAGCTGCCGAGCTTGACCATTTCGCCGAAGAACTTGCCTTCTTTTGTCTTTGGATATCCGAAATAATTGTCCTTTTCCTGCACGAATCCGCAATGATAAACCGCTTCGTCCGAGCCTCGATAACACTTTTCCCACCCATCTTTGAACTCTTTTGGCGGAATGTGGAAAAACGCAAGGGATTTTGCAATCTCACCGTCCTTTGACAGTGCGGCGATTTCCTTTTTGTACCACTCGATTTGGTCGTCGTGAATTACGTCGAAACCGCTGAAAAAATTCCACGTCAGATATGCGTTGCTGTCAATAAACATGAGTGCGGTATTGAGAGAGCCGTCCTCGTTCAAAAGCGGAATGCAATAGTTGCCCACGCCGAATATATTCGGATCGCCCTTTTGGAAGTGGCAATGCGGTTGAGAGGAATAGAAGTCGGCAAGCTCGTGCTTGTCGAGCTTTGCCCAAACCTCGCTGTCGTGATTACCGAACACCACCGTCCACTCAACCCCCAAACTCTCCATAAGAGATGCGAACATCTTGGACGATTTAAGGTTGTTGAACGAGCCTTGCAACATCCACGGCATCGGATAGACCATATCCCCCGTCACCGCAACAAAGTCCGCATTTGCGTTTTTGACGACTTTTTCAACCGCCGCAAGCGCAAGTTTGTCCTTTTTTCTCGTGCCGAGCGAGCCGCCGATATGAATGTCGGTGAGTTGCAAAATTCTGAAAGGCTTACCCTTTTGTTTTACGATAACTTCTCTGCCGTCGCGCTTTTCGAAACGTCCGTTCATTTTAGTCCTCTTTGGGCAAAACCGTGGTTTTATCGTCGTTTTCGACATCTACAACCTCGTTTTGTGCGATTTCATCGTCAGTTACGGCAATTTCCTCGATAGCGTCCTCAACGCCCTCTACAATGTCTGTTTCGGGTGCGGATTCAATGAGATTGCCCTCATCGTCGACAGCCACGGTCGGATCAACGACGTCTGCCGAATCTACCTTGCCATACAGTTCGGCGATAAGAGCTTCTCTCTCCGCGCTTTCCTCGTCGGTGAGAGCCTTGCCCGATTTTCTCGCTTCGATAAAGTAGCGGATTCTGGTAAGTTTCGCGCTCGTAATTTTATATCTGAACGATGCGATAAGCGCGATTGTGATAAACACCGCAACCGATATTCCGAGAGTAAGTCGCACCGTCAACAGCACTGCATCCGATTGTTGCACGTATGCGGCAGGATCATTCGAGTCGTTCGAAACGTAGCCGAGCGCACCGATAACCCAACCGACCATACCGACGCCGAGACCGCCGCCGACCTTTCTTGCAAGAGTCATCATACCGCTGTACGTTCCGGTGGGGCGTTGACCTGTTGCCATTTCGGCAACGTCCACGGTGTCCGGGAAGATAATCCACGGCATCATTTGTGCGCCGCCGAAGCCGAGGCCCATAATGAGCGCGACGATAGGCACGAGGATGGGCGGAGCCCAACTCGGATCCATCGCAGCAAGCATAATTCCGCCGCCGATGTAGAACGGAAGTCCCATACGGAAAGCGAATTGTTTGCTCTTTTTGTCCATCATCACGCGAGCGAGGGGGAACATAACCACGGCCGCCACCATCATAGGTGCGATGATAAAGAGCGAGGACATCTTCATACCGAACAATTCGTATCCGTGCCAAACGTCAGTTGCGTAATACACTGCAAGCGCGGAAATAATATCCATGCAGATGAACGCCGTCACGTACATAACGATGTGCCAACGATAAGAGCGGTTTTTGTAGGGCACGGCGTAGCTGTTTGCAAATTGTTTGAGATTGAAATGCTTTTTCGGGGTTTTGGGTTTGATGCGCTCTTTAACAAATATACCGCAAATGACAAGACCGCCGCCGAACAAAGTGCCGAACACCAAACTCATGCACAGCCAGAATTGCGTCGAAGAAAGTTGCGGCACAAACAGGAATCCCGTTCCGTCGGGGTTGGTGAGAGCCTCGATAAACACGAGAGGCAACACGTAGCCGAGTCCCGACGCGATTGCGGTAAAGACAAGTTTGACGGTGTTTGCGTTGTTGCGCTCCCTAAAAGACGGGGTTATGTCGCTTGCCATCGAGCAATACGGCACTTGCGTGACCGTCGAGCAGGTGTTCCACAACAAATACATCAAAATGATGTACGCCGTAAATCCGCCCACGCTCATTCCCCACTCTCTCACGGGCAAAAACACAAGGAATATACACAACAAAAGCGATATACCGCCCCAGAACATATAGGGTTTTCTTCTTCCCCATTTTCCGCGCGTGTTGTCGGAAATGAAGCCCATAAACGGGTCGGTGATTGCGTCCCAGAACTTTGCAATCATCATGATTGTGGACGCAAGTGTCATTGCGATGCCGTTTTTTGTCATGTACGCAAGCATAACACAAGACATCATACTCACGCCACCGCCGTCCATAAGACCGCCTATACCGTATGCCAGTTTCTCTTTGAAAGGGACTCTGTCCGCCTCGGCAATAGGCTCTAGCGTAACGTTCTTGGTTTTTTCTTTTTTCACGATTACACCTCAAAAAAGAATATTACAAGAACCATATTACCATACGGATGAGCGCATAACAACACAAAATTTGAAAAAACCGCGGACAATCCGTGGTTTTTTCGTTGTATTTTAGTTTGATTTTCGCTTCATGCGGATTTTGTCCGTCAAAATCGCAATCATTGCGCGATTATTTTCTCGTGCGGATTTCCTCGCTCACCGTCGCAACGAACTCGTCAAGCGGCATACTCTTCGTTTCGGCGGTATCTCTGAAACGCACCGCAACAGTGCCGTTGTCCGACTCTTGTTGACCTATGACGAGCATATACGGCACTCTGTCCACAACCTGTGCCTCTCTTATCTTGTAGCCGATTTTCTCGTTGCGGTCGTCGTATTCGGTGCGAATCTTTGCCGCACGCAACGCTTCGTACACCTTTCTTGCGTACTCGTCGTGCTTTTCGGACACGGGCAAGACTTTGACTTGAACAGGCGCAAGCCAGGTCGGGAATTTGCCGGCGAAGTGCTCGGTGAGAATACCGATAAATCTTTCTATCGAGCCGTAAACGACGCGGTGAACCATGATAGGTCTTTGTCTTTCGCCGTTTTCATCAACGTATTCCAAACCGAAATTGAGCGGCATTTGGAAGTCGAGTTGTATTGTGCCGCATTGCCACGTTCTTCCGAGAGTGTCTTCGAGGTGAAAGTCTATCTTCGGGCCGTAGAACGCGCCGTCGCCTTCGTTGACGATGTACGGAAGACCTATTTTTTCAAGAGCGGTGATAAGTCCGTTGGTTGCCGCCTCCCAGTCCTCGTCGCTGCCCATACTGTTTTCGGGACGAGTGGAAAGCTCCACAAAATACTTAAAGCCGAACTTGCTGTACACCTCGTTGATAAGGTGTACGACGCCCACGATTTCGTCGGTGATTTGCTCTCTTCTCATAAAGATATGAGCGTCGTCTTGCGTGAAGCATCTCACTCTGAACAAGCCGTGAAGCGCGCCTTTAAGTTCGTGACGATGCACAAGTCCGAGTTCACCCACACGAAGCGGCAAATCGCGATAGCTGTGCGGCTCGCTCTTGTACACCATAACTCCGCCCGGGCAGTTCATGGGTTTTACGCAATAGATTTCATCGTCGATGGTTGTGGAATACATATTGTCCTTGTAGTGATCCCAGTGTCCGCTGGTTTCCCACAAATGGCGGTTCATAATCATAGGCGTTGACACCTCGACATAGTGGTCGCGCGTGTGAATCTCGCGCCAGTAGTCGATGAGCGAGTTTTTGATTGCCATACCGTTTGGCAAGAAGAACGGGAAGCCGGGAGCTTCGTCGCAAAGCATAAACAACTTCATTTCCTTGCCTATGCGGCGATGGTCGCGCTTTTCCGCCTCTTCGAGCAATTTGAGATAATCGTCGAGTTCCTGTTGAGTTGCAAACGCAGTGCCCTTGACTCTTGTGAGCATCTTGTTGTTTTTGTCGTTCTTCCAGTATGCGCCCGACTGCCCCATAATCTTGAACGCTTTAAGAGCCTTCGTGTATGTGAGGTGAGGGCCTACGCACATGTCGATGTATTCACCTTGCTGATAGAAGGTGATGACTGCGTTCTCGTCAAGGTCGCCGATATGTTCGACTTTATATTTTTCTCCTCTCTCTTTCATCAGTGCGATAGCCTCTTCGCGCGGAAGAGAAAACGCTTTGATTGGCAAATTCTCTTTGACGATTTTCTTCATCTCCGCCTCGATGCGGGCAAGGTCATCGTCGGTGAGTTTGGTTTCGCCGAGGTCTACGTCGTAGTAAAAACCTTTTTCGTTTGCGGGGCCGTAAGCAAAGTCTGCTTCGGGGAAAAGACGCTTGATTGCCTGCGCCATGATGTGTGCGGCGGTGTGACGAATCACGTGCAATTCTTCTTGCTTGTCCGTGATTTCTCCGACCGTGCCGTTGTTATAGATAACTTTCATAAAACGCTCCTTTTATGATAAATTTTCATATTTTATCGGTGGTTTTTCAAACAAAAAACCCTCGAAAAAAACGTATTCGTACGTTTTCCCCAAGGGCGCATTAAATGCTCGGTTCCACCTTGATTTTTACTCTTTTATCCTTTTACGCAAGGTGTGCGGCGACGCTTACTGCGATTTCGGCGCGCGACTCCGGAATGGTCTTCGCTCAACCTCCGCAAAGAAACTCCCAGCAAACGTTTCTCTCTCTCGGTGCGGCAATGAAGAGTTACTCTTTCCTTCACAGTCTTTATAAACTTTTCGCCTTGATTATATCACCCGATTTTTTTGCTGTCAAATTATTTTGACATTTCACTGCAACGGAGTGTAAACTCCGCTGCGTTTTGATTTTTTATTCGTTTTGCAATTGTATTTCTTCTTTCTTTTTCGACCACACCTTGTCGGGAATAGCGTTGAAAACGAACATTGCCGCCGCAAAGACGATAGCCGCAATGATTCCGCCGCCTAGTTGAACTTCGAAAACGCCGTTTCCGATGTCGTCCATCGTTTTGTTTGCAACCTTCATCGTCACAATCGACAGCGCAAGCGAACACATAAGCAACAATACGATTGCAATTGCAAGGCCGAAATTTGCCCACTTTGCGCTCTTACCGCCCACGATAGTTCCTCCGAGGTATACGCCCACGAGCAACATCACCGCGATGAGCAAGAAGAAACCAAGCGAAAGCGCAGCCGCGCCCTCGTAGCTGATTTGTGCAAGTACGCCGTCAAACATCAAAGCCTCCGCAAAAGATTTTGCCATAAGCCCGTCTGACGCCATAAAGTTTTTGGAAGTATAATTCGGCAAGATTTCGCAAATCGATTTTGCGTCCTCGACGTATCTTTCGTATTGACGGATGTACCATACGCCTTTTTGTTGTTCTTTTGTCGTTATCAAATTCGCCATTACGCTTGCGTCGAGAGTGGTTTCACACCTTGCAGGCGCACTCTTCCCCGAAAACTGCACTTCGAACACGGCTTTGAAGCAAGGTGCGAAGCAGCACCCCACGACAACCAGCGCAAGAGCGAGAGTTGCGATTCTCGGTGCGATAATCTTTGCGGTCTTTGCGACTTTTGCGTCTGCAACCAGCCTTTGCGCCAAACATACGACGATTGCGAGACTTGCAAAGAACAAAGCAGCAATCATAGCTCCCGCAACCTTCATAACCGCCGTTACGGACGCAATCGGCATAATTGCGCAAATCGGCAAAATCAAAAGGAAGGGCACGAAGAAATCGAGTTTTGAATATTTATCGTCCTCCTGCCCTGCCAAAAAGCCTTTCAGATAAGTCGCAAACGCAACGAAAGCGGCTATCGACATAGCAAACGTAAACAATATGTTTGCCAAAAACAAAATGCCGGCAAGGATGATTTCCGCGCGTAAGCCGCCCGTTGACTTTTCATTGTCTATTGAAAGCTGATATTCGAGAGTCTTGACCGCAAATCTGCGCAATAGATTTTCGGATTTCTTGGACAAAACGATTCTCGTGCCTCTCACGTCGTCTTCCACCGATTGCACCAAGTCTTCTTGTATGTCGTTAAGCTCGTCCTGCAATTTTTCGATTTTTGCGATGTCCTTATCCTCGTCGTAGTGTCTTGCGGTTGCAAACGCAAGCCCTATGCAATCGACGGCGTAAATGCTGACGTCGCCTTCGATGAGATCGTCGTCAACCGAACCCAAAATACCGCTCGCCGCACTACCGACGTTGATATTGAGCACGCCGACGAACGAGAGCGCAAACAAAAGTACGCACACAAAAGCAACGGTTGCTCTTTTTACAAGCGTCAAAACAGCGTTGAGAGAATGTTTTTTCTTTTTTACGTTCTTTTTAGCTTCTTTGCAAGGAACAACGGGCAATTCTTCGTCTTTACGTAAAATTGCAGTATCTTGAACTTCTACGAGCGGTTCTTCTATTCTCGTTCCGCACTTTGCGCAAAACAATGCGCCTTCGACAAGCGGTTCACCGCAATTTTTGCATCGTTTTGCAAGTTTTTCGCCGCAAAAGGGGCAAAATGCAAACTTGTCGATGACGGGTTTGCCGCAATTTTGACATCTTTTGATTTCTTCCATGTGATTTTCTGACAATCTCGAAAAGTTCGAGAGATAGTCGAACCTCCCCCAATTATTTATTTCGATTTATCAATCGACAATCATATTATGCTTCGTTTGTATGCTTTTGTCAATATATAAAAACGGCAACGCATCAGCCTTGCCGTTTTTGTGGATTGTTTTTAAAATATGCGAAAACATCGTTTTTTTTGCATAAAAATCTAAGGTTAAATCGACATAACTCGACAATTTTTTAATCTTCGATTTCGTTTTTTTGTTCGATGCTCAATCCGATGAGCTTGTTGTCCACGCCGAGCTTGTAGATGAGATTTTTGACTACTTCGTCAAGCGGTTTGCCCTCTCGGTAGTCGGCTTTGAAAATCCAGTCCACTCTCTCGTGTTTGAGGAGGGGTTGAACCTTCTCTTTTTGTCCGTCCTGATAGAGCGCGATGGAGTGTCCGCCCGAAAGCTTGACGAGCTTCATACACGGCACGTCGGTGAGTCCGTCGCCGAGGTAAATCATGTTGTTGAAAAACACTCTTCTCTCGTTTTCGGGGGTGGAAGCGTTGACGTCGGTGTTGTTGCTGATGTCCAAAACGCCCTTGTTTATGCGGTAGACAAACTGCGTTTTATTGGTGTAGTTGACCGCCATTTTCGCCCACATGGCGTTGCCGTCCTCACCGTACAAAAACTCGCTTGCAAACACCTTTTTGAAATGTTTTGCGATGCTTGTACCGTCGATGATTTCTTTGAGTCCTGACGAGAGAACGTAGTGTTCAACTTTGACGCCGGCCTCTTCGCCGTAGCGGTTTATGCGCTCGAACCAGTTTTCGACGCCGGGCAAGTATTCCACGTGCTTACCGCACTCGACAAGGTCTTTGCGTTTGAGTGGCTTGCCGTTTTCCTCGGCTCTTACCATCATGGCGTACATATACGCAAGCACGCTGTCCATTTGTTGTTCGACGGCGAGTTTTTGCGTACCGTCCCAAAAATCGTCGGGTTGCATACCCAAACTGGGAATAAAAGTGTACTCCTGCATATCGCGCGTAATGAGCGTTTTGTCGAAGTCGTACATAATCGCAACAATAGGTTTTTTCATACAAACATCACCTTTATTGTTATATTTTGATAAGCCAAACACTGTTTTGCGGATATATTATACCATGTATCGCGTCTCTTTTCAAGCCTCTCTTTAACGACCGACATCAGTTGTTCACAAAAGACGTGTTTTTCTGAATCACGTCGTGCGCGCCGCCCTCTTTGATGCTTATTGCGGACACAAGCGTCATTTTGGCGTTCTTGTGCAAAGCCTCGATGGTGGTCGCGCCGCAGTTGCACATGGTGGATTTGACCTTGTACAAACTCTTACGCACGTTGTCTTTGAGGCTGCCCGCATACGGCACGTAGCTGTCCACGCCCTCTTCGAAACCGAGTCCGCTCTTTCCGCCGAGGTCGTAGCGTTGCCAGTTTCTCGCACGGTTGCTGCCCTCTCCCCAGTACTCTTTGACGTAGTTGCCGTTGATGACGAGTTTGTTTGTGGGGCTTTCATCGAAGCGCGCGAAGTATCTGCCCAGCATAAGGAAGTCCGCGCCCATAGCGAGAGCGAGCGTCATGTGGTAGTCCTGCACGATGCCGCCGTCCGAACAAATCGGGATATAAATTCCTGTTTTTTTGAAGTACTCGTCACGAGCCTCTGCAACCTCGATGAGAGCGGTTGCCTGACCTCTGCCGATGCCCTTTTGCTCGCGCGTGATGCAGATAGAACCGCCGCCGATACCAACCTTGATGAAATCCGCACCACAATCTGCAAGGAAGTTGAAACCGTCCTTGTCAACGACGTTTCCTGCGCCTACCTTAACCTTGTCGCCGTAGTTTTTGCGGATATAGTCGAGAGTGCGTTTTTGCCAAACGGTATAACCCTCGGACGAGTCGATGCACAGCACGTCCGCACCTGCCTCGATGAGAGCGGGGACGCGTTTTTCATAATCGAGCGTGTTTATACCTGCGCCCACCATGTATCTTTTGCTTGAATCCAGCAATTCGTCGGGGTTTTTCTTGTGCTGGTCGTAGTCCTTGCGGAACACCATATACAACAATCTGCCCTCGTCGTCGAGAATGGGAATCGAATTGAGTTTGTGATCCCAGATGATGTCGTTTGCCTCGATAAGCGTTGTGTTTTGAGGCGCGGTGACGAGCTTTTCAAGCGGAGTCATAAATTCTTTGACTTTGAGATCGGGGCTCATGCGGCTGACGCGGTAATCACGGCTTGTGACCATGCCCAGCAATTTGCCGTTGGATGTACCGTCGTGAGTGATGGGGATTGTGTTGTGTCCCTTGCTTGCAACAAGCGCAAGCACGTCGGCAAGCGTGTTGTCGGGCGTGAGATTGCTGTCGGACACCACGAAGCCTGCCTTGTAGTTTTTGACTTTGCGCACCATCTCCGCCTCGCTCTCGATGGATTGCGAGCCGAATATAAAAGAAATCCCGCCTTCTCTTGCCAGTGCGATTGCGAGCGTGTCGTTGCTCACCGATTGCATGATGGCAGAAGTCATCGGGACGTTGAGTGAAAGCGCAGGTTGCTCTCCCTTGCGGAATTTGACGAGCGGAGTTTTCAGGCTCACGTTTGCCGGGATGCAATTTTCGTCCGTATATCCGGGGATGAGCAAGTACTCGTTGAAAGTTCTCGACGGTTGATTGAAATAAGTTGCCATATAATCTCCGTTTGTTTGCTCTCGCGCAACGCGCTCCGCAAAAATATAAAAATTTTTACTATTATATCACAAAAGCGGCGCAAGTCAACCGAATATATTGCGTTTCTTCCCTCTTTTCACACGCAAAAACGCACAATTTGCGTTTTGCGTGGCGTAGCACCTTGAAAATTCGACTTTGCCGCATCCACACAAAAAGCCTCGGCGTAATTGCCGAGGCTTTTGCAAAGTCCAAAGGACTTAATTTAGCATTGATTATGCTTGTTTGGTGTACTTGAATGAATAATCAGTCATTGCATCGTCATCATAATAACTAACAGTGATGGTGTTTCCGTCAGATGAAAGTACTGCCGTCCAATCTCTACTGCCATAACTGAATGTTGCCTTACCATCTGTGCCAACAGTATAACTAAACGTGTATGCACCTTGGTTGCCGTTTCCTTTTCCGTCAAAGACGATTGTATCAGAGCCTTTTACCCAAGTACCTGCAAATGCGTCAAGAGTTTCTGCTGCTTCTTTGGTGAACGTTTTTGTGAAAGGACTTTCACCATCATCATAACTTGCAGTCAGTGTGTTTCCGCTGATTGTGCATTCGATGTCAATTCCACCTGCAGAAAAACTTGCTTTTTCACTTGCAATCGTATAAGCATAGCTTTGGCCGTCTTCATTGGTCACTGTGCCTTTTCCGTCGAACGTGAATGTGAATTTTCCGTCTGCGGTTTTCCAAGTGCCTTCAAATGCATCAAGATCTTCATCGCCGGTGCTCGGCTTTGTGCTTGCTGTATATGTCGCTTCCTTGACAGCCATCTCTATATAACCATCCATATCAAGACCGACAGCACAATTGTGTGAAACTTTGATGTTGTCTCCATCTTTGGTTATAGTAAATGTTGCTTTTTGTTCCTTTGCGCTATCGATTGCAGCATCTGCATCAAGCGCAGAATACGTGATTGCCGATCCGTTCCAATTGGTTTTTGCATCAACAAGCGCACCGTCAACATAGAGCTTGAAAGTCTTATCTTCAGCAACAACAATTTCGATTGTGGAATCACCATTCACATAGTAACCTTCAAGTGATTTGATTTTGCTTTCCACAACGTATCCTGCAACCTTCAACACTTTTTTACCATCAGTGCTTACGATAACATTGCCACTCTCTTCAACAGAGTAAGTCTTGTCGTAAAAATAGTCTGCACCTTTTACGGTAACCGAACCTGCGCCGAGCGTATAAGAACCGTATGCGATTTGCGGTGAACCGTATGTTCCAACATACTTGTACTCAACGCCGCCGAAACCGTCAAACGTAAGGGTGTATCTAGAGTCGCTTTCATCAATATATGCGTGCGCAAATCCGTCGCCGGTTGCTTCCGCATAGGTTTTTGCTTCACTGTCAAGCGTTACGCCAAGAGAAGTTTCCCCGGTGAGAACGACAACATTCTTTGCGTTGATGCTATACTTGTAGGACTTTTCACCAAGCGTTGCATTGCCAAAACCATCTAGTACCAAGCTGTCTTTGCCCTCTGCAGTATATGTGCCAAGTTCTTCACCTGCATCAACCATTGATGTGTCGCTAACAAACATATATTCTTTGCTGCCATCAACTGCCGGCGATTCGCCGTTATAGAATTTATAGGCTACGGTAATTTTGTTACCATTTCCGACTTCACCTGTTATGGTAGCTTTGGAATATTTACCGCCCACGGTATAAATGTAAACTTTTTTGTCACCAACAACGTGTTCGTAGATATGCGCACCATCATCGCTGCAGTTGAAATCTTTTACAGATTCCGAACCGTAGACATACATCTTCGGGTCATTTTTATAATTTCCGCAAAGAATGTTGCCTACCAAAACCATTGCACCCTCAATTGTCTTAATACTGTTGCTACCAATTTTATACTTAATTGTAAAATTGGTCTTTGTGCCACTGATATATCCAAATTGAGTCGTTTGGCCATTCTCTGCTGTGGTGATTATACCTTGCTCGTTGATAACAAAGTAATCTGTCTTGTTGAGTCTATAAGTTCCAGCCGAAACACCAGAAATTGCTTTTGCTTTGCTTAATACATATTCTTCGATACTCTCTTCTTCGTAAATTGTATCAAAATAAGTATAAGCACATTCAATATCGCCATTAGATGTAATAAACAAATCAATTGTATAGTATCCCTTACCGGTCTTTTGAGCGATAATATGTCCGTTTTCAAACTTATAGCTTATATTTGTATATGTCAAGAAACTCAACTTCTTGGCATCTGTATCAATGCCAAGCATTGCTTCTTTTCCACTCGCTGTACTGAGCCAGTATCCTTCATAGTCGGATTCTTTGACAGATTTTGCAATGAAGGTGGTGTCATCGGAGATTGTGAGATCTGCCACTGCTTTGACGCCTGCGGAGGTGTACCAACCGGTGAACACAGAGCCGTCTTCATAAGTCAAGTCTGCGGGGATTTGGCTTGCGGCAAGTTTGCCGGTTGCTTTGTCAACGACAACCACAACGGGTTCGCTGTCCGAAGCGGACTTCTTGAAGGTCAACACGTAGCCGGTCTTTTCGGACGAGCCGACAAACACTGTGCTGTCTGCAAAGGTTGCGTCTTCGTCAAATTCGGTCACGTAATCGAGATCACTGAGCCAACCTTTGAAGGTGTAGCCTGCTTTCATTTGGGGATCTTCAAGAGCGAAAGTGCTTTGATCGATCTTGTTGTCTGCGCCGAGTTTTGCGATGTAGAACACGGAGTAGTTGTTTTCGAACACGACAACCGTGCCTTTTTCAAGTTGACAATCTGCACCGTATGCCGCATCACTCTTGTAGGCGAGTTTGCCGTCGGCAATGGATGCCGTGATTGTTTCGTCAAGGCCTACGACTGTGAGCTTTCCGTCTTTATATTCGGTTGCGACACCGACTTTTGCAAAACCACTGCCCGGAGTGTAAGCAAACACGCCGTCTGCGGTTACTTTGACAAGGAAGTATGAAGTTGAGCCAAAGCTTTCAAACGTGCCGTACCAGTTGCCGATAAATTCCGCAGGAATGTCGATTGCAACGAGTTCGGGGACGATAACATTGTCGTCGTCAGAGCTGTAGTTCTCTTTGTAAATCCAAGAAGACGTTGCGCTGTCAAACGTAAGTGAGCTGTAGTTGCTTCCGATTGACCAGCTATAACCGCTGGATTCGGAATAGTAGAAGCCCACTCCGAGAACGTCGTCAACTTTTGCAAACGTCTTGTTTATCACGATTGTATGACCACCTTCCGTTGTGTACGTGCCAACGATGTCGGTAGAACTGACATGCACTCTGCCCTCAAGCTCTGCGGAAAGCTTAATTTCCGAAGACTCATAGATGCAGAGATTGCCGTCATAGTTTGCGTAAAGCATATATTCGGTGTCACCGAGTTTGAACATAACGGTGCCGTCTGTGGTGTCAACGTCAATGTCTGTTGCCGCTTGTGCGTCTGCATCACCGATAGTGACAGTTATGGACGTAGCATCAACAACAACGGTGTATGAGATAGCATCCCAATCGTCCGTTGCGCCGTGCCAAGTTCCAAAATAAGACTTGTAAATCGTGCTGAACTTTGCGCTGACAACGATGTCGGAGGTCACTGCTGCGCTGCTGTCGTATGCGGTTTCACCAACAAACCAGCCAATAAACGCATAGTTGTCGTCGGTGAGATCTTCGGGGATGTCTGCTGCCGCAATAACTGCGCCGTCCTTCACTTGTGCAACTTTGATTGTTTCTTCACCGTTTTTGAAAGTTACGTTGAAGAGACCAACCCATTTTGCCGCAAACGTTTTGTCTGCTGTGATTGTTGCGTCTTTGTCAAATGCCGTCGTGCCGTCAAACCAGCCTTCAAACACCTTGCCCGATGCCGTGAGGTCAGCAGGAACGTCTGCATCTGTGAGTTTTTCGCCGTCCTTTACAGTTGCGGTTTTGATCGTTTCGTCACCGTCAACAAATTTGACAGTATGAAGCTTTGTCCACTTTGCCGAGTACGTCACGTCGGCCGTGATTGCCGCGCTCTTGTCAAACGCAACGTCACCAACGTACCAGCCCTCGAAAACGTATCCGTCTTTCGTGAGGTCGGCAGGGACGTCCGCGTCGGCAATGGTCTTTCCTTCTTCAACGCTGACCGACTTGACTTCGCTTTCACCGTCAACAAATTTGACTGTGTAGGACTTCGTTTGGTTTTCGTTGCAAGCAACAAAGACTGCCACGGACAAGATAAGAACCATCACAATTGCTATTGCAATGAGAAATCTTTTCTTCGTCATTTTGTGCCTCCATAATATTTATATTTTTTTGTTTATTTACGTTTGTTTTGATACATGTCAAGCTTTTAAGCCTTTTTTAATGTAAAAATGATACACCCCATCCCCCGAACCGTCAATTTATTTTTATCAAAAAATTGAGGTTTTTTTGAGGGATAGGGGGTGCAATGCATAATTTTCAATACAATTGCATAAATTTGTTGGTTTTCTGCATAAATACGTGTGTTTCAGTGGATAATTTGCACAAAACACCGTATTTTTGCATTTTGCTTATTCAGTGACTTTCGTTAGCGAATCACACTCGTAATAATACATGCTTCCGTCGTATTCGGTTTCGTATCTTCCACCAAAAGACTTTGTGTCGGCATTGTATTTCAACGTAAACACATATGGCTTTTCGTCATACGTGCAAGAAACCGTGACGGTGTTTGTAGCCGCATCGTAATTCGCAATACCCCTGACGTTTTTGTCAAATACAAACGTGCCATCAGATTCAATTGTCAAATCGATATTGTTTCCGGTGCCGCTTGTTGCATTCGAACGTGTCCATGTGCCTCTCCACGTTCCGCAGATAGCTTCGGGGATCACTTCCGTCACATCGCCAACTCTTGTGAGCGATACGCTTTCGCTGCCGTAAGAAATGGTGTTTGTCGTCACGTCAAACAAGTATTTTATGCTTGAAATCGTAAAGGACACGTTCTTCACGCCATCGTACACCGCAACGAAGGGATTGCCCTTGTACGTTCCTGTCAAATCTTGTTTGAGGTTGAGCACAACCGCCGTTCCGCTCGATTCCGTACCCGTGTAGCTGCCCACCGCACTCGTCGGGAGCTTGGGAAGCTCCATAGTGCCGGTGTAACCATACTTGTAAAGGAACTTCTCTTTATCATGCCCGTTAAAGCCTTTTTTGACATATGCAACATTCATGTCATAATAGAATACAAAATCAACGATGTTGCTACCGTTAAACTCGACGTGAATACCCGTGGACGTTTCGGTAAAGGTTCTCCAAATATTCGCTTGTCCCCAGTTATCCTTGTATTCGTGCTTCTCTTCGTCGGACAAATAGACGTATGCGGCATGGCCGTATCCGTCAAGTATAAACAGATAATATCCTTTTACAAGTCTTGTTTCGCCTGTTTCGTTGGGGTTTTTGTCAAGCACTTTGACAATTTTATCCTCGCACCAAATGCCTTGATATTTGTCGGGAGCAACGAGAGTTACTTGTCCGCCGTTTGCCTGCGCTTGGGAATAATCGAATCCGATTATAGTGCGATCGGAGAACATCACCACGACGAAGTTGTTTTCATACGTCCAGTAATGGCCTTTTGCATCGTCTGCGATTTCGCCGATACCGTTCAGAGTAAACGTCTTGCCGTTGTAGGTGTAAGTGCCCTCTTCCGCGCCTATCGTTTCAAGTCCGTGGCCGAGAAGCTCCTTGTCGTTGTTGTAGGTGACGTACTTTTTGGCAATATATGCCTTGCCGTCAATCGTAACTCTTGAGCCGTCCTCGAATCCGTCGGAAGCAACGATGTTTGCATCTTGAATGAATTGCGCATCCTTGACGTAGTATACCTTTCCTGTTTCGGTGACTGCAACGAAGCTCTTTGTGTCAAAGTCGATGAGATACACCGTTTGCGCACCTTCGCTCTTGTTGGTGAGCACCGCATAGGTATATGCCGTCGTTCCGCTGTTCCATCTGCCGAAAAATACGTTTTCTTCGGGATAGTAATAGAACGTGGAATAATAGCCCTCATAATTTATCTTGATAAGCGAATCGTTCTTGAAACTGTAGTATGCACCTATGGATTCGGAATACTTTGTCTTATATACAAACGAGCCGTCCTCTTTGAAGATGAGCGTGTAGTCGTTTTGCGTCGCTTTGTTGCTGCTTATACCCAGATAGCTGAGCGAGAAGCTGCCGACATACGGTTTTCCGCGGAAATCGGACGACGGTCTGCCAAACACGGAGTTTTCGTAGCTGGGAGCTTTGCTCTCGTCTTTTGACACGAACGTCACGGTGATTGCGTCGTCCGCATAGCTTGCACTCATTGACGTGAAGTAGTCTTTGATCGCTCCGCCGAACGTGATGTTTCCGTCAGCACCGATTTCATAAGTGCCTTTGATCGTTCTGGAATACGTTTCGGCAACCTTGTCTGCGTTGAGGCTGATTTTGTTGCTGTTGAGCGTAACGTTGCCGTCCGAGAAGGTCAAGCTGTCGCCGTCCTCGTTGAAATACTCGCCGAACACCGTCAAATCGCTCTTTGTAAACGTATATTCTACGGTTGCGGACATGCCGTATTCAACCATCATGCTGATAGTGCCGTTGCTGTTGACGCGACCGGAGATTTCACCGATAGTGTTGTAAAATTCAAGCATCAGCACGTCGTCACCGTTATAGGTGTATTTGCCGTTGACAACGGTGGAATTTACCCACATCAACGTGCCGTCTTCTTTCAATACGAGAACGCCGCCGTCAACCGTTCCGTGATACTCACCCGTGCCAGTGTATACGTGTGCAACCTTGCTTGCGTCGCCAAAGCGTGCCGTCACGGTCATGTCCTTGATAACGGGAACGTAATAACGATATCTCACGCCGTCCTCAAATTCCCAATCGAAGAACAATTTTCCGTTTTCGTTCTTTTCTGCTTCGAGAACGCCCACGATTGCAAATTTGTCTTCGTTGTATTCTCTCGTTTCTTCTTTAACGACGCTCGAACCGCTGACAAGGCTGATTTTGTACGAACCTTCGCCCACAAGACGCTTGCCGGGCACTGCTTTGCCGTTGCCGTCGATAGACCAGTCGTTCATATCCCACTTGACGTTTTGTGCAAGCCAGTCTGCGTCAAATTCGACTTCCGTACCGACTTTCGTGCCTGTTGCGTTGATTTTGTCCGCCGTGGTTGCCGCCGTCTTGTAATAGCAGTTTACGATCGCGATGCCTGCGCTGTAATATCCGTCGTAATCGTCCTCGATGGTATAACCTGCAATCGCGCCCGCAAAGCTCTTATAGATGTTGGAGGTCGCTCTCGTTGCGGTTACTCTGCCGACGTTGACGCAGTCCATAATGGTGTTGTCGTTGCTAGAATAGCCTACGATACCGCCTGCGTAAGACGTTTCTTTGTTGGTTGCCTTAACTCTTGCGTAGTTTATGCAGTTGATAACCGACATTCTGGAGCAGCTTGCATAGCCGACGATACCGCCAACCCATTCGCCGCCTTCCACAGAGCCGTTAGAAACGCAATTGAGGATTGCAAGCGCACCGTTAGAAGTGGACGATATTGCACCGACGATACCGCCGTTTACGACGGAATCGAGAACGGACGCATCTCCGTCTTCAAACGCTTCCGCAACCGTTTTTACTTCGGATACGCAGTTTTGAACGTGCGCGATATACGCGGTGTCTTTGTCGTAAACGTTAAGTCCGCCCGCAATACCGCCGACGTGTGCCGGGTTCGATGCGCACAAGCTGAGTTTAATCTCGCCCGAAACTTTTACGTTGGTGATATTCGTGAGGTTGCCGAACGCAACCAAGCCGCCCACGTATGCGCCGATGTCGTTTTTATCCGCGCCGCTGACAGCCGAATAGCAAACGTCTTCAAGCGTAAGATTGGTTATCGTCGCTCTCGTGCAGTAGCCGAACATACCGACGTACACGATACCCGAACGAATGTTTCTAGTGATGGTAAGATTGCTTATCGTATGGCCGTTGCCGTCGAAATTTCCGCTGAAACCGTAAATGGTTTTCTCGTTTTCTTCACCTTCGTTAAGAGTGGTAAGTTGACCTGCGGAAACGTACTTCATACCATCCATATCGATGTCGGCAACAAGTTTGAAATAGGACTTTGCATACTGTTCGTCCTCTTCCGTTTCGATATGGTTCAATCTATCCGCAAAGTCGGCGAGATCGTCTGCCGTGCCGATAAGATACGGATTGTTTTTGCTGCCGGGCTTGTTCGAATCGGATTCTTCCCAAACGGCAACAAGAATAATATCTTTCGTGATAGGCGTTGCAAAGTCGAAAAGCTCGCTTTTACCTTCTTCCGCCCAGCCTTTGAAATCGTAGCCGTCTCTTTGAGGATCTTGCGGCCTTTGCGCGCACGCACCCTCTTCAACGGTCTGCGCGGAGATACCGCTCACGCTTTCGCCCGAAAACGTGACGGTATAAGTCTTTGGATCATTGCCTTTTTCGTTGCAAGCAACGGCCACGCACGCTATGCATGCGACAAGGGCAATCGCCAATATGCTCAATGCAATTCTTTTGTTTTTCATATCCGCTCCTTATTCCTCCGCTTCGACAAGATATATCGTGACGCTGCCGTCCTCGCTTACGAACGCTTTTGCGCCCTCAACTTCGGTGAAGCTGATTTTGTATTTGAGCACAAGTGCGTCCTCCTCTCCCGATTTGTCGATGTCGTACACATAAATTTCGCCGTCGGCTACTTTGTATGCATACATATATTCGGTTGTTTCGTGCTCGCCGTCAACGTCCTCTACGAGAGTGAGCGTCGCATATGCGTACACGTATTCCGAACCTTTGCTTCTTCCGTCAAGCTCGATCGTCGAACCGTCCGCCGCCGTATAAGTGCCGGCGTATTCGTCCGCAATCGTAATGACGGTCACTGTTTGTTTGTTGCCGTCGAGGATGACCGCGTTGTTGTCGTCAAGGTAT
>ULRD01005510.1_pt1 | contig 18489 bp, 10 predicted proteins | sample 1955181 | NCBI WGS metagenome assembly ULRD01 (sample SAMEA4835675, study PRJEB28245) | human gut metagenome | biome: gut microbiome; material: fecal sample | place: Denmark | collected 2008
CGACAGACTCTGACTCTGTTTGTTGGGGTTCGAATCCCTATCCCGCTGCCACCATAGGGCACTAAAAATGATGTAATTTTTAGTGTCCTATTTTTTCGCCCAAAATCTCGTAAATAAAGACTTTTCAGCGTTTGTTGATGTTATTGTTTCATCAGCAGACGCTTTTTTATATTCGTCTCTATATCAAAAACACTTAATTATTGCACTCCGTGAAAATTTAATGCACTGCATAAAAATATACATCACTTAATGAAACAGCAAAGTATTAACAAGGTAATGTCAAAAATATATTCAATGCGATTACGGTTATTCAGAAACAATGCCCATTCTTAGCATATAAATCCACCTTTCCGTCTGAAAATAGAAAAACCGCAGAAAAGATACTTCAAGCTTTTTTGTGTAACTTTTCGGGTGGCGAAAGCCCCCGTTCTAAGCCTTTCAAGAAATCACGCAAGGTATTTGTACTAACCTGTGGTTATGTATGAAATTGTGGATTTGGGGTAACAAAAAACGCCGTATTCACCCTGCTTTTCTTAGCCCTACCTCGGAGTATCTTTGTACGCCGTCGGGCAAGTGCTAAACGCCGAAAACGGCGTTTAGCATTTGATTAATTCATTCTGAACATTTTTTCCTAGCCCCTTCCCTTGTAAAACTGTATGGTGGCTGTAAAAAAGTTTTTTACAGCCCCTTTAATTATTTAAATTAAAAAGCATAAAGAAAAAGCGGAGCTACCTTTCGGTAACTCCGCCGTGTTTACAGAAATTATTAATTACTCGATAATCTCGGTAACAGCGCCTGAACCAACCGTTCTGCCGCCCTCACGGATAGCAAAACGAAGACCCTTTTCAATAGCGATAGGAGTGATGAGCTCAACAGTCATCTCAACGTTATCGCCGGGCATGCACATCTCAACGCCTTCGGGAAGAGTGATAACGCCTGTAACGTCAGTAGTTCTGAAATAGAACTGAGGACGATAGTTGTTGAAGAAGGGAGTATGACGGCCGCCTTCGTCTTTGGAAAGAACGTAAACCTGGCCTTTGAATTTGGTGTGGGGATGGATTGAACCGGGTTTGCAAAGAACCTGACCACGCTCAACACCTTTTCTGTCGATACCGCGAAGAAGAGCACCGATGTTGTCGCCTGCCTCAGCATAGTCAAGAAGTTTGTGGAACATCTCAACGCCGGTGCAAACTGTTTTCTTCTTCTCTTCGGTAAGACCAACGATTTCAAGCTCGTCGCCTACACGAAGCTGACCACGCTCAACTCTGCCGGTAGCAACCGTACCACGGCCTGTGATGGTGAAAACGTCTTCAACAGGCATAAGGAAGGGAAGGTCTGCCATACGGTCGGGTGTGGGGATGTAGTTATCAACAGCGTCCATGAGCTCAAGGATAGGAGCAAGCTCGGGAGCGTTAATGTCGTTGCCGTTGTACTCAAGAGCCTTAAGAGCAGAACCCTTGATGATGGGTGTATCATCGCCCGGGAAGCCGTACTCGTTAAGAGTCTCGCGAACTTCCATCTCAACGAGCTCAAGGAGCTCTTCGTCGTCAACCTGGTCAACCTTGTTAAGGAAAACTACGATGTAGGGAACGCCAACCTGACGGGCAAGAAGAAGGTGCTCTTTAGTCTGAGCCATGGGGCCGTCTGTAGCAGCGATAACGAGGATAGCGCCGTCCATCTGAGCAGCACCGGTAATCATGTTCTTGATATAGTCAGCATGGCCGGGGCAGTCAACGTGTGCATAGTGACGCTTGTCTGTTTCGTACTCAACGTGAGCGGTATTGATCGTGATACCACGTGCTCTCTCTTCGGGAGCCTTATCGATCATATCATAAGCCTCAAACTTAGCCTGACCCTTCATAGCAAGAGTCTTTGTGATGGCAGCGGTAAGAGTTGTTTTACCATGGTCAACGTGGCCGATAGTACCAATGTTAACATGGGGTTTGGTTCTTTCAAATTTCTGTTTTGCCATTGTGTTTGTCCTCCTTTTGATTAAAACATAAATTGCACGGTAATATATTACCAAAAAATTTTGAATAATTCAATAGATTTTGAAAAAAACTTCCCAAAATCAAATTATTTGGCTCTCTCGTCAATAATCTTTTCAGCAATGTTTCTCGGAACGGGAGCATAGCTGTGCGGCTCCATAACATACTGACCTCTGCCCTGTGTTTTTGAACGAAGGTCGGTTGCGTATCCGAACATCTCTGAAAGCGGAACGAGTGCGATAATTTCGGCTGCGCCGTTTCTGTCCTCCTGCCCCTGCGGAAGTCCGCGGCGTGCAGTAAGGTCGCCGAGTACATCACCGATATACTCTGTGGGAACGACTACCGAAACCTTCATAATAGGCTCCATAAGAACGGGAGCGGCTTTAGACATTGCCTCTTTGAACGCCATTGAACCTGCGGTCTTGAAGGCAAGCTCCGAAGAGTCGACCTCGTGATAAGAACCGTCGTAAAGAGTAACCTTTGTGTCAACAACGTTGTAGCCGGCAAGAACGCCCGAAAGCATCGCGCCCTTGATACCTGCTTCGGCAGGGCCGATAAATTCCTTCGGAATTGCGCCGCCGACAACGGCGTTAACAAACTCATAGCCTTTGCCGGGGTTGGGCTCAATGCGAATCTTAACGTGACCGTACTGACCGTGACCGCCCGACTGACGCGCGAACTTGGTGTCTGCGCTGGCTTCCTGAGTAATTGTTTCTCTGTATGCAACCTGAGGCTTACCTACGTTAGCTTCAACTCTGAACTCACGAAGCATTCTGTCAACGATGATTTCAAGGTGAAGCTCGCCCATACCTGCGATAATGGTCTGGCCGGTTTCCTCGTCGGTGTAGCACTTGAAGGTGGGGTCTTCTTCGGCAAGCTTCTGAAGAGCAATACCCATCTTTTCCTGTCCCGCTTTTGTCTTGGGCTCAATAGCCACGCGGATAACAGGCTCGGGGAACTCCATAGATTCAAGAACAATCGGGTGAGCTTTGTCGCAAAGCGTGTCGCCCGTTGTCGTTCTTTTAAGACCGACAGCAGCGGCAATGTCGCCTGCGTAGCAGCAATCTATATCCTTTCTGGAGTTTGCGTGCATCTGCAAAATACGGCCTATACGCTCGTTATCGTCCTTAACGGAGTTGTAAACGGTAGAACCGGTATCGACCTTGCCCGAGTAAACTCTGAAGAAGCAGAGCTTTCCTACGAACGGGTCGGTTGCGATTTTGAATGCGAGAGCCGCAAAAGGCTCTGTATCGGATGAATGACGGAATTCCTCATCACCCGTGTTGGGGTTGACGCCCTTTATAGACTCAACGTCCGTCGGAGCGGGCATAAAGTCAACAATTGCGTCAAGGAGCTTCTGAACGCCTTTATTCTTATAAGAAGTACCGCAAGTTACGGGAACCATCTTATTTGCAATGGTAGACTTTCTGATGCAAGATTTAATCTCGTCAACAGTAAGCTCTTCGCCTGCAAAGTATTTCTCAAGAAGTGCATCGTCTTGCTCAGCGACATGCTCTATGAGCTCGTTGCGATATTTCTCGGCAAGCTCTTTCATGTCATCGGGGATTTCCTCAATACGAATATCCTTGCCGAGGTCGTCATAATACTTAACGGCATGCATCTCTACGAGGTCAATAATTCCCTGAAAATCAGACTCAGAGCCGATGGGGAGCTGAATCGGAACCGCGTTACATTTAAGACGGTCGTGAATCATATGAAGCACGTTGTAGAAATCCGCGCCCATAATATCCATCTTATTGATGTAAATCATTCTCGGAACCTTATATTTGTCAGCCTGTCTCCAAACGGTCTCGGACTGAGGCTCAACACCGCCCTTTGCACAAAGGACCGTTACCGAACCGTCAAGAACTCTGAGTGAGCGCTCAACTTCAACGGTAAAGTCAACGTGACCGGGAGTGTCAATAATGTTGATTCTGTGCTTTTTCCAAAAGCAGGTTGTAGCAGCCGAAGTAATTGTAATACCTCTCTCCTGCTCCTGCTCCATCCAGTCCATAGTCGCGGAACCGTCGTGAGTTTCACCTAATTTATGGTTGATACCGGTGTAAAAAAGGATACGCTCCGTTGTGGTTGTTTTACCCGCGTCGATATGAGCCATGATACCTATATTTCTGGTAAGCTCTAATGGTACCTGTCTTGGCATAATACCCTCCGAATAAAATAGTTTTCAGAATTACCATCTGAAGTGTGCAAAAGCCTTGTTGGCTTCTGCCATCTTATGCGTATCTTCTTTCTTCTTGAAAGAAGAACCTGTTGAATTAACAGCATCCATAATTTCGTTGGCAAGTCTTTCTTTCATCGTTTTTTCGGAACGCTGACGAGAATAGAGTGTAATCCAACGAAGTCCGAGTGTCTGACGTCTTTCGGGACGAACATCCATCGGAACCTGGTATGTGGCACCGCCGACACGGCGAGCCTTTACCTCGAGAACGGGCATAACGTTCTCCATAGCGGCTTCAAACACCTCAAGGGGTTCTTTGCCTGTTTTTTCTCTGATGATATCAAAGGCGTCGTAGACAATTTTCTGAGCAACGCCCTTTTTACCGTCATACATTACATTGTTGATAAGCCTTGTTACAAGCTTTGAGTTGTAAAGCGGATCCGGCAAAACATCACGTTTTGCTATCTGGCCTCTTCTTGGCACTTCGCTTCCCTCCTTCATATTAATGATATCATAGGTACTCGAGTGACTTGCTTCCCGTGGCGCCAATGTAGGCAATACCGCTTAAAATCGGTTAAATACTTACCTTACCATTGGTTGAATAAATTCAGCCTGCAAGAAGAATGTCCTTGAATAGTCTTGTGAAAGAATTATTTCTTTCCTGCTTTCGGACGTTTGGCACCGTATTTTGAACGCGCCTGCATCCTTCCGTTAACGCCCTGTGTATCGAGCGTACCGCGGATAATGTGGTAACGCACACCGGGAAGGTCCTTAACACGGCCTCCGCGGATAAGCACTACGCTGTGCTCCTGCAGGTTGTGACCTACGCCGGGAATATAGGCAGAAACCTCTATTCCGTTTGTAAGACGTACTCTGGCAAGCTTACGAAGCGCCGAGTTGGGCTTTTTGGGCGTGTCTGTCTTAACAACCGTGCAAACGCCTCTCTTCTGGGGAGAATTGTTATCGGTAACGATATTCTTCTTTGAGTTAAGACCTTTGCCGAGTGCGGGAGCCTTTGACTTTTTGTCGAGAGTTTCTCTTCCGCTGCGAACGAGCTGATTAAAGGTTGGCAAGTATTTTCACCTCCGAAAATTAATTTATATATGAAGGGGCAGGACATAGCTTGCCCCTTGCACAACAAGAAATAATTTACCATTTTAAGAGCGTTTTGTCAACACTTTTAACAAACTTTTTATCTTAAAATAGTGAAATATGCCGATTTATTCTGCTGCTTCGGCAACAGAAACGGTTTCATCGGCTTCGGTGTGAAGCACCGCTTCCTCAGAATTGGAATATGCCGGCTCAACGCTTACCGCGCTGTAGCGTTTCATACCCGTGCCCGAGGGAAGAAGCTTACCGATGATAACGTTCTCTTTAAGTCCGAGAAGCGGGTCAACCTTGCCTTTGATTGCGGCTTCTGTAAGAACCTTTGTTGTCTCCTGGAAGGACGCAGCCGAAAGGAACGAATCTGTTGCAAGAGACGCCTTTGTAATACCGAGCAGAACGTGTGTGACGGTTGCGGGAACGAAAGGCTCGCCGGTCTCTTCACATTTTGCCTTTGCAGCGGCGTTTGCAAGGTTAAGCTCTCTCTTTTCAATTGAAGTGCCCTGAAGAAGGTCGGTTGAACCGGGGTCTTCGACTCTTACCTTTCTCATCATCTGACGGACGATAACCTCGATATGCTTATCGTTGATGTCAACGCCCTGCATACGGTAAGTCATCTGAACCTCTTTGATAAGGTAATTGTGAACAGCCTCTACGCCGAGAACGGCAAGAACGTCGTGCGGGTTAACCGCGCCCTCTGTAAGGTGCTGACCCTTTACAACGTGTGCGCCCTCGTATACATCCTGGCAAAGTCTTGCGTCGTAAGGAATAAGGTATTTCTTAACGTCGTCTTCGCCGGTGATAACAACGTGTTTGCTCTTTTTAATTTCTTCAAACGAAACAACGCCGTCGATTTCGCTGAGCATTGCGAGCGTTTTGGGCTTTCTGCCTTCAAACAGCTCTTCAACACGGGGAAGACCCTGTGTAATATCCGCCTGAGAAGCAACACCGCCCGTATGGAACGTTCTCATGGTAAGCTGTGTACCGGGCTCGCCTATCGACTGAGCGGCAATAATACCTACCGCTTCGCCGACGTCAACAGGACCTGCCGTAGCAAGGTTTCTGCCGTAGCACTTAATGCACACGCCGTGCTCGGATTCACATGTAAGAAGAGAACGGATTTTAATTTTTCTTTCGTCGGGATTTTCTCTTGCGTTGACCTTTTCGGCAATAACCTTTGCCAATTTTTCGTCAACCATTGTATCCTTGGAGCAAATAAGCTCGCCTGTTTCTTCGTCAACGAAATCATTAAGAAGGTATCTGCCCGTAAGTCTCTCTTCAAGAGACTCGATAACGTCGTGACCGTCGGTTATATCGTATACGTCAAGGCCGTCGTGGCAATGGCAGTCGTTCTCGCGGATTATGACATCCTGCGAAACGTCTACAAGACGTCTTGTAAGATAACCGGAGTCGGCAGTACGAAGAGCCGTATCTGCAAGACCTTTACGCGCGCCGCGCGAAGAAATGAAGTATTCGATGATGTTAAGACCTTCACGGTAGTTGGCACGAATCGGTATTTCGATTGTTTTACCTGCCGTGTTCGCAATAAGTCCGCGCATACCTGCGAGCTGACGAAGCTGTGAGTCGGAACCGCGGGCGCCGGAGTCAAGCATCATAAACACGGGGTTGTAGGGGTCCATTGATTTGCGAAGCTCTGCGGAAACATTCTTTGTGCACTCTTCCCAAGCCTTTATGACGTTTCTTGAACGGTCCAAAGAGCTTAAGAAGCCGAACTCGTAGTTTTCGTTAATCTTGTCAATCTTAGCTTCGGTCTCTTTTATAAGCTGAGCTTTTTTCTCGGGGATTGTCGCGTCGCATACGGCAACGGTGATACCGCTCCTGGTTGAATATTTGTAGCCCTGCGCCTTGATGTTGTCAAGAACTTTTGCGGAGTCTGCAGTACCGTGAACCTTTATGCAGCGCTCAATGATTTTTCCGAGCTCTTTTTTATTGACGAGTCTGTCAACTTCAAGCTTGAACATATTTTCAGGCTTGCTTCTGTCAACAAAGCCGAGGTCCTGCGGAACGGGGTTATTGAAAATAACTCTGCCGAGGGTTGTGTCAAGAAGCTCTGTGTGCTTAACGCCGTCAACAACCTTTGACATACGAATCTTAATCGGGGCGTGAAGTCCCAAAGAGCCTTCGTCATATGCCATTGTTGCTTCGTCAACGCTTGTGAATACCTTGCCGTGGCCCATCTCCTCGGGTTTTACGAGGGTAAGGTAATAAGAGCCGAGTATCATATCCTGCGTGGGAACAACAACGGGTTTGCCGTCGGAGGGCTTAAGAAGGTTGTTTGCGGCAAGCATAAGGAAGCGTGCCTCTGCCTGAGCCTCTGCCGAAAGCGGAACGTGAACAGCCATCTGGTCGCCGTCGAAGTCGGCGTTGAAGGCGGTACAAACAAGGGGATGAAGCTTAATTGCTCTGCCTTCGACAAGCACAGGTTCAAAAGCCTGAATACCGAGTCTGTGAAGCGTGGGAGCACGGTTAAGCATTACGGGGTGGTCTTTAATAACGATTTCAAGAGCGTCCCAAACTTCGGACTTTGCTCTTTCGACCATTTTACGCGCGGACTTTATGTTGTTGGCAATGCCAAGCTCCCAAAGTCTCTTCATTACGAAGGGCTTGAAAAGCTCAAGAGCCATCTCTTTGGGGAGACCGCACTGATAAAGCTTGAGTTCGGGTCCGACGACGATAACCGAACGGCCCGAATAGTCAACACGCTTGCCGAGAAGGTTCTGTCTGAAACGTCCCTGCTTACCTTTAAGCATATCGGAAAGCGATTTAAGAGCGCGGTTGTTGGGACCTGTTACGGGTCTGCCGCGTCTGCCGTTGTCTATAAGTGCGTCAACAGCCTCCTGAAGCATTCTTTTCTCGTTGCGAACGATTATTTCGGGCGCGCCGAGTTCAAGAAGCTTTTGAAGACGGTTATTTCTGTTGATAACACGTCTGTAGAGGTCGTTAAGGTCGGAGGTTGCAAATCTGCCGCCGTCGAGCTGAACCATAGGACGGATATCCGGCGGAATTACGGGGATTGCGTCAAGAATCATCCACTCGGGACGGTTGCCCGACGCCCTGAATGCCTCGGCAACTTCAAGTCTTTTAAGAATACGAACCTTTTTCTGGCCTGCCGCGGTTTCAAGCTCTGTGCGAAGCTCGGCGCAAAGCTTTTCAACGTCAATTTCCGAAAGCAATTCCTTAATTGCTTCGGCGCCCATACCCGCTTTAAACGAGTCTGCGTCGTATCTTAAAACCATATCGTCATACTCTTTGTCGTTGAGTATCTGATATTTTTCAAGGGGCGTGTCGCCCGGGTCGATTACGATATATTTGGCGAAATAGAGCACTTTTTCAAGGTCGCGGTGCGAAATGTCAAGCATAAGACCCATTCTTGAGGGTGTGCCCTTGAAGTACCAAATGTGCGAAACGGGCGCGGCAAGCTCGATGTGACCCATACGGTCGCGTCTTACCTTTGCTTTTGTTATTTCAACGCCGCAGCGTTCGCATATTTTGCCTTTATAGCGAATCTTTTTATATTTACCGCAGTGGCACTCCCAGTCCTTTGTCGGTCCGAAAATTCTTTCGCAGAAAAGGCCGTCTCTTTCGGGCTTGAGTGTGCGGTAGTTTATGGTTTCGGGCTTTTTGACCTCGCCGTGAGACCACGCTCTTATCTGGTCGGGCGAGGCAAGTCCTATTTTTATGGATTCAAAGTCGATGTTGTTGCCTTCATCAACAAGCTCGGTTCTGGAATCTTTATCCATATATAATTAACCCTTCTTCCTGTCAAAATCGGATTTCAGCAAACGGCGCGGCGTCAGATGAGCTCAACATCCTCGTTGTCATCATCTTCAAAGCCTTCTTCTGCGAAGTCCTCGTCAAAATCGTCGTCATCATCGCCGAACTCGTCTTCATCCGGCTCTTCTATCGAATAGCCTTCGGCGTCCTCGGCGTCGTTAACGTTCTTGAATGTATCGTCGTCAACAACCGGAATACCGATTTCTTCGTCAAAGCTCTGTTTAAGCTCTATCTCGTTGTTATCCTTGTCAAGAACGCGAATATCAAGACCGAGCGACTGAAGCTCTTTAATAAGAACCTTGAATGATTCGGGCACGCCGGGCTTCGGAACGTTAAGTCCCTTAACAATGGATTCGTATGTCTTAACTCTGCCGACAACATCGTCCGACTTGACGGTGAGTATTTCCTGAAGAGTATAGGCTGCGCCGTAAGCTTCGAGCGCCCAAACCTCCATTTCGCCGAAACGCTGGCCGCCGAACTGAGCTTTACCGCCCAAAGGCTGCTGTGTAACGAGCGAATACGGTCCTATTGAACGTGCGTGTATCTTATCATCAACAAGGTGATGGAGTTTAAGGTAATACATTATACCGACTGTAACGGGGTTATCGAACTTTCTGCCCGTTCTGCCGTCGGTGAGCCATGTTTTACCGTCGGTTGAAAGGTTTGCTTCGCTGAGCATACTTCTTATATCTTCCTCGTGAGCGCCGTCGAATACGGGGGTCATAACCTTGTAGCCGAGCGCTCTTGCGGCGTAGCCGAGGTGAACTTCAAGCACCTGACCGATGTTCATACGTGAGGGAACGCCGAGGGGGTTAAGAACTATGTCAAGCGGTGTGCCGTCGGGAAGGAAGGGCATATCCTCCTGCGGAAGAATTCTTGAAACAACGCCCTTGTTACCGTGGCGGCCCGCCATCTTATCGCCGACGCTGATTTTACGCTTCTGGGCGATGTAGCAGCGAACAACCTTGTTTACACCGGGGCTTAATTCGTCGCTGTTGGCTCTTGTGAACACTTCAACCTGAACAACAACGCCGTATTCGCCGTGCGGAACGCGAAGCGAAGAGTCTCTGACTTCGCGGGCTTTTTCGCCGAATATTGCGCGGAGAAGTCTTTCTTCGGGGGTGGATTCGGTCTCGCCCTTGGGCGTTACCTTACCGACAAGAATGTCGCCCGAATGAACCTCTGCGCCGACTCTGATTATACCGTTTTCATCAAGGTTTGAAAGTGCGTCTTCGCCGACGTTGGGAATGTCTCTTGTGATTTCCTCCGGTCCGAGCTTTGTATCGCGCGCTTCAACCTCGTGCTCCTCTATATGAATAGAGGTGAAAACATCGTCGCGAACCATTTTTTCGTTAAGAAGAACGGCGTCCTCGTAGTTGTAGCCTTCCCACGTCATAAAGCCTATAAGGGCGTTTTTGCCGAGAGAAATTTCACCGTTGCTCGTTGCGGGGCCGTCGGCAATAACGGTGCCCTCTTCAACGCGCTCGCCTATCTTAACTATCGGGCGCTGATTTATGCAGGTGCCCTGGTTTGAACGCATAAATTTAATAAGCTCATAGGTATCCGTTTCGCCGTTGTCGGCAAGAATTTCAACCTTTTTGGCGCTTACCTTCTGGACTGTGCCCGCGCGTTTTGCAAGAACAACAACGCCGCTGTCAACAGCCGCCTTGTATTCCATACCCGTGCCGACAATGGGGGATTCGGTCTTGAGAAGCGGAACTGCCTGACGCTGCATGTTAGCGCCCATGAGGGCACGGTTTGCGTCGTCGTTCTCAAGGAAGGGAATCATTGCCGTTGCAACCGAAACGAGCATTTTGGGCGAAACGTCCATATAATCGGGTACAGAGGGAGCAACCTCGCGGAACTCGTCGCGGTAACGGACGGTTACACGGTCGTTGAGGAAATGGCCCTCGTCGTCAAGCGGTTCGTTCGCCTGCGCAACGCAGTAGTTGTCCTCGACATCGGCGGTCATATACTCGACCTCTTTAAGCACAATGCCCTTTTCTTTGTCGATTTTGCGGTAAGGAGCTTCAATGAAGCCGTATTTATTGATTCTTGCAAATGTTGCAAGATAAGAAATAAGTCCGATGTTGGGGCCTTCGGGGGTCTCTATGGGGCACATTCTGCCGTAGTGGCTGTAGTGAACGTCACGAACCTCGAAGCCTGCGCGGTCTCTTGAAAGACCGCCCGGTCCCAATGCCGAAAGACGGCGCTTGTGAGTAAGCTCGGCAAGCGGGTTCGTCTGGTCCATAAACTGCGAAAGCGGTGAAGAACCGAAGAACTCTTTGATTGCCGCAATAACGGGTCTGATGTTTATAAGCGCCGCGGGAGTTGCCTTGTCGGGCTCCTGCGCCTGAAGCGTCATACGCTCGCGAACAACTCTTTCCATTCTCGTAAAGCCGATTCTAAACTGGTTCTGAAGAAGCTCGCCTACAGAGCGGATACGTCTGTTACCGAGATGGTCTATATCGTCGGTTGTGCCAAGCTCGTTGCCGAGGCAGTTGAGATAGTTTATCGAAGCAAAAATATCGTCGATTGTGATGTGTTTGGGAACAAGCTCGTCGCTGCGGTCTTTCATCTCGGAAAGAAGCTCTTCTGTAGATTCGCAGGTATTAAGTATGTCCGAAAGTACGGCAAAGCTTACCTTTTCGTTGATGCCGATTTCTTCAAGCTGTTCTCTTGTAACGTCTTTAATAAAGTCTAAGGGGTCAACCATACCGTTGGAGATTACCTTTACGGTTTTGCCCTCTTCTTCGGTTTTGAGTATTACTTCTTTAACGCCGGCTTTGTCGATTTCATATGCCTTGTCTTTAGAGAGCTTTTCGCCCTCGTCCGCAAGAAGCTCGCCCGTGAGCGGGTCGAACACAGGGGAAGCGAGCGTGCCGCCGATTATTCTTTCGGCTATGGCAAGCTTTTTATTGTATTTGTATCTGCCGACTCGTGAAATGTCGTATCTGTGCGGGTCAAAGAAAAGTCCGTCAAGGTGTGCCTGAGCTGTTTCAAGCGTGGGCGGCTCGCCGGGACGAAGCTTTTTATAAACTTCAAGCAAAGCTTCTTCGGTATTCTGTGTGGTGTCTTTTTCGAGTGTGGCTTCTATTCTGTCGTCATAGCCGAAAAAGTCACGAATATCCTGGTTTGAAGAGAGACCCAAAGCTCTGATAAAGGTTGTTATCGGGAGCTTTCTGTTTTTATCGATGCGAACGTTGAAAATATCGTTCTGGTCGGTTTCGTATTCAAGCCACGCGCCCCTGTTGGGGATAACGGTAGAAGTGAAAAGCTTTTTACCGTTTTTGTCAAAGGTGTTTCCGAAATAAACACCGGGCGAACGGACAAGCTGAGAGATGATTACGCGCTCGGCGCCGTTTATAACGAACGTGCCGCTGTCGGTCATTATGGGGAAGTCGCCCATATAAACCTCGTTCTCTTTAATTTCGCCTGTCTCTTTGTTATAAAGTCTTGCGATAACGCGAAGAGGGGCGGCGTATGTTGCGTCTCTCTCCTTACATTCCGTTACGCTGTACTTTGGCTTTTCGTCCATACGGTAATCTATAAATGTAAGTACAAGATTACCCGTATAGTCCGTGATTTCGTCAATATCACGGAAAACCTCTCTTAGCCCGACGTCAAGAAACCACTTGTAAGAGTTCTTTTGCACCTCAATAAGGTTGGGCATCTGCATAACCTCATTGATACCTGCAAAACTCATTCTTGTGTTCTTTCCGAGCTTCACGGGTTTCACATTAGCCATAAGACACATCACTCCGTTCTTATTTTAAATTCTTTTTCACCTTTGGGGCTGAAAAAAGAAATAATTAACACTGTAAATCATATGAAATCACTGCCGTTAAAAACAAGATGCGGCATTATTCCATTATTATAGATTATAAGATTATAGACCACACGGGGCAATATGTCAATAGATTTATCGGCGTTTTTTCAAAAAAACTCAAAAAACATTCAAAAAAGTAAAATTCGCACAGATTACACAATAAGTAACCGTGCGAAATATTCTTTATTTTATTCTGCAGGCAGGGCGTAAAGTGCGTTTCGCGCCGCCCCCGAAGAGACAATCAGCCCGTCGGCACCCATTTTTCGTATAATACGCGACGCCGCACACGGTTCCGTCATCTTCAACGCCGATATAAATCGTTCCGCCGCGCGTATTTGCAAAAGCCGAAATTTCTTTTTTATGCCGTCAACATAAACAGCTTTAAGTTCAACCGTTTCGCTTTCTTTAAAAATCATTTTAATCACCGCCTGAAAACCTCAATTAATAAAGCCGCAGTTAAAACAAACAATGTGAAGCTTTCTTTGTGCAGTGCAACCTAATCTCGTCATCCCGTCAAGCAAAATGTCGAGATTTGACGAGATTGTGACGAGATTAATGTGCCGCATGCAAAAGTGCGCCGCCGAATGGTGCACAGCCTTTAAAACGCAAAATTTCGGCTGCTCCGAAAGGAACAGCCGAAAAAGTGTTAAAAGGTGTGTTTAATTATTTATCAACATAGCCGAGAACGAAATACTTGAATATCGCAACTATAACGCTCTTTGAGAAGATGATGTCGTCAAGCACGGTAACGAGCTTGCGAAGCGCTGTTGAAGTGTCGTTTGTTTCGGGAACGAGAACCGGCTCGCGGGTTTCGCCCTCTTTGTCAACAACGAACGGCTGAGAATAGCATATTCCGTCGGGTCCCGTGATATAGAAACGGACGAAATAGTTAATGTCATAGTCGTTAAGGTTAATTGTGAGCGCTTCAAGTCCGCCGCGCTTTATAACCTCGCCGTCGGCAACCCAAGTAATCCGGTTGAAGTTTTTGCCGAGAACCGAAATTGTTCCGAGCGTGTCGTTGACGCTTACTCTTGTAACGAGCGGAGTGTCGTTTGACTGCCAATCAACCTTTTCTTCATCGTACCCCGGTATTTCCTGCATACCGTTAAGCTCAACGCCGTTTGAATAATGCGAAACCGCAAACAGTGTGCCTGTTTCCATACTCTTTCTCAATTCGGAGTTTGAAAGCTCGGGCATATAATGAATTGTATATGCGTCGTTAATGGAGCGCTCGTTGTGCGAATCCGAGAAAGTGAAAGCCCACGGAACAACGCCGTTCGGGATTGTCTTTTTAAGAATCTGATCATAAAGAATACGGTCGCAACGGGTGTGCGCGTCGGTTGCGCTGTTTATGCCCATACCAACGCTTGAACCTGCGTTGTCGATGAAAAGACGGGCAAATTTGTTAACGAAATACTCGTCAACGGGCTGGCCGACGTGGTCTGCCGAATCTTTATCGGGGTAAACATATTCACCGACATGAGAAAGCATTGAAATTCCGCCGTAGTCTTTTACGCCTGCCGAAGGAGTTTCATAATCGCCGTAAACGCCGATAAGTCCCTGGCCGTAGTCTGAGAAATAACCTGTAAGGTGGCAGTCGCAAACGGGTGTTGCCGCGTTAAGCTCAATACCTTTCGGAACGTCTATCATACCGCCGAAGCGTTTTTCGCCGTTTGTGGTTTTTGCCGTTCCGTTGATGTAGGACTTGTATTCCTCCTGTGAAAGCGGGTCAATCTTTGCAAGATGTGTGCGTTCATATTTAACAAGTCTTATAACCGGAACAAGCTGCGGCTCGTTGTTCCAGCCGCGGTTAATTGTGCCGTGGTCGGTTATTGCAAGAATGTTGTAGCCGTAGTCATAGTGCTTCTGAACAACCTCTTTAACGGTAAGATAACCGTCCGAAGCGTTTGTATGACAGTGAAGCTGCGCTTTGTAGGGCTTCCACTTGTTAAAGTCAACCGAAGCGTAGGGGTTGTGAATGATGTACTTTGATTTTATCGCCGCTTCTGCGCCGATTGTAAACGGTAACATCAAAAGTACAGCCGCTAAAACCAGAGAAAGAAGTTTTTTTGCCTTTTTCATAAATACACCTCCCAAGAGAGTTTATTTTTCTGTTATCAGATTATGTGGAATAGGTTAGCAAGTTTTTCGATTATGAAAGCCGCAAGCGCAAACGGAAGCGTGTGATAGATGTTAAGGAAAACTTCCGCGTCGCCGTTGTCGGGAATTACCGAATCCGGAACGGGCTTATCTTCTCTGCCGTCATAACGAAGCTCGAACGCCTGTGAATAGGTTACGCCGCCCTCGCCGAAGAGCTGGAAGCGTACATAACAGCCAAGATAGTCTTCGTAATCGTTAAGGTCTATAGTGTAGTCGTTTGAAATAACCTTGCCGTTAGCAATCCACTCAATCTTCTGACAGTCTCTTGCGGGGTCAACGCTTACGGAGATTGTGTTCTGACGGTCGTTAACCTTGATGTCGGTAACTATCGGAACTTCGCCGTTGCCCTCGAACTTGTCGCCCATGCCCTTTTCGGGGTTGTAATATCTGCTGGCAGCAAATAAAGCGCCGTCGTGCATTGCCTTTTTAACAGCTTCTTCGCTGTTCACTTCAAGCGGGAAAAGCTCAAAGGATCTGCCGACCTCATTAAGCTGCTCGGAGTCATCGTCTGCAAACGCCCAGATATTTCTGCCTGTGGGGATAACCACCTGCAAAAGCTCATCCCAAAGAGCGCGGTCTGAACGCGTAACGTTGTCGGTATTATTAACTATTTCCATACCGAGGCAGGATTTTGAGGTTGTGAAGATGTCGGCAAAATAGTGAATGTAAGAATCCCAATGAGAACGCTCAGGGAAGTTGTTTGAATTGACCCAATCGCCGACGTGGTTAAGAACGGAATAGCCGCCTGCTTTTTCAATTTCTACAGTAGCGGTTTTGTAATCGTTTTCGGTGCCCCAAACGCCGTTGCCGTATGTTGTGAAATAGCCGTTAACGTGGGTTTTTGACATAACCGCCATATTGCACTCGATGCCGCCTGTTATATCGGTCATTCCCCTGCCGTTTCTGTCGGAGCCGGTAGTAATGCGGTTATACTGTTCTTCGCTCATAGGCTCAACTTTTCTGAAGCCGTTGAAAATGCCGTGAGTTTCGCGGTCGTCGCGCCAGCCGGTGTTAATTACGCCGTGGTCGGTTATTGCAAGAATGTCATATCCCGCCTGATAATAGGCTTCGACCATATCGCTTAATGTAACGTCGCCGTCGGAAGCGGTTGTGTGAACGTGAAGGCACGCTTTGTAGGTTGTGCTTTTTGCCCAATCAACATTTTCATAGGGGTTTATAATTGTGTAATCGGTCTCGGCGGCGGCAAAGGCAGAAATGCCGAACACGCCCAAAAGAAGCGAAACCGAAAGAATGACGCAAAGCGCCTTTTTAAAGGTTTTCATTTGCGGTACTCCTTTTTAATTTTATACCCTAATATTAACATTCTGTTTTCAGAATGTCAACAATTTATATAAAAACAAAAATCGCAAAACCGAATTTTTTCGAAAACATTCACAAAACCGAATTTATTCATTTGGACAGTTTAACGAATAATTTAAATATTCCCGCAGAAGGGCTAAAATAATCGCGGCAGAAGCATTTTGCTTCTGCCGTGACAAGATAATCAGTATTTGAAATCGGTTATAATAAGCGTATTGTAAAGCTCCTGCTTGTCAATTGTTATCTGTTTAAGACCGAATATTTTTCCGCCGCCCGAAATTGCAACGTTCATATATTGCTCAAGCTTTACTATCTGATTGTTTTTGGGATTGTATTCAAGAATCGCCTTGCAGTCGTGATAGTTAAGACTGTAGTTAACGTTTTTAACAACTGCCTGAACCGCGCCGCCGTTAATGGTGTTGTCAATATCCTTTTTGGCAATCGGAGAGAACATACAGCCGGTGTTGCTCGGCGGAACAGACATGCCGTTCGAAATCGGCTCGGGATTCTGTTCTGCTTTAAGAACTATTGTAATTTTAACGTTGCCATTTGAAAGCTCTTCATAGCTATAGTCCTGAATGGCGTTTGCATCTGTAAGATAGCAACCCTTTTGGCCCTGATAAACGGGGAACCACTTTGTATCGTCGCCCTTAGCGTGAACCTCGGGCTGAGCTTTATCTTCGGTCGTCATAATACCGAGACTGTCAACAAGGTTGAGAAGTGTGCCGACAAGGTTTGCGCCCTCTGAAACAACGCGCTCGTTGGGGCCGCTGGGGAGGGTCTGGTACTCAAGCTTTGTGAAGCCGGGCTTTTCGGACTTTGCCTTATCCATAACAACGGTGTAGGCTTTAAGAACCTCGGCGGCGCTCTTTTTTGCGCTCTGTGAGCCGCCCTGCTGTGATCCACCCTGAGAAGAACCGCCCGTCTGTTTGTCGCCGCCCTGAGAAGAGCCGCCCGTCTGTGCGTCGCCGCCCTGGTCGGAGACGGCCCGAGAAAAATCGCCCGTCTGTGCGTCGCCCTGCTGTGAGCCGCCCTGTGAGGAACCGCCCTGCTGTGAGCCGCCCGTCTGCGTGTCGCCTCCCTGAGTGGAGCCTCCCTGAGTGGAGCCGCCTTGTTGTGAGCCGCCCGTCTGTGCGGTGCCGCCCTTTGCAAGAAGCACAACGGAAGCTATTGAAACGGCGTTGCTTGTTACGATTGTGAAGAAAAGCGCTATTGCAAGAATTATTGCAACAACCTTTAAATCGGAACTTTTCATATTAGGTATATACCCCTTTCATTTTACAAAAAGCGTGTTGTTCACACGCTCTTAATAAATTTATCATATTAAGGGTACAATAAATTGAACAAAAAGTCAAGCGTTTTAAAAGTTTTTTGGTTCAAAATATAAAAAAGCAACCCGCTAAAAGCGGGTTGCGAATAAGTAAGCTAACGGTTAATCAGTATTTGAAGTTGTACCATTTGCTGTAGAAAGCAAGAGTACCTGTTCCGTTCATGCTGCCGACGCTCAACTTTGCACTTGCAGAAATAGCGCCGTCGGTGTGGTGCTCAATCGAAACAAATTTGCCGTCCTTTGTCATTTCGGCAACGATTGTGTATGCCTGATAAATGATTTCGGCTTTGTCAAGGCTCTTAACAACCTTGCTTACGGTTGGATCGTTTTTAACGGTCTCTTGAACGTCCTCCATATAAAGGATACCGGTTGCCATAGCGGCAACGCCCTTGCTGCCCTTTTTGGGAGTGTTTTCATCGTTCATAACGATTGTTATCTGATAGTTGCCGTTTGAAAGGTCTTTTTTGGTTGCGCTCTTAACATAAGAAATGTCTGCACCGCAGGGAGCCATACGTCTCTTAGCGTCGTCGGAGCCTTTATCGGAAACAGATTCGCTCGCCTCGTCTTCGGTCTTCATAAACTTTGTTATAATGGGCTTAACAAGGTTTGTTACAATAGATGAACCGAGGTTAAGTTCCTTTATTTCCTGCCACTCTTTTCTTGTGTGGCCGGCAGCGCCTGTGCTTGTGATTTTGTCGCAAGCGGCTTTATAGAAGTTAAAGGTCTTTGTTTTGTCCCATTCGTTGCTGTTTGTGCCGCCGTTGCCGCTGTTATTGCCGGCAGG
>ULRD01062727.1_pt1 | contig 18447 bp, 16 predicted proteins | sample 1955181 | NCBI WGS metagenome assembly ULRD01 (sample SAMEA4835675, study PRJEB28245) | human gut metagenome | biome: gut microbiome; material: fecal sample | place: Denmark | collected 2008
AATCGACTTTCCGCTGTCAAACTGCGTAAACTCGGGTATCTATACAGTCGGCGTACTTACACAGTATCAGCCGCTTGAGCTTAACGATTACATAGGAAACGGCGGCCCCTGGGACCTTGACAGAGCCAACGGCGGCGTTCACATACTTTCGCCGTATCAGCAGATTAAGGGTACGGAATGGTATAAAGGAACGGCAAACGCAATTTATCAGAATATCAACTTTATTGACCGCTACAATCCCGAATACGTCGCGGTGCTTTCGGGCGACCACATTTATAAAATGGACTATGCAAAAATGCTTCAGTTCCATAAAGAGAAAAATGCCGCCTGCACAATAGCCATGCTTGAAGTCCCGTGGGAGGAGGCTTCGCGCTTCGGTCTTATGTTCACCGATGACGACGGAAGAATTACGGCGTTTGAAGAAAAGCCGAAAAACCCCAAGAGCAACAAAGCCTCTATGGGCGTTTATATGTTCACCTGGGAAAAATTAAGGCAGTATCTTATAGACGACGAAAACGACCCCGGGTCATCAAACGACTTCGGCAAAAACGTGATTCCCGCAATGCACGAAGCGGGCGAAAGACTTTTTGCATATGAGTTTGACGGCTATTGGAAGGACGTCGGCACTATTGATTCACTGTGGGAAGCGAACCTTGACCTTCTTAACAAAAAGGCAAACATAGATTTAAGCGACCCGTCGTGGAAGATATACGGCAGAGGAACAATTTCTGCGCCGCAGTATATTTCGGACAAGGCGACAGTCGAAAATTCAATCGTTGCCGAGGGCTGTGAAATAGAGGGCGATATTGACTATTCCGTTCTGTTCTCGGACGTTAAAGTCGAAGAGGGCGCAAACGTTCATTATTCTATAGTAATGCCGGGCGCCGTAATCAAAAAGGGCGCGGTTGTTCAATACGCCATGGTAGCCGAAAATTCGGTTATAGAAGAGGGCGCCGTTATCGGCGAAAACCCCGAAAAATGCAATAATCTTGAAGATTGGGGCGTAAGCGTAGTCGGCGCAAACGTCACCGTCGGAAAAGACGCAAAGGTCAAAGCAAAATCAATGATAGCAGAAGATGTCGAAGGAGGTGCCTCGGTATGATGCCGAAAAATGTTCTCGGAATGATTTATTCCAACTCTTACGATTCGTGCCTCGGCGGGCTCACAGCAAGGCGCACCATGGGCTCGGTGCCGTTCGGCGGCAGATACCGTTTTATAGATTTTATGCTTTCAAATCTTGTAAACTGCGGTATAACAAAGGTCGGGCTTGTTGCAAACAGCAACTATCATTCTCTTATGGACCACGTCGGCAGCGGCAGACCGTGGGACCTTTCAAGAAAAACGGACGGGCTTTTCATTCTTCCGCCGTTTGACGCCGCCGCAACTCACGGCGACGCTTCAAACAGAATCGACGTTTTAAACCGCATAATGGATTTTATAGTCCGCTCAAAGCAGGAATACGTTCTTCTTTGCGACTCAAACTTTATATGCAATATGGATTTTGAAAGCGTTTTCGATTTCCACACCGCAAAAAATGCCGATATTACAATAGTATATTGCGAGGGCGAGCGCCCGCGCCTTGAAAACACAATGGTTTTTGAAGTTAACGGCGACGACAAAATCACAAAAGTCAGCGTTGACCCCAAGCCCTGCGGCGGCGTGAAGTATTCCGCAAACATCATACTTATAAGAAAAGCGCTTCTTGAAAGACTTATCGGCGACGCCGAAAGCTACAATTACGGCAGCTTTGAAAAAGATATAATTCAGAAAAATGTTGAGCACCTCAACATATACGGCTACAAGTGCCGCGACAGACACTTCACCGTTGATTCGCTCGTTTCCTATTACGACGCGAATATGGCGCTTCTTGAAAAAGATTGCCGCACAAGTCTTTTTAACCCCGACAGACCCGTTTTCACAAAAGTCAGAAACGATATGCCCGTAATTTACGGCATAGGTAGCAAAGCGGGCAACTCGCTTATTGCAGACGGCTGCATTATCGAGGGCACGGTTAAAAACAGCATAATCTTCAGGGGCGTAAGAATTGCAAAAGGCGCCGTTGTTGAAAATTCAATTATAATGCAGGACGCTTTCGTCGGCGAAAACGTAAAGCTCAACTGTGTTATTATGGACAAAAACACGGTTATCACGCCCAACAAATCGCTTTCGGGCGACAAAACGTACCCCGTATACGTCGGCAAAAGCATCGTCATCTGATGAGGCATGTTGCAATAATCAAAGGCAAACCCGTTTTCAGCGGAAAGAGCTTAACTCCCGACGGTGCGATTTAACGGAAACGGCGACCTTGCCGTAATTCTCGGCAATTCGCCCTCGGGAATGAGGATATATATTTCAAAATGCGACCTTTGGTATGCAAGCAAAACCTTTAAAAAAGGCGGAATAAAGCCGCTCTGATATATTGATATAGATATTGAAAATGAGCTCCATAACAATTACCGCGTAGAGCATGATATGGATAAGGACGAGCTGAAGCTTTCTTTGCCCGACGGAGAGTATTCGGTATATATTAACGGCGTTTTAAAAAACGTATAAAAAAAGCCGCGTTTGAACTTTACACAAGCGCGGGCGATAACATCGGAATTATTCCGATTTGAAACGGAGGATTTGTAAATGAAAGTTTTATATGCAGCGAGCGAAGCGCTTCCCTTTATGGCGAGCGGCGGTCTCGGAGATGTGGCAGGCTCTCTTCCGCAGGCATTAAGAAAGCGCCTTATAGGCGCAAGGGTTGTTATGCCCCTTTATGACGGAATTAAGCAGGAGCTTAAAGACAGTATGAAATTCATTACGCATATTTCGGTGCCCGTTGCGTGGCGCAGACAGTATTGCGGAATTTTTGAAGCAAGAGCCGGCGGCGTAATATATTATCTTCTTGACAACCAGTATTATTTTAAACGCGATTCGATTTACGGCTATTATGACGATGCCGAGCGTTTTGCGTTCTTTTCGCGCGCTATACTTGAAATAATACCTTACATAGATTTCAAACCCGATATAATTCATTGCAACGATTGGCAAACTGCGCTTACACCGCTTTATTACAGCACAATGTACGCTGAGAAGCCGGGCTATGAAAACATCAAAACGGTGTTTACGATACACAATATTCAGTATCAGGGCGTATACGGCGAAGAGCTTATCGACAACGTTATCGGTATTGACAGAAAATATCAGAATCTTCTTGAATACGACGGCGCAATTAACCTTATGAAGGGCGCTATAGAGTGCGCCGACGTTGTAACAACCGTAAGCCCCACTTATGCAAAAGAAATTCACGACCCGTGGTATTCTCACGGGCTTGACAACATTTTAAAAGAAAGAAGCTTTAAGCTTCGCGGTATTCTTAACGGCATAGACACGGTAAATTATGACCCCGCAACCGACAAGAATATTTTCAAAAACTACAGCGCCGCCGATTTTAAAAATAAGGCGTATAACAAAAAGGAGCTTCAAAAGCTTTTCGGACTTAAAGAAAGCAAATCCACTCCCGTTATGGGAATGGTAACAAGGCTTGTTTCTCACAAGGGTCTTGACCTTTGCAAGTATATTTTTGACGAGCTTCTTTCTTCGACCGATATACAGATAATTATTCTCGGCTCGGGCGATTGGCAGTATGAAGAATATTTCAAGGGTCTTAAAGAGCGCTTCCCCGACAAAGTGGGATTAAGGCTCGGCTTTGTGCCGGATCTTGCCAGAAAAATATATGCCGGAAGCGACTTTTTCCTAATGCCTTCAAAAAGCGAGCCGTGCGGACTTTCGCAGATGGTCGCTTTAAGATACGGCTCTATTCCGATTGTCCGTGAAACGGGCGGCTTGCGCGATACCGTGCGCGACAGCGGCGACGGCGAGGGCAACGGCTTTGTTTTCTCGGCATATAACGCCCACGAAATGCTTCATGCAATAAGGCGCGCCTGCAAGGGCTTTGAGGATAAGGACGGCTGGAACATCCTTGTCAAACGCGCTATGGAATGCGACAACAGCTGGGGCAAGTCGGCAAACGAATATATAAAAATGTATAAAGAACTGCTCAAATAAAATCTTTCAGACTTTGTCGGCTATTGCGGAGCAGTACCTTTTTACTGCGTTCTCAACGGTTTTTATGACGGTCTCGATACAAAGAGGTTCGGGGCCGCCGTAACGTCTTGCAGAGGTCATTTTTTCGGGGAAGTCCGAAAGGATGCTGTCGGTCGAAAGGCGCGGTACCGTTACCGCGTATTTCGCGGGGAGCGAAAACCAGCGCTTCGGGATATATCCCTTTTGAGCCGCCGCAAAAAGCGTGCTGTAAACAGCCGCAGCATAAAGCAAATCGGTCTTTTCGCCCGCAGTGGAAGAGCCTGCGTTCATTCTTTCGTGGGTCATAATTGCGGCGCGGTAAACTGTTTGCGCCGTAAATTTGCCGTCCTCGGTGCGGTCTTCAAGGTATTCCGAATTAAGCCCCGAGCGGCTGTCGGAGCGCCCGAGAAGATAGTCGGTCGTAACGCCGTAATAATCTGCGGCGCGGTTTAAAAAATCAAGCCCGAATTCGCGTATGCCCCTTTCATAGTGCGACAAAAGCGCCTGTGAAACAGAAAGGTCGCGCGCGGCTTCTTTTTGGCTTATTCCTTTTTCGGTACGAAGCTCGCAAAGCCTCTCGCAATAGTCTGACACAAATAACACCACACTTAAAAATATCAAAAAATATACATACAGTATAATCAATATACATCAAACGAAAGGAGAATGCAATGAAAACTTATACAATTCACCTTTTGCGACACGCCCTGACGCGCGGAAACCTTGAGGGCAGATATATCGGTCAGACCGACGAACCGCTGTGCCGCGAGGGAAGAGAACAGCTTTTAAAAATGAAAAACGATTACGACTACCCGAAAGTCGACGTTGTTTTTTCAAGCTCTTTAAAGCGCTGCACAGAGACTGCTTCTATTCTTTATCCCGACAAGGTTGCCGTTGAAATGCGCGGCTTTGAAGAGTGCGATTTCGGCGAGTTTGAAGGCCACACGGCAGAAGAGCTGGCACCCTATAAAGAGTTTTCCGAGTGGCTTGCAGGAAAAGAGGACGCAAAGCCCTTAAACGGCGAGAGCAATGCCGATTTTTCAAAACGCGTGTGTGACACTTTCAACAAAACTGTCGAGGGGCTTTTTAAAACGGGAATACAAAACGCCGCAATCATTACCCACGGCGGCGTTATAACCGTGCTTCTTTCGGCGTTTGGGCTTCCCGAGCTTCCCATGACCGAGTGGCTTTGCCCCTCGGGGTGCGGTTATACCGTGCGTATAACACCCTCGCTTTGGGAAAAGACGGGGAAGTTTGAAGTCGTTTGCGACATACCGGCAGAGCCTCTTACAAACACCCAGGAAGAGCGCCTTTGGGATTATTACCGCGAAATAGGCGACGATGACGATTACGACTACGAGCGCGACATAAGAGAGGATTTTGATTTTAATGAGTGATTTTTCAATCTTTGCAAATCATGCTCACCTTTTTCCGAAAGGAGCAAAAGAAAACGCGGGAAAAGACGCGCTTTTGCGCCTTATGGACGAATGTGAAATAGAAAAAGCCGTGTGCTTTGCGCCGTTTTCGGAGCAGGCGGCGCGCGCGGGTCTTATGTGCAATGCAAACAGGTGGCTTCAAAGCGAAATCAAAAACGAAAAATCTCTTTTGGGCTTTGGCACCGTCGATTTTGAAAAGGGACAGCTTAAAGAACAGGTTACGGAAATTAAAGAGCTTGGTTTTTACGGCATAAAAATACACCCTGCTTTTCAGGGCGTAAAGGTCGATTCAAAAGAGCTTTTCGAGGTCTATTCGCAGGCTGAAAAAGAAAATCTTTTCATTTCGTTTCACACGGGGCTTCACTGGCACAGAATACGCGATTATGAAATGCTTCTTTTTGACGAGGTTGCGTGGCATTTTCCGAAGCTTAAATTCAGCCTTGAACACGTCGGCGGCTACAGCTTTTTTAAAGAAGCGCTTCTTGTTATGAATAACAACAGCCGAAACGACGAGGGTGGCGCCGTTTATGCGGGGCTTACAAGCGTAAATATGGAAACCGATATGTTTTCAAATGTGCGCTCGGGCGCGTGGTCGCTTACAGACGACGAGATTTGCACGCTCATTCACCAAACGGGCGAAAAGCGCGCGATATTCGGGCTGGACTTTCCTTATAAAAACGCCGAATACACAAAAACGGCAATAGAAAGAATAAAAAATCTTCCGATAAGCGACAACGCAAAGCGCGGGATTTTGGGCGATAACTTAAAAGAAGCGCTCGGACTTTAATAAAAACCGAAAGAGTCTTTAAAATTGCTTTTTAAGGAGGGCAGACAATGGAATTTTCTGAAGTATTACATGGCAGAAGAAGTATAAGAAAATATAAGTTAGGCATAAAAATACCGTGCGCCGACAAAAAGGCGATTCTTGAAGCGGCAATGCTCGCGCCGAGCGCCTGCAACACGCGCCCGTGGGAGTTTTTGGTTGTTGAAAGCGAGGATATAAAAGAAAAGCTTTCACAATATAAGCCGCAGGTGGCGTCGGCTTCGTTTTGCGTCGTTGTTTGTGCAAGACCCGACAGGCAAAGCGGAATTTCCGAAGGATATTGGCCGCAGGACTGCGGCGCGGCGGTCGAAAATATGCTTTTAAAGGCATATGACCTCGGCTACGGCTCGTGCTGGTGCGGCGTTTACCCGAGAGAAGAAAGAGTTGCGGCGTTTAAAGAATTTCTCGGCGTAACGTCCGTTCCGTTTGCCGTTGTCACGTTCGGCGTTTCCGACGAAGCCCCCGAAATGCGCGGCTTTTATGACGAAACGGCAGTAAAAACCGTTTGATTTGACAGGAGAATTTTTATGAGCAACACACAATCTGTAAGGCCGTTCGGAATGCGTGACAAAATCGGTTATGCGCTCGGCGATTTCGGCTGTAATATGAGCTTTGCTTTTATCAACAATTATTTAATGATTTTTTATGTTACCTGTATGGGTATTAAACCGCGCCACTTTGCCTTAATAATTTTGCTCGGCAAGATATTCGACGCAATAAACGACCCGATAATCGGCGGAATTTGCGACTCGGCAAAGCCCGGCAAGGACGGAAAATTCAAACCGTGGATAAAGTGGGCAAGCCTACCGCTTCTTTTGTCAAGCGTGCTGCTGTTTGTTTATGTGCCCGATGCGCCTTATGCTTTAAAAATCGCAATGTGCTTTGTGCTTTACTGCGTCTGGAGCGTTTCTTACACAAGCGTAAACGTGCCCTACGGCTCAATGCAGTCGGTTATAACGACTGTGCCGTCAGAGCGCTCATCGCTTTCAACCTTCAGAAGCATCGGCGCCATGTTCGCGCAAATTCCCGTAATGATACTTTTGCCGCTTCTCGCATATGACGAAAGCGACAATCCGCGCGGCAGCTTTTTTATCGTTCTTGTGGCGGTAATGGGCGTAATCGGCTGCGTTGCGTTTGTCTTTTTAAGAAAAATGGTAACGGAGCGCGTTGCTCCCGCCGTAAACGAAAAGCAGAAATTTAACTACGTCGGAACGCTTAAAGCGTTTTTCAAAAACAAACATATGCTTGGCGTAACAATTTCAACGGTGTCGTATCTTGCGCTTATGATGACGGTTACAAACTCGATTCAGTATATTTTTATGTGCTGGTTTAAAAATACCGATTTAATATCAATCGCAACGATAATCGCGGGGCTTCCCGTGGCTTTCGGAATTGTCGCGGTAAAGCCGCTTTCAAAAAAATTCACGAAAAAACAGCTTTGCACATATCCGTTCCTTGTTTCGGCAATATCAAGCGGCGTTGCGGCGTTTGTAAAAATTAAGAATCCCTATATCTGGATGGTGCTTATCGGCATTGCCATGTTCGGCGCGGCGTTTTATCTTGTGCTTACATGGGCGCTTGTAGCCGACTGCATAGATTTTCAGGAGGCGTCAACCGGCAGAAGAGAAGAAGGCTCGATTTATGCAACCTATTCGTTTTTCAGAAAGATTGCGCAGGGCCTCGGCGCCGCCATTATTTCGCTTGCGCTTGATTTCACGGGTTATGAGTCAAGCCTCGGCGCGTTGGAACAGCAAAGCGGCGTTGCCGAAAAAATCTATTTTATGACTGGCATTTTGCCTTGTATAGGCTCTGTTATATGCCTTGTCAGCATGCATTTTCTTTATACTCTTGACGATGCGCCGCAAAGCGCCGAAAAAAAGGAGGAATGAGTATGCGCGACATACTGAATATCAATAAGGGCTGGCTTTTTTTAAAGCAGGGAAAAAGCGAGACGGTCGATTTGCCCCACACCTGGAACGGCTCTGACGGGCAGGACGGCGGCAACGACTATTACAGGGGCGTTTGCACATATGAAAAGCACATTTCAAAAGACTCTTTGCCGAAAGGCGACGAAGTGTATATTGAAATTTGCGGCGCAAACTCTTCAGCTACGGTTTATTTCAACGAAAAAAAGCTTATATCTCACGACGGCGGTTATCAGACCTTCAGAGCAAAGCTTTCGCCCGTTGCAGATGAAAACACAATAAAAATTGAAGTGGACAACTCGCCTAACGACAGGGTATATCCGCAAATGGCGGACTTCACCTTTTACGGCGGTCTTTACAGAGACGTTTCGCTTATCGGCGTAAACAAAAACCGGTTTTCGCTTGATGCGTTCGGTTCTTCGGGACTGTTTGTCACGCCGAAAGAAAAAGACGGCGGCTACAGCGTGGAGCTTCGCGCGCTGGCTTCGGGCGAAGTGCGGTTTTCGGTTCTCGACGGCGAAGAAACCATCGGTGAAGCCGCGGCTTCGGGCGAAAACCCGACCGCCGAAATATTTATAAAGGACGCGCACCTTTGGAACGGCACGCTTGACCCGCACCTTTATACCGCAACGGCGTCGCTTTTTTGCGGCGGCGAAAAAACAGACGAAATTTCGGTGCGCTTCGGCTGCAGAAGCTTTAAAATAGACCCCGAAAAGGGATTTATTTTAAACGGAAAAGAGTACCCGTTAAGGGGCGTTTCGCGCCATCAGGACAGGCCCGTTATCGGCAACGCGCTTTTATATGAGCACCACAAAGAGGACGTTGACCTTATATGCGAAATGGGCGCAAATACGGTAAGACTTGCGCACTATCAGCATTCGCAGGATTTTTATAACCTTTGCGACGAACGCGGACTTGTTGTTTGGGCAGAGATTCCCTATATCTCAAAGCATATGCAAAACGGCGTTGAAAACACAAAACAGCAGCTTACGGAGCTTATAATGCAAAATTATAACCACCCGAGTATTGTTGTTTGGGGGCTTTCAAACGAAATAACAATGAACGGCTCGGATTCGTCCGTCACCGAAAACCACAGGATTCTTCAAGAGACGGCGCACAGCCTTGACAAAACAAGGCCGACAACGGTGGCGGCTGTCACAATGTGCAAGCCCGACGACCCATACCTTAAAATAAGCGACGTTTTGTCATATAACCACTATTTCGGCTGGTACGGCGGCAATGTTTCAATGTACGGCCCGTGGTTTGACGACTTCCATAAAAAATATCCCGACAGGGCTGTCGGCTTGAGCGAATACGGCGCCGAGGCGCTTAATTGGCACACCTCTGCTCCGGAGCAGGGCGATTATACCGAAGAATATCAGGCGTATTATCACGAGGAGCTTATAAAGCAAATTTCAAAAAGACCTTATCTTTGGGCAACACACGTTTGGAATATGTTTGATTTTGCCGCAGACGCGCGCGCCGAGGGCGGCGAAAACGGAATGAACCACAAGGGGCTTGTTTCGTTCGACCGAAAATATAAAAAAGACAGCTTTTATGCCTACAAGGCGTGGCTTTCAAAAGAGCCGACGCTTCACATCTGCTCAAAACGCTATGTTGACCGCGTTGAGGACGAGGTTAACATAAAGGTCTATTCAAACGCCGACGAAGTAGAGCTTTTTGCAAACGGAGAAAGTGTAGGCAAGCAGAAAAAAGGCGAATATCCGTTCTTTAGCTTCATCGTTAAAAATGCCGGCGAAACAAAGCTTAAAGCGGTCGGCGGTGGTCTTTGTGATGAAAGCGTTATAAGAAAGGTTGAAAAATTTAACGAAAGCTATCGAATGAAAGAAGAGGGCGCGGTAATCAACTGGTTTGAAATAGACACGCCTACAGGCTATTTTTCGGTTAACGACACAATCGGCGATATTTTATCGACCTTTAAAGGTAAGCTGTTTTTGGTTTCAATGCTCCTTCTTATTAAAAAAGCGTTTTCGTCAAAGCCCGAAGAGAAAAAAGAAAGCTCTGACGGCGGCGAAAAAAAGAAAAGCGCGGGTATGAGCGTTTCGGGCTTTTCAATAAACAAAACAATGATAGAGCTTGCAAAGGGCTTCACCGTAAAACGCGTATTTATGATGCTCGGCGTAAGATTTACAAAAGAACAGATTCTTGAAGTTAACAGAAAGCTCAATAAAATTAAAAAGCCGAAATAAGCGAATAAAATGCAGGTGTCTGTAAAAAAAGTTTTTACAACCCCTTATAAAATGAACCCCCTCGGGAAAAATCTTCCCGAGGGGGCTTCTGTATGGGGCAAAAACTTTAATTACATTAAATTATACCGGTTACACTATCTGCAATCCTGTGCGTTCGTCAACACGCGGCGACGGCTTACTGCATAAAAGATAAATCGCAAAAGCCGCGCTTGCAATAAATGCCGCCGTGCCGATAGCATAAAGTGCCGACGGTAAATCCGGCTTTGAAATAGTTTCGGGTCTTTTAACCCACGAAACAATAGGAAGAAGCTGCAAAATGAGCGACAGAAGCAATATTGCGGCAGGGACTTTGCGTTTTCTTGAAAATACGGTAAGAATTATGCATCCGATAACTCCGAGCGGAAGCGATATTATAAAATAAGCTAAAATACCTTCGCCGTCTATATAACTTTCAAGTATGGTGTAAAAGATAAGATTACGGAAATACTCGAATGCGTGATAGGCGCAAAACAGTGCAGAATAAACGCAAAGCAGGGCATAATTAACTGCGCTTAAAATTTTAACGATTTTTTTAAGTACGTTTTTTGCCATTATATCACCTTGTGTGTTAATTAATAAAGAGTAAGAGAGCTTTCCATAGCAAATCTATAAATCGCCATCGCGCTGTATCTTGTTGCGTTTTGCATGGTTATGCGTGCGTATTTCGACCATTCAGACTTATCCAAAATGTTATTGACATGTGAAATCATCGGCTTCGCTTCAGCGGCAGCTTTGTGCGTAATGGTTCCGATATTCCATGAATAAGCATTTCTGTAATTGGACGCCGGTATTGTTCCGAAATTTTCAAGATAGGCTTCTTGGTTTTCAAAAGCGTGCTTTTCAAAAAGAGCGTGCGAAATGTTGGGTATGTTAGTAACATTTGCCGCGTGGTGCGGAACGTTTACATCCTGAACATAATGCAGGCAGCGCCCAAGATGTTCATAAACTTCATCCATTGCGCCGTTGCTTGCGGAAAGGAGGGCGGCTTTAAAATGTTTTTCGGCATTTGTTCTTGCTGTATTTGCTGCGCTTCCGACATAATTTTTTTGCGTGTCTGGGTCATAAAAATGTCCCACAAAAGCGGGTTCGCGTTCGTCTGTATCCGGCAACATAGACGCGAGCGAAATGCACAGAGCAATTATTATGTTTGCCGTGGTATCGGTTGAGAAAAAGCCTTTGTCATTATTCAGTACAGTGCAGGCAATCGCAGAAATATACTCGTGAGAACCATTTTTTGTATATTCCCCTTCGCTGTTGTTTTTTCCGGATTTCCATTGAGTAGAAACAGTGCCGTTTTCATCGGTTAAATCGGCGCTGTTCATAAGGGATAAGTCTTCTGAAACATAAGAGCCATAAGGGTCATAAACACGTTCAAATTCTTTGACCAAGTTTAAATATTCTTCAGATGACATTGCTCTTATATCATCGAGCGTATATTGCGATAAATCCAATTTGCTTTTTGTATACAGCGAAATATCTATTCCGCCGTAATCCTATAAGCAAGAGTTTGGCACATTAAAAATGTAAAGGCTAATGCTAATATCAATGAAATTAATTTTTTGTTGTTTTCATAATATAATATGCTTCTTAGCTTTTTTATTGTAAAACCGTTTTCATTATTTTTCGGCACAAAAAACAAATTATTTTTTTGCGCCCCAAAAGCTGAATTTGAGCACATCGCTTAATTTTACCGAGGTTTTTTTCATTGTATTTTCTCCCTCCTCTTTCAGAATATTTATAAACCTGCGCCAATGACGGCGGGTCAACCGCATTAAAAATCTGTGTTTCGGGTGGATTGCAATAAAGTTAGCGTGATATTACTTTTTCTGATTTAAAAATAACATATTTGATTTCTCATTTCAATACATTTGTTATTTTTTAATAAATTCTTAACTTTTAATCGGCAAAAAGCAAGGCATTAGAAGTGCTTTGTGATATTAAACCCCGCCGACAGGCTTTTTAAAAGAAGTCAGTATTATCGGGTATTCGTCCTTTTCTTTTAAAGCTTCTCTTGAATTTACCGCGCAAAAAACAAACCGCGCGTTTGAAAGTTTTATATAAGGTATGACATAAAGTGCGGGGAGAACGGCAAAAGAAAGCGCACCCCAGCCCAAAAAGCCGAGCTTAAAAAGGACAAACCGCTTTAAAAAGCCGTCCGTAAAGCGGACGCTTTTTTTAACCGCCTCTTTAGGCGAAAGGTTTTCAAGGCACATATAGTAGGGCGCCGCCGAAAATCTTTGCGCGGCAAAAAGAAAAAAGCAAAGCCCCAAAACGGCTAAAAACACTACGCCGAAAAGAAGCGAATTAAACGCCCCGACCGTAAGGCGCGAAGCGCGGTAAAGAAAAAATACCGTTTCGCCGCAAAGCGCCGCAGGCGATAAAAAGAAAAGAAACCACAAAAGCTTTAAAAAGAATATTTTGCAATAAAGCGCAAACGCCCGCGCCGCTTTTTTAGGCGAAAGAAAAGAAAACAGCAAAGAAAGCGAGCCTTTTTCACCCGCGGCTCTTTTAAAATACAAAAACTTTTCGCCGAGCGTTATTGCAAAAACAAACAGCAAAATAAAAATTCTGACAACATTTAAAATGAAAAGCAAAGCAAAATACATAACGTATTTGTTTGAAAACGAAATAAACGCGTCAAAATAATCGGAACGCATAAAAAAAAATGTTAAAAGCGCCGCCGATAACACAAGCGCGGTTTTAAGAAAAAATGCAAGAAACGACGCAAAAAACAGCCTGAGCGTGTTTTTGCTCAAAAGCGATTTTGCCGAAATTTTTATTTGCGAAAACATAAAAGTGCCTCCGAATCAAAAAAATACCGCCGCAATTATGCGGCAGTAATATTATTGACAAAAATTTCTTTATTTATAAAGCGTATCTCTGTGACGTTTTATGTTTTCGAGCACAAAATACGGAATGTTAAGCGAACCGAAGCCTGAGCCGAGCTCAATTGCGGGCTTAATGCTCCCGTGAAAATCAGAGCCGCCCGAAAAAACAAGCCCCAGCTTTCCCGCCATAGTGCGATATGCGGCGGTCTGCTCTTTTGTGTATTCGGGGTAATAACCCTCTATTCCCGTAAGGCCGTATTCTTTCATTTGAGAAAGCACCGAAAAAAGCTTTTCGTCGCTGTAACCCGTCTGGTTAAGGTGGCCAAGAAACGTGCAGCCGCCCGCCGCGCTTACTGCTTCTATGGCGCTTTTTACCGTAAGCTCTTTTTTCTCGGAATATGCGGGGCGGCCGATGCCGATATATTTTGAAAACGCCTCTTTGACCGATGAAACGTAGCCCTTTTTAATCATCAGCCTTGCAATGTGCGCGCGCCCTACAAAATCGCCGCCCGCTTCAAGCCGGGCTTCTTCATATGAAACGGGCAGGGAAAGCGCCGAAAGCTTTTCGCAAATATCCTCCATTCGCCGCCTGCGGCTTGAAACAAGCCCCTCAATCGTTTTTAAAAGAACGCCGTTTTCGGGGTCCAAAAAAAGACCGATTATGTGAAGCTCCGTGTCTGCGGCAACAGAAAACTCAATTCCCGGAATAAGCAAAAATCCAAGTTTTTCTGCGGCTTCGAGCGCTTCTTTTATGCCGTTTACAGAGTCGTGGTCCGTAAGCGCGATTGCAGAAAGCCCAAGGTCTTTTGCGTGCTTTACAAGCTCTGTCGGCGTAAGCGTGCCGTCGGAGCGCGTCGAATGGCAGTGCAAATCAATCCGCCTGTCGTCAAGAATAATGTTTTCGACCTCTTTTAATGTGTCAACGACAAAACAGCCGCTTTCAAAAAGCGCCTTTTTCCCCTGGTGGCCGTAAGAAACAAGCACGCAGTCTATCCCCAAAGCGTTTGCAACCTCAAGGTCGTGAAGCGTGTCGCCCACAAACAGTGCGTCGCCCTGCGAAATGCCTTTTTTATTGAAAAAATCAATCGCTCTTTGGGTTTTGCTTTCGGCGTAGTTGTCGTTCGCGCCCAAAATCTCTTCAAAATATTCGCCTATGCCGAAGCGTTTTGTTAAAGAGGCGGCTTCATCGGTGTGCGAAGCCGTAATTATGTAATGCTTTGCGCCGCGCTCTTTAAGTGAAGAAAGCACATCTTTTGCACCTGAAGCAAGGTGAGTTTCGGGCAAATGCTTTTCATAGTTTGTGTGGAAATCTTTTGATATTTTTTCAAAATCAGGCTCTTCCGGCGCAAGCAGACGGCGGTAAAAGCCCACAATCGGCGTTTCTATGTAAGAGTAGTAGTCACGAAGCGTAATGCTTTTTCTGCCCATTTCTTCAAGCATTTCGTTAACACATGAAAGGGCGTTTTGTACGTCGTCTATAAGAGTGCCGTTCCAATCCCAAAAAATGTATTTATATCTCATTTATAAAACTTCCTTCGGCCGTTACACCTACCGCCACCGTAAAACGGCGACGGCTGCAAATTTATACATTATTTATATTGCTCATTTTAACACACATAAAAAAGCGTGTAAAGGCGCTGTAAAAAACTTTTTTACAGCCTCCTTATCTGAACAAAAGCGAAATCAAAAGCCCTAAAACCACGCCCGCAAAAAGCAACGCGCCGTTTTTTGCGTACTTTTTTAAAAGCGGCTTGTTTTTTAAAATGCCGGGCTTCGGCGGAGCGCCCGCAAGAGAAAGCTCTTTTTTTGCGTTTTCTCTTAATCGTCCCTCGGAATATCCCGAATATTCGGGCTTTACAAAAAATATGGCTTTTTCAAAAAAGCTGTTGTCGGTTTCGTTAATTTCAAGCACCTGCTTGTTTACGCCTTTAATCACAAAAATACACCTCTGTCGCAACAAAAAATTTACTCTGAAATATGGTGTGCGGTTATTCGCTCTTTATGCGCCGCTTTGTGATTTTTTGCTTCCCTGAAAATGCTGTCGGCAAAATGACAAGTGCGAAAATTATACATTCTGTATAACGTAAAAGGTGTTCAAAAATGTTCAAAACCTTGTAGAAACTGTTTATAACTTGCGCCGTAAACGGCTGTATCAATGGGTTTTCGACAAATTCTTCATATTTTTCTACAAAATTTTTCCAAAGCGAAAATATACCGAATGTTTTAGCGACTTTACAATTATACTTAAAGTCGATTTTTTTTGAGCCGATTTTTCTAAGAAATTTTGGTTGTTTTTAACAATGAAAAAAAGTACAAACCGCTTTGCGGAATATTGTTAAAAACGTAGAAAATCAAGTTTTTTTAAAAAGCTTCTTGACATGGCGAAAAAGGGGGCATTTAATTATTTCGGTGATAAAATGAAAGTTGAAAGCGACGGCAAAAATACCGTTCTTAAAGAAGTTGACAATTTGAATATCGCGCTGACGCTCGATTGCGGTCAGGCGTTTCGCTGGAGCGCCGCAGACGACGGGGCTTTTTGCGGAATTGCTTTTAAAAAGCATCTTCGTTTAAAGCAGGAGGGTGACAGCATAACGCTTTTTAATACAAGCAAAGATGATTTTGAAAATATCTGGCGCAGATATTTTGACCTTGACAGAGACTACGCCGCAATAATCGCTTCGTATTCGGACGAAAAGCTTAAAACCGCCTGCAAAGAATACCCCGGTATAAGAATACTTCGTCAGGAGCCGTGGGAGACGGTCTGTTCTTTTATTATTTCCGCAAACAACAACATTCCGCGTATAAAAGGTATTATAGAGCGCCTTTGCGAAAACTTCGGCGAAAAAACAGAGGGCGGTTATACCTTCCCCGAGCCTTCGGCGCTTGCGGCGCTTTCTGAAGCGGACCTTGCCCCGATACGCTCGGGCTTCAGGGCAAAATATATAATTGACGCGGCAAAAAAGTTCAGCACGGGCGAAGTGGACCCCGCCCGCATTGAAAAAGAAAGCTTTGAAGACGCAAAAGCAGAGCTTTTAAAAATTAAGGGCGTGGGCGAAAAGGTGGCGCAATGCTCGCTTCTTTACGGCTTCGGCAGGACAGAGGCTTTCCCGAGGGACGTTTGGGTCAAAAGAATTGTAAGTGAGCTTTACCCCGACGGGCTTCCCGAGTGCATAAAAGGCACCGAGGGCATTGCTCAGCAGTACCTTTTTCACTGGCGCAGAAACCTTGAAAAAGAATATGCGGAAAAAGAAATATAAAAAATTTGCGCCGATATTACAAAAGCTATTGATTTTTTTTGAAAATAATAGTAATATTAGAGTGAACACAGTTTGATGTGTGCGCTTTTGGTGTCACCATCGGCTTCAGCTTCAATAATTTTAAAGGAGTCTTAACAAATGACAAAGAAAGTTTTATCTGTCTTTTTGTGCGTACTCATGCTTTTCAGCGTTCTCGCTGTTTCAGCATTTGCCAGCGACGATGTAATTTGCTTTGACGAAGTTACCGTTGAAGGCGTACACACATGCCCCGGCAAAACCCTTAAATTCCCCGGCTATGAGAACCGCGGCGTTGAAGTTATCGACGAGTACATTCTCGTTAAGGTAACAAGCGTTGACGAAGAGTCCGGCGAAGAGACATCTACATTCGTTCACCTTCACAAGGATTTCGCTTTTGACGAGTCCTATAACGGCAAAACCGTTAAGTTTGCCGTTGAGTATAAGAACGGCGACGAAACAGCTGTTGCTTACTCTCAGGAAATGCCCCTCAGCGTTTATCACGTTGCTGTTGAGCCCTATCACACCGACAGCGGCTATCACTGGAACGTTTGCAGCGTTTGCGGCGACGCATTCGACAAAGAGCTTCATTCCTACGACAAGATTACAGATGGCGACGGCAACGAAACACTTTCCGATACCTGCAAGGTTTGCGGCGAAAAGCATTCCGAAGCTACTTCCAAGAGTTTCAGCATCATTTCCAACGTAATCAACACAATCGCTATCGTTCTTCAGTTCATTATCGGCCTCTTCGGCGGCAGCGGCGACTGATTTTTGAATCTGCGAATTGCTGAATAATTCAACGCCCTTTGCGCACAAAACGCAAGGGGCGTTTTTTTGATTTTATAAAGCATAATCGCGGGAATTTTTTCTTGACAAAAAAGGGGCAAAGTTATATATTATTCTGTGGAGAAAATCCGCGTAAAAAAATAACGAAAGGGCGTGAACAGATAATGGATTCCGGCAGTAGCGGCGGACATGGGCGAAGTAGACTTTTTGTCAATACCGATGATAACGGGCAACCTCCGGAACGCATGGCTGTTTCGGGCTTTTTCGGCACGTTGCTTTAATATCGTCGGCCTGACTCGTTCAGGCCTGTTTTTTTACCCGTGTCTTATACTCTGTTGAATTGCCTTAAGGCAGCACCCAAAAAGGCGCTTTCTTTCGGCAAAATATGAAGGAGGTAAGACAAAATGAACAAAGAAATCTTTGAAAGACTTCTTCAGGATAAGCAGTACAAGGCTATAAAAAGCATTTTTGACACACTTAACCCTGTCGATATAGCCGAGCTTTTCCCTGAGCTTGACGAAAAGGATATGGTTATCCTTTTCAGACTTATTCCCAAAGAGCGCGCCGCCGAGGTTTTCACATATCTCGGTCAGGAGGAGGAGCAGGTGCTTCTTTTGGCGCTTACCGACACCGAAATTAAGGGCATTATGGACGATATGTTCATCGACGACGCGGTTGACGTCATAGAAGAAATGCCCGCCAACGTTGTTGAAAGAATGCTTGCGCTTTCGGGCGAAAAGCGCACGGCTATAAACACAATTTTAAATTATCCCGAGGACAGCGCCGGCAGCATAATGACGCTTGAGTACATTTCGCTTTTGCCGTCGATGACAATAGGCGACGCGCTTAAAAAAGTCAAATCCGCGGGTATTCGCTCTGAAACGGTTTATACCTGTTATGTTGTCGAAAAGCACAAGCTTCTCGGAATAATCACGGCAAAAGACCTTTTGACCTGTGACGACAGCGAGAAAATTTCGGACGTTATGGAGACGAATATAATCTCCGTAAAAACCCACACCGACAAAGAAGAGGTTGCCGCGCTTTTCAATAAATA
>ULRD01018542.1_pt1 | contig 18170 bp, 16 predicted proteins | sample 1955181 | NCBI WGS metagenome assembly ULRD01 (sample SAMEA4835675, study PRJEB28245) | human gut metagenome | biome: gut microbiome; material: fecal sample | place: Denmark | collected 2008
CTTTTTTTGTTAATTGTCTCATATCTATTGTAATCCTACATAAGAATCTATTCATATTAGAAAATAAAGCTTTACAAAACCGTTAAAAAAGTGGTATAATATATAATGTATGCAAAAAATCATCAAAACAAAAAGAAAGAAGTGTTTTTATGACTAAAATTACGATTTTTTCAGGCTTTCTGGGAGCAGGAAAAACTACTCTTATCAAAAAACTTATTGCCGAGGGCTACAAAGGCGAAAAGCTCGTTCTTATTGAAAACGAATTCGGTCAGATAGGTATCGACGGAGGATTTCTTCAGGACGCCGGCGTTGAGATCACCGAGATGAACTCCGGCTGCATCTGCTGCAGTCTCGTCGGAGATTTCGGAAAGGCGCTTGAACAGGTTCTTGCAGATTACGCTCCCGACCGTATCCTCATCGAACCCTCCGGTGTCGGAAAGCTCAGCGACGTTATCCGCGCCGTTCAGAATATAGACGCTCACGATGTGATCCTTGACGGATTCACGACTGTTGTAGACGCTAAGAAATGCAAAATGTACCAGAAAAATTTCGGCGAATTTTTCAATAATCAGATCGCTTATGCAAGCTGTCTCATACTCAGTCACACAAGCGGAGTTTCAGCCGAGCAGATTGACGACTGCATTCACCGAATCAGAGAGCTTAATCCTGCTGCTCCGATCGTTACAACGGACTGGGATCAACTTACCGGTCAGCAGCTTGTAGACGCTATGACGCAGAAAAATACTCTCGATAAGGAGCTGCATGAACTTCTTGAGGAGACAAACGAGCATCATCACCATGATGATGAGCACGAGCATTGCTGTCACCACGATCATGACGAGGAACACGAGCATCACTGTCATCACGATCACGACGAGGAGCATGAGCATCACTGTCATCACGATCACGACGAGGAGCATGAGCATCACTGTCATCACGATCACGACGAGGAGCATGAGCATCACTGTCATCACGATCACGACGAGGAGCATGAGCATCACGATCATGGTCCGGACTGCACCTGCGGCTGTCACGATCATGAACATCATCACCACCATGCCGATGAAGTATTCACAAGCTGGGGCACAGAAACTCCCAACACATACACAGCCGAGGAAATAACCGACGCTCTGAATGCGCTTGGAAATGAGGAGCTTTACGGCACGGTTCTCAGAGCAAAGGGAATCGTTGCAGGAACTGACGGAGAATGGATACACTTTGACTATGTTCCCGGAATTCCCGACGTACGCACAGGCTGTGCAGGAACTATCGGCAGGCTCTGCGTTATCGGCTCTAAGCTTAATGAAACTGCCGCAGCGGAGCTGTTCCGCGTAAAAAAGTAAAAGGAGGCTGCCAAAATGCCGAATAATCAGCAGGAGTTTCCTGTTTATCTGTTTCTCGGCTTTCTTGAATCGGGAAAAACCAAGTTCATTCAAGAAACGCTGGAGGACAAGCGTTTCAACAACGGTGAAAAAACTCTTCTTCTTGTATGCGAGGAGGGCGTAGAGGAATATAATATTGAAAAATTTCCGTCTAAAAACGTGTATATCCGCACAATTGAGGATAAAAGCGAGCTGAACGAGGAAAATTTGCAGCGTCTCGTTCATGAATGCGGAGCAGAGCGCGCTGTTATCGAATATAACGGTATGTGGCTTGTAAACGAGCTTTTCAGCGCGATGCCGGACGGCTGGGCGATCTATCAGGTAATGTGCTTTGCCGACGCGTCAACGTTCCTTAATTATAATGCCAATATGCGAAGCCTTGTTGTCGATAAGCTCAATATATGCGAGCTTGTAGTATTTAACCGTGCCGAAAAAAGCATGGATCCGAATGAATTTCATAAAATCGTCCGCGGAGTAAGCCGCCGCGCCGAGATCGCATACGAATATACCGACGGAACCGTTGCTTACGACGATATCGAAGATCCCCTGCCTTTCGATACGGAAGCTGACGAAATCATCATCAACGACAGCGATTACGCGCTGTTTTACCGCGATATCATGGAAGAACCCATGAAATATGACGGAAAAACTATCACGTTCAAAGGAACTGCCGCGCGGAATCCTAAATTCCCGGAAAATACATTTGCTGTGGGAAGAAACGTCATGACCTGCTGTGTGGAAGATATACAGTTCTGCTGGTTTGTGACCGAAGCTCCCGAGCTTTCAATGGCGAGAAGCAAGGGCTGGGTCATCATCAAGGCGAAGATCAATGTTAGAAAGCATAAATTTTACCGCGGCAAAGGTCCTGTGCTGAATCTTATCGAGATTACGGATGCTGCGCCGCCCGAAAGAGAAGTCGCTACGTTCTATTGATATGCAATTCCAACAGTTTAGCAAGGGGACGCTGTTCCCTTGAAACCCCTGCCAAATGGCAGATACGCCCTTTGGAATCCCTTAGTTCAAAGGAAACAAAGCCGCTGCCAAATTGTTAATATTGAATAACAAAGGAGTAAAAATAATGAGCAAAAATATTAAAAGCTATGAAAGCCCGTTCTGTACGCGTTACGCAAGCGAGGAAATGCAGTACATTTTCTCCGCCGACAAAAAATTCACAACATGGAGAAAGCTCTGGGTCGCGCTTGCAAGGGCTGAAATGAAGCTCGGACTGCCTGTTACCGAAGCTCAGGTCAAGCAGCTCGAGGAACACATAAACGATATCGACTACGAGGTTGCGGAAGCTCGCGAGAAAATCTGCCGTCACGACGTTATGTCCCATGTCTACGCATACGGTCAGGTATGCCCCGATGCTGCCGGAATTATCCACCTCGGCGCAACTTCATGTTATGTCGGCGATAATACGGACGTTATAATCATGCGCGACGCTCTCGAAGTAGTAAAAAGAAAGCTCGTAAACGTCATGAACAATCTTGCAAAATTTGCGGACGAATACAAAAATATGCCCTGTCTCGCCTATACGCATCTCCAGCCTGCTCAGCTCACTACCGTTGGAAAAAGAGCAACGCTCTGGCTCAACGAGCTGCTTATGGACTTCAACGACCTTGAATATAGGATCTCAACGCTGAAGCTTCTCGGCTCTAAGGGAACTACGGGCACGCAGGCTTCATTTATGGAGCTTTTCGAGGGGGATACCGACAAGATCAAGCAGCTTGAAAAAATGATTGCCGAGGAAATGGGATTTGACAGCGTTGTGCCTGTTTCGGGTCAGACATATTCCAGAAAAGTGGATTCGCAGGTTCTTGCCGTTCTCAGCGGAATCGCTCAGTCCGCAAGCAAATTCTCCAATGATATGCGTATTCTCCAGAGCTTCAAGGAAATGGAAGAACCGCGTGAAAAGAAGCAGATCGGTTCGTCCGCTATGGCGTACAAGAGAAATCCCATGAGATGCGAGAGAATCACTTCCCTTGCGCGTTATGTAATGATAGATACGCTAAATCCCGCTTTTACGGCAGGCACGCAGTGGTTTGAGAGAACTCTTGACGATTCCGCAAATAAAAGAATTTCCGTTGCGGAAGCTTTTCTCGGAGTTGACGCTATACTTAACATCATGATGAACGTAACCGACGGCCTTGTCGTATATCCCGAAATTATCCGCAGACGCGTTATGGCGGAGCTTCCTTTCATGGCAAGCGAAAACATCATGATGGACGCTGTCAAAAAAGGCGGAAACCGACAGGAGCTTCACGACAGGATAATGGATTACTCAATGATGGCAGGAGAGCAGGTCAAGGTCTACGGCAAGGATAACAACCTATGCGAGCTTATCGAAGCCGACCCGATGTTCATGGTAACTAAGGATGAGCTTGACGCTGTCCTTAAACCCGAGAACTATACCGGAAGAAGCTCTCAGCAGGTGAACGAATTCCTCAGCGAATGCATTGCTCCCATTCTCGAAGCTAACAAAGACGTTCTCGGCGAAAATTTCGAGATGAAGAACTGATCGGACTATCACTGTCGCAGCTTTAGCAAGGGAGACTCTGTCTCCCTTAAACCCTTTGGAATCCCTTATGAATTTTTCCGATTATACAACAAGGGGATAATCGGAAAAATTTTAGGACACAAGGTGATCGCCATTGACAAAGAGTAAAAAAACAGTCCCTTGTTAAGCCGCGAATAATGATAAGCATATAATTATCCTCAATATTCCATAATCTCCGAGCCGTGGAATTGCAGATTTTACGTCGTTCTACGGTTCGTGGGTTTACTTTTTCCGCTGATGTGATATAATTTCCGTGAAAGGAGGTCACAGAACAATGGATCAGATCAAAACAGGAAAATTCATTGCTCAAATGCGTAAGGAACATGGTCTTACCCAGACTCAGCTTGCCGATAAGCTTCTTATCAGCAATAAAACCGTCTCGAAATGGGAGACAGGCAAGGGTATGCCGGAGGTATCGCTTATGCTCCCTCTCTGTGAGGCTCTCGGAATAAACGTCAACGAGCTGCTTACCGGAGAGAAGATCCCCACAGAAAATTATAAGGAAAAGGCGGAGGAAAATATTATGAATATCATGCGTGAAAAAGAAGAAAGCATCAGAAAAATAATCATTTCTGCAAGCACCTGTGCTATTACGCTGCTGGCAGGCGTTACCCTTATATTGGTTGCAGGTATATTCTATATGGAAACATGGCAGAGAATTCTGCTCTCAGTAATAGCCGCGGTCGTAATTTTTGGCGGCATTGCCATAGGCGCTTATACGGACATGGGTGCAGGAACATTCGAGTGCAAGCATTGCGGAGCAAGATTCGTTCCTACCACAAAGGCTTACATTTTAGGCGCGCATACGCTAACAAAAAGAAAGCTCACCTGCCCGAAGTGCGGCAAGCGTTCATACTGCAATCGCAGGCTTACACATTAAGGCAAATGAGCTGCTCAGGGCGGATCTTTATCCGCCCATAATCCGTTTACATGAAAGGAATTATTACATATGAAAAAAGCCGTGAAGATCAGTGGGGTAATTCTGGGCGTCATCCTGATTATCGCCCTTGTTATATTTATATTTTTCCCCGGAATTTTTACATATTTTAAAGTCAAGCACAAGTACAGTCATATTGACGATTCCCTCGGAAAATTTGAAAAGCTTATCGTTCCTGATGCTTTTGACGCTTTCACGATAAACGGCGTAAAGCTGAAAATGCCATACGGCTCAAAAAGACAGACATATGACCTAACGTACACCGACGGCTCAATAGGGCAAATAGCGAGCGATATAATCAGATATAAAGACGAAATTACGATCCTGACAAAAAAATCAAGCTTAAGCGAAATGAAAAAATTGAGCGAACAAGCATCCGAGCTTATTGAGCTCTCTGATACTGAGGAGGAATTCAGCGAGGATGAATTCCGCCATTATTTCAATTCCGTAGACGAACCTATGCCCCTGAACAGCACAGAGCGTATCTGGTACAACAAAAACAAGCTGAAAGCCTCCGACTGCCTGCGCCTCAGAGGAAAGGATATGGAGGTATTCAAATATCTTGCCGAATGCAAGGACGATGCATATGACGCCGAAATCACCTATATAAATGACATTCCCGGCTGCGACTGCTATGTCTCGCAAAATCTCCTTGAGGAATTCAAGGGCAATTTGTGGTCCGTATTCATATATCCCGAAAACGACGAAGATACATACTATTACGTCATGATACGGGGAAAGGACGAGGAAACGATAAAACAAATAATCAGCTCGATAGAATTAAAGGGAGGCACAAAATGAAAACAGAATACCTTGAAGCAGGAAAGATCGTTACAACTCACGGAATAAGGGGCGAGGTGAAGATAATGCCCTACACCGACTATCCCGAACTGCTTTGCGAATTCGACAGGCTGTTTATCGGCAAAAACCACGAGGAGATCGCCATTGAGCGTTCACGCGCTTTCAAAAATATGGTCATTGCAAAGCTGGAGGGATACGATACTCCCGAAGCGGCGGAAAAACTACGCAATAAAATCCTGTATATGCACCGCAGCGACCTTGAACTTGACGAAAATACTTACTTTATTCAAGACCTAATAGGGATTGAAGTACGCGATGCCGATACGGAATTTATCTACGGAAAGATCGCCGACGTTATGCAGACCGGAGCTAACGACGTATACGTGGTGCAGGGCACGGACAGGGAATATCTTGTTCCCGCAATTCCCGATGTAATAATTTCAACCGATATTGACAATAATATTATGGCTATCCGTCCGCTGGAGGGATTATTTGAATGAAAATAGAGATCATGACGCTGTTCCCGGAAATGTGCGAAGCCGTGCTCAGCGAAAGCATTGTCGGCAGAGCAAGAAAGGCAGGCAAGATCGAGCTTAACTGCCGTCAAATACGCGAATACACGCAGGATAAGCACCGACGCGTGGACGATACCCCTTACGGCGGAGGAATGGGAATGGTGATGCAGTGCGAGCCGATATATAACTGCTATAAGGCAGTATGTGACGATATGGGAGCTAAACCGCATACTATATATATGTCGCCGAAAGGAAAAATTTTCAATCAGCAAAAGGCAATAGAGCTTGCAAAAAGGGAAAATATTCTCATAATCTGCGGTCACTACGAGGGGGTAGATCAGCGGATCCTCGATAAAATTGTGGATGAGGAAATTTCTATCGGCGACTATGTTTTAACAGGGGGCGAAATTCCTGCTATGGCTGTTGCGGACGCTGTTGCAAGAATGTGTCCGGGGGTTTTATCCGACGAGATTTGCTTTACAGACGAAAGCATCTACAGCGGACTTCTTGAATATCCGCAGTATACGCGTCCCGAGGTCTGGGAGGGCGAAGCCGTACCGCCCGTTCTGCTGTCAGGACATCATAAAAATATTGAAAAATGGCGGCTTGAACAATCAATTGAACTGACAAAAAAACGCCGTCCCGATCTTTTGGAAAAATATAACACCTAAAATTAAAACGCACTTTACCATAAACAAGAAAAAAATTAACGTTTTCTTGGACATCTACTCTCTGTTATAAATATTATATATATTACAGTGTTGAATCTTGTGTAACTTTACCAACAACTGTCAACATTTTTTTGTAGTGATAATCCACAAGCGAAACGATTAAAAATCATTCACATTTAATCTAAATGTAGAATTTAAAGAAAAGTAGGACTATAAAGAAAAAAATCCGTTGACTATGCGGATTTTTGAATGTATAATATTTTATAGCAATTGAAATAATTTGCATCATTCGACAGTCAAGCTGTCGATTATAGAGAATAGGAGAGTTGTATATGTTTGTCAGAGAAGTAATGGTTAAAAATCAGGTTGGACTTCACGCAAGACCTGCAACCTTCTTTATTCAGAAGGCTAATGAATTTAAGTCATCTATCTGGATTGAAAAAGAAGATCGCAGAGTAAATGCTAAAAGTCTCCTCGGAATCCTTTCACTTGGTATTGTTGGCGGTACAAATGTTAAGGTGATCGCTGACGGCGCTGACGAAAAAGCTGCTGTAGACGCTCTTATCGAGCTTGTAGACAGCGGTTTCAGTGAGGAACGTAGATAATTACTTATGTATGGGCGTTACAGTTGTAACGCCCGATTTTATTCAGTATCCTTTTATGAAAGAAATTCAGCCATATTCTCAGCAAAAACAGCATAACCACGCGTAGGATCGGCAACAAACACATGAGTAACCGCGCCTACAAGCTTATCGTTCTGTATTATCGGACTTCCGCTCATACCTTGAACAATACCTCCCGTTGCTTCTATCAGACGGGGGTCTGTAATTCGTATAACCATATTCTTCGAAGATTTGCCGCTGTTGTAGTCGATGCTTTCTATCTCTATAGCATACCTTTCAGGAGTTCCGCCTGATACCGTCGCCAGTATCTCAGCGCTGCCCGTCTTTATTTCCTGACGATAGCTCATTTTATATTCCTTACCCTCAGAGCATATCTCCGAAAGCTCCTCGTCGGTCAGCTTGCCAAATATTCCGCATTCATTATTTAAACACAGCGAACCATAAGTCTCACCGTTTATAAATCTTCCGCGGAGTTCACCCGGAACACCCTTTTGTCCTCTTTTAGCTTCATTTATTTCAACATGAACAGCTTCTCCGCTGTGAATAGGCACAAGCTCCCCGGTATCCGAATCGCAGATAGGATGTCCCAATCCTGCAAATTCTCCTGTTTGCTTATTTATAAATGTCATTGTACCGATACCAGCGATGCTGTCGCGCACCCACATTCCTCCGCGCCACTTGCCGCTCGTTCCCGATTTTACAGGAGTAAGCTCAGCTGTAAAACGATCGTCACCGCGGCTCACAGTAAGCACAACCGCGGCTCCGTTGCTGTTTCCGATCACTTCCTGCAAATAACTGTTGGACAACACAGGCTCGCCGTTGGCAAGACAAATAATATCTCCGACCCTTATACCCGAATCCTTTGCGGGATATGCAATACCGCCGCTTTCGTCCTCGATACCGCCGATCTCAGTGACCATAACGCCCTCCATAAGAAGCTTTATGCCAAAGGGAGTTCCTCCGGCAATAAGCACCGGCGCAGGTTCTTCGCGAACTTCAACTGTTTTAACGGGAATTGCCCCGAAAAGCGAAAGAGTAACCTTTCCCGAGTCAGAAAGTGTCTTTGTCGAAAAAATATTATCAACAGGAAAACCGCAGCAGCTTATCTCCGGATATTCCGCTATTTTCAGTCCGCTGACCGCTTCGGCAGTTACCGATTCGGGCAGCCTGTGCGAATAATACTCTGCTGTTCCGAATAAGCCTACAAATGCCGCAGATAATACTGCTGCAAGACTTTTTGTTATTTTTCTTTTAAACTGCATTTTCCACATCCTTCCTATTTATCCCCCAATCACCCCTGATTTATTATTTACTCTGCTCCGATCTTTATAACAGAAAATAAGACGCAGATTTTTTTCATAAATTTTTTTGGAGTATAATTATGAAAACAAAACGTTTTAATAATGAAAAAAAACATTACCCGGCTATAACTGCTGTAAAAGCGCTGACGCTTATCCTTACAATGATATATCCGCTGTTTATGACCGTTATGACGGGCTCCGGTCTGCTCTATAACAGAATCTCCTACGGGTCATATATCACAACGCTCGCCGTCTTACTGATTTTTTCCGGAGTATTTATAACTGTTGGAATACTGCTGACACTTCCACGAAAAAAGCTTTTCAGTATTATTTCCTTGCCTGTTACTGTATGCAGCTTTATATTGTTTATGGCTGTTTTAAGCCGCTTAACGAAGTTTGCTGACAAACAGGGATGGCAAGGCTCGGGAAGATATATTGGAATTTCCGTCAGTAATATGTACAAGTCAAGATTAATGCCGGTGGTCTTTCCTGCCGCTGCTGCGGTAATTATTGCACTGATACAATGCTTTTTATATGATTTAAATAAAAAGTCTAAAGGAAAAAAATAAAGCAGCGACGATGAATTTCTATATGATAATAGAAGCTTTTGCAGCAGCTCCTTTATAAATGCTTTCTGCGAATATTGCCTAACTGAATTTATTATACACCGTTTTCAAGAAGAAATACGTCTATTCCTGCGAAACGGCAAAAAATAACGTCTTGATCGGCACCCTCTCAAAATCCGATCAAGACGTTATTCTTCTGCAAATACGTACTCTCTATACGTATTGCTCATTTCGACAGACGCAAACTCCAAGCGTCTTGAGTCGTATTATGCTGTAGTAAAAAAGCTGCTGCATTTTTATAAAGCAAATCTACTTAAAACTTAAAGCAGCACTGCACAATGTACCGCTTCAAACATATTATAGGCGGACTTTTAAGTAAACTATCTGCTTTGAATGTTAAATTTCCATGCAATTCTAATTCAAATAAATTTGCATCAAATAAGCAAAATACAACTATAATTTGTCGATCTTTAAAGGATGCGTCATTTTTTTGCAAGCGGCTTATTCCGCAGGCAAATTACGATATACCGTCATTTTAGCATCCAACAATTGTATTATAAAGTAATTTAAAACATTATTCAATTGATAATATTGCTTCAAATTATAACAATATTGCTATTAAAAATTAATATATTTATATTTCCGAATTATTAAATCAAAATTTATTTCACCATATTTACAAAGCGTCAATATATTATAAAGCCGCAAAACCGTCAATTATTTAATTTACAATATACTGAGGGAACCAAAAGTCAAACCATATAAAAGCGATATACTCAAACGTTTTAATTACTTATTTATAAAGGCAGATTTAATTTATAGGCAATAATTGTTAAAAAAAAGAATTAATTTTCTTAATTATTTTCTAAAAATTATTTTAAGGCAGCTCTGCACAATACTTATGCAGAGCTGCCTTAAATCATAGATCAACACACCGTCGATTACTGCTTATTATCACAGTATCCCCTTAGCCGCGTCAGTAATGCATTTTTCATAATAAGCCTTGCTCCAGCCAAATTCAAATTCGCCAAAAAGTTTAAGGCAGCTGACCGCATTTATCACAGCGCCTTCAAGATCTTCCTCATCGCCCCAGCGCGCATAGACATAAACCACTGTAATAAATATCTCCAGAAGCTTTATATCATTACGTCCGTGAGGCTTATATCCAAAATTCAGAAGCTTCAAGGCTTCGGGATAATGCTTTGCGGCACAATCTGTAAGAGAAAGGGCGATATACATATCAGTCTGCTGCTGAAGGGATTTTTTCTGAGCAAAATTCTGCATAAAATTAATGTTTTCCGTGCGAAAATCCTCAGCGTCACGCCAATGACCAAGCTTACTTTCAGTTTTAAGCATTTCAATACAATAAGCAAATTTTTCTTCACTGCTGAGCTTTCTCTCCGAAAGCATATCAAGATAGAACGAAGCGCTTTTATTGTCATGGATCTTGTCATAAAGCGATGCGATCTGGATAATATCCTCAACTGCCGGTTTCTTGACATTATTAATGAAGCTGTCCGCATAAAGCTCACAAAGATCCTTTGTATAGCCGTTATCCGCATAAGCCGTATAAACCTCGTCGTATTTCTTCATTTCCGCAGCAAAAGATGGCAGCAAGGACTTAGCAAAATTATTTTTTTTACGTTCAAGCGGCGAAAGCATAAATATTGTCCCTCCCGAAAAAATTTATTTATATCAATAACGTAATTTATTTATTCCTGCTTAATAATTCTAACATAAATTCAATAGTTAGTCAACATTTGCCATAGGTATTTTATTAAAACTGTTAAACTGCACAAAAAAACCGCTTGATTTTTTCTTAATCAAAATTTTAAACAACAAAAAAATTAAGCTTTTTTCAATAAATTATGATATAATAATATTACCCTTTCTTATATCGCAGAACCGAAGGGAAAAATGTATAATTTATGCTAAAAAGGTGATATATATGAAACTTCTTGTAGTCGAAGACGAAATACAGCTCGCGGATGCGCTCAGCGAGATCCTCAGACGAAACAAATACAGCGTCGATACGGTATATAACGGCATTGACGGTCTTGATAACGCTGTAACAGGAGTTTACGACTGTATAATACTTGATATAATGCTTCCCGGTATGAACGGACTTGAAGTACTCGGAAATATAAGAAAAGAGAAGATATCCACACCTGTGCTGCTTCTTACCGCAAGGTGTGAAATCGACGACAAAATCAACGGTCTTGACTGCGGTGCTGACGATTATCTCACAAAGCCTTTTGTTACGGAAGAGCTTCTTGCACGTATCAGGGCATTGACCCGTCGAAAGGGAGAGGTTATTGACGACGACAGACTTGATTACGGAGGTCTTGAACTTATTAAAAGCACTTTATCTATAAAATGCTCGGAAAACGACGTTAAACTCAGCTTAAAAGAGTACCAGATAATGGAGCTTCTTATTTCAAATCCCCGCCAGATACTTCCTAAAGAAAGGATCATTGAAAAGATCTGGGGTTACGAAAGCGATGTTGAATATAATAATATTGAAGTTTACATATCGTTTCTCAGAAAAAAGCTTGTTATAATTTCTGCTCCTGTACAAATCAAAACCGCGCGTGGTATCGGATATTATCTTGAATAGGAGGCAGAACCATGTTCAGAAAAGCTCAGCTCAAGGTCTTTGCCATTATAACGGAAATACTTATTCTGCTTTTTATCGCCGTACTCGGCTCGATAAATCTTATTATGCGTTCAATAACGGAAAACCAGTCAAAAAAAATTCTTGGACAGATTGCCGCCGGGGTCGAATATGACGAAAAAACCAAATCCTTTATCTTTGTTCCTCCCGACAACTTAAATAAAAAACACGATTTTCATTATGATGCTCCGACAACAAAGCCTGCTGCGACCTCCGCTCCTATTACCTCCTCAACTACCGAAACAATAACGGAAACTTCCGCTGTCACATCTGCGGTTCAAACTACAACTGTTTCCGTGACTGCCGTCCAAACTACAAAAATATCACTTTCGTCAGCGGTAAGCACAGCCGCAGTCAGCGAAACTTCAAAAAGCACTTCAACTAATATAACGACAACTGCACCGGCATCATTTCCTCCGCCTTTCGATCCCGGCGAACATCGCCCACCGCCGCCACCCGATGACCCTAACCATGGCGGCGACCCTCCGCCGCCTCCAAACGGCGGGGAGGATTTTCCGAACTATTGGGATTACTGGGATTATTGGAACTCGCCGGACAGTTGGGAGAATCAAAACGGCAATAGCGGTACCGGATATTCACAGACGACTGTCCAAAAAATAAACTGCTTTGCCGCGGCAGCCGAGCTTTATGTTTCACCGACTCCTTTGGGAAATCCCGCCGACGATTCCAACGCTCCGCCGCCCGAACAGCCTCGCGGCAAGGGAGAGCCTGTTCCGAGAGCAGTCGGTTCAATAGATTTCTTTGTAATAATGGCTGATAAATCGGGAAAATATCTTTCGGCGCTCAATAACAATGAATTGGAAGCCGATACTGCCCAAAATTATATTGATTCGATTCTGAAAAAGGACGAATCAAGCGGTATGCTCGGTTCACTGCAATTCTATAAGCTTGAAAAAAGCAACGGCACACTCATCGTTTTTACCGATAAAAGCGCTGAAACTGATATGCTGAATAAGCTTCTGAGAACTACCGTCACTATCGGGTTCATAAGCTTACTTTTTCTTTCAGCCGCCGCATTCTTTCTCAGCCGTAAGATCATACAGCCCTTGAAAACCGCTTTTAATAAGCAGAATCAGTTCATATCCGACGCAAGCCACGAGCTGAAAACTCCGCTTACCGTTATTTCCGCAAATGCGGATGTACTGTCAGGCGAGATAGGCGAAAATAAGTGGCTGACCTATATTCGCTCCCAAACGGACAGGATGAACGTTCTTGTTAACGATCTTCTGAATCTGACCCGTCTCGAAAACAATTCAAGCGACTTCGTCCGTACGGATTTCGACCTCAGCAAAGCCGTAATAAACACTGCGCTGCCCTTTGAATGCCGCGCTTTTGAAACAAATAAAAAATTTGAGCTTAATGTGGACGATAATATAACGGTCAACGGCAGCGAAAAGCATATCAAGCAGATGACGGCTGTCTTTATCGACAACGCTCTGAAATATTCAGACAACGGCGGAACGGTACGCATTTCACTGAAAGCAATAGGAGACAAAAAACTCCTTTCCGTCTATAATACAGGCAATGGAATAAACGACGACGAAAAAGAAAAGATATTTGAGCGCTTCTACCGCAGCGACGAATCAAGAAACAGATCCACAGGAGGCTACGGTCTGGGACTTTCTATCGCAAAATCTATTATAGACAAGCATAAATTCAAAATACAGGTCGAAACCTCCCCCGGAAAGAGCATATGCTTTATTGTTACTATGTGACGACATACAACACATCTGCAATTTATCCACCAAATGTTTGATTTATGGGTTGACAAGAGCTTTGTATTAAAGTAGTATGTATATAGGCTTATTTACATTATGTTCATTGACTTTATGTAAAAGCCATGGTAAAATTAAGATAACACCGCTGATGCGGCTATATAGCTGTAAAAGCGGATTTTCGGAAATTTTTCAGGAGGGATATTAAATGATCGCATTAAAAAAGGCAATGACCGCTCTTTGTGCCATATGCATAGGAACCTCATCCGTTTCTTTTGCAGGCAAACTGACCGGTAAAAACGTCACCGCCTTGGCAGCTGCCGAGGACATTTCTTCACAAATGGAATGGGGAACTCTTAAAATCGGCGGTGCCGGATTTGTTTCGGGCATAGTTACAGGACAAAAGGAAATGTATCTGCGTACCGATGTAGGCGGCGCTTATAAGTACGATTATACGAAAAACCAGTGGGTCCAGTTGTTTGGATTCCTTAATGAAGCAGATCGCGGTCTTCTCAGTGTAAAGGGCATCGCTATCGACCCGACCGATGATGACACCGTTTATTTTCTCTGCGGCTGCGCTTACTTCTCCGACGCAAGAACAGTTATCTTTAAAACTACCGACGGAGGTAAGACTTTCACAGAATCCGACGTTACCGATATGATACAGGTACACGGAAACGGAGACGGACGTGAATGTATCGAGCCTATTGCCATTGACCCCGATAATATCAATACTATTTATGCAGGCGGCGATGTTACCGCAGGTAAATCAGCTCTTATAAAATCCACTGACGGAGGCAAAACATGGACTTCTGTTATGGGATACGACAGCCTTGGTTTGTTCAGCACTGAATTAAAGTATCCCATGTGGACAGAGCACATGGTAAGAGGTACTGAAAAGAAGGAATACAACCAGCAAAACGGTATTGGCACTATCCATATCGAGGGCGGAAAAGTATACGTTGGAACCTCCGTTACCGGACAGGCGAATATTCACGTTGCAAGTGTAAAGGACGACAAATTCACTGAACTCAGCAAAGATCTTCCAACAGAAAATTATCCGCTTTCAATAACAAACGACGGTCAGGGAAATATTTTCTTCACTTATATCGGAGGACTTGACTTTAAGGGATCTTCCGGCGGCGCTTATAAATACAATATTAAAAGCGGCGAAGTCAAAAAACTTTCCGTTACCGATAATGCCGTAGGCATGATAGAGGTCGATAAGGACGATCCAAACAAAATGGTTGCAAGAACCTGCGGTATGTGGTCAGACCAGTGGTACGAAAAAGAATGGACGGATACAAGCATAGCATGGGGCGACCATTTCTTCCGTTCAACCGACGGAGGCGAAACATGGCAGAATATTACTCCCGGTCAGGGAGAAACTATTTACGGACAGGGCGATCCTTATAAAGAATTTGTCTCTCTGCCTATGAGTACGGGTGGATATGACTGGGTATACGGCAAAGCTTGTCACTGGGGAAGCGGAATTCTTCTCGACCCGAGAGATCCCGACAGAATAGTTCTCACATCCGGTAACGGCGTTTTTGCCTGTGACAACGTATGGGATGAAAAGGGCGTTCAGTTCTATTTCCAGCCTGACGGTGTTGAAGAAGTAGTATGTCTCGACTTTGTAAGCGTTCCCGGAGGAGCTGCATACTCGGCTATAGGCGACTACGACGGATTTATTCATAATGACGAAACTTCGATACCCGAGCAGTATAAGCCTAACATGGGTTCGACTGCCGCTATTGCTTATTGTCCTCAAGACCCGAAGGTAATGATTCGTATTGCTGAGGGCGACGCAAACAATCAGGCATCCGGTTATTACACCCTTGACGGCGGCAAGACATGGACCGGCATGAAGGTTTCATCCGGCGGAAAGGCTGCCATTACTAAGCTCGGCGAAGGTAAATACAGATTTATTAAGAGCGGTAAAGAGAACGGCGGTCTCGTGTACTCCGACGACTTTGGCGCCACATGGAACGAATGCCTTAACGTCAGCGGCAACAAGCCCACTTATATTCTTGTTGATCCCGAAGATCCCTCACTGGTGTATGCTTCCGGCATTGTTTATAACCAGTACTGGGGTTCAGATCCAAACAAAAAAGAACCAACCTTTGACGAGTGCCATTACTCAATGTATGTAAGCCATGACGGTGGTAAGACATGGGAAGATAATCCCGTATGCAAGTACGATATGTGCGATCATACAGGCGACCCTGCTTATATCACAAAGGATACTATCGCTATGGCAGCAGGCTGGAACGGTCTTTACATTATTACGGAAGAAGGCACAAAGGCTGAAAAAACCGACGTATTCTACTGCAAGACAATTGGATACGGCGCTCCTGAAAAGAAAGGCGGAGTCAATACTCTGTTTATGTACGGAAAGCCGCAGGAATCCGACCCTGAGGGAATCTATCGTTCCGTAGACGCCGGAAAAACCTGGGTATGCATAAATACCGACCACATTTACGGCGGAACAGGAAACGGCAACTTTATCGTCGGAGATATGAATGAATTCGGTAAAATGTATATGTCTACAGTAGGCTGCGGTATCGTTTACGGCAAGCTCTCAAACGGCGAAACAAAGCCTCTTTGGGGCGATTCTAACGAGGACGGAGAGGTCAATCTGGCAGACGCTGTTCTTATTATGCAAAACATAGCTAATCCTACTAAATATAAGATCACAGAACAGGGTAAGCTTAACGGCGACGTTGACGAAAACGGAGACGGCATTACATCCAACGACGCGTTTAAGATCCAGCAGTTCGTACTCGGTATTATAACTACTCTTGATCCAAACGTTTGATCTGCATAAATAAAGGGGCTGCAAATGCAGCCCCTCATGTATATACGATAACCCCGGAGGAATCCGAGTTCCTAAGCGCTATAAGCGCACCGCAGATGCAATACGCGGCAGGATCACCCGAAGCGCTGCGATGAACGCATTCTACCTGCGCCCCCTCGATAAGCCCCAACTCTCCGAGACGGCTGCGCATCGCTCCTTCGATCATAAGACTCTTTACTCTACAGCGCTGACCTTCCCTTAAAGAGCTAAGGGTAGTAATATTTTTCATCTTTACCTCTCCTAAGAATATATTGACCAAAAACAAAAGCAGTACCATATGGTGCTGCTTTTATTGTATGTTCTATTCCTCGGATACGTTACTGCGTGGAAATTTATCATAATATACGCTGATCTTTGTAGTCATTCCCCCACTTCTGCCGTTTATCTCAACTGCGGCTACACGCTCCGAATTTACTCCCGTAAAGCTTATCACGTCGGAAAGATCCTCTCCGTTATAACCGCTGTAAATACAAAATCGCTGCTTAAAGGCTCTTGTATCGTATTTATCCCGAAACGCAACAGCATCCTGCGGTTCATTAAGAAATCGCTTATCCAGCTCAAAAAATTTATGGCGAACAATTCCAAGTCCCGTAACATCGGGATCGACAAACTCATATTCCCCGAACTCCCCGTTTATGTCAGACATATGAAAATGACTTGTGAGACGCCGTGAATTCATTACCTCGCCTATTGAAATAAGCTCCTCATTTTCATAAGCAAAAGCCGTCGGCTCCGCTATCGGCGTTATTCTAACACAGTTCGTACCGCGGATATACGGATATGTTCCGCAATGTTTGTAAGAAAGACTAACGATGCTCTCCCACATACTGGTATTTTTTTTTACAAAAATATAACTGCTTTGCTCCGCGTTATCCTCGTGAATAACATTAGGAAAAGTATAAAAATTGTCCATAAGATTGTTTATTGAAACTCCCGTTTTAAGACCGGGTTCGATTTGATTCTGGCAAAGCAGCGATGTGAATCCCCTTGAGATCAGCGTCAGTATCCTGCCACCGCCGGATATTTCCGCAGTAAGCTTGTCGATAAGTCCATGATGAACAAGAATACCCTTAACATAAAATTTTATCTCGGAAGCCGTCAGAAATGATTCCGAATCCGCCGCAGCCCTTACAGTCAATGTAGTATAGGGAGTATAAGCATCCTTTTTAAACGAAAAGCTGAGTATTTTTTCTTCCTCAACGGAATTTCCTGCGCTGCCGGTCACAAGGAGATAGCTTTTATTTCCTGTCATGCCGTCTCCTCTCCGATAGCGTCATTATTGGGCAAATAAATTATATTATCGGAAGTTACAACAGTCACCGAAGCTTTTATATAATCTTCACCGCTGTCCTCGGCAGTAAACCCTTGAACAGTGCAGTTAAGAAAAACAATTCCGCGGTAAGAAATATCGTATTTTACTTTTGCATGAAGAACGTTATTTATCTTCACGACAAAATCAAGAGGATTTGTCTCGCTGCAAATCCTCCCCGAAAAAGTAAGCTTCGTTGCACGTGGAAAGCTCTTTGTAACGGCTCTTTTTCCCATAACCG
>ULRD01005515.1_pt1 | contig 18073 bp, 20 predicted proteins | sample 1955181 | NCBI WGS metagenome assembly ULRD01 (sample SAMEA4835675, study PRJEB28245) | human gut metagenome | biome: gut microbiome; material: fecal sample | place: Denmark | collected 2008
TCAGTCCCTTCGCCTCTGTCTCTCTGTTTGTCATGTTTGAATTAACTGCCGTATTCTCCATGCGTTCACCCCCTTTGGTGCGTTTAATAATATCCGTTTTGAAAATCAGCCGTTCCGATTATCGGAATCAGGAATTGCCTCTCCAACAAGCCGAACGGTGAAAAGCGCACACTGTCCGTTTGCCGTGCAGCGCAGCCTTGCATTCCCGCCTGCGCAAAGTGCGGCATTTCCGCTTTCCAACTCAAAAAGAAGCATTGTTTCGTTCGCGGCGGGTTCAAGATTAAGTTCCGTTCCGCTGTCAACAAACACCAGCTCGCCTTCCGCCGCACCTTTGCGAAGCATAAGGTTCAAATCCCGTGCTTTGCCGACGCAATGGGTTTGAATTCCGCCGTCGAATGCATACACGGTTGAGCGGGGCAGCACAAGCTTTTCGCTGCCGTTTGCTCCGTGCGACAACCGCATTGTGCCGCTTACCGATGCAATCAGCCTGTTGTAATCGGGCAGCGATGTAAAATCCGATTCTTCAAGTTCGACCTCTGCCGTGCTGATGCGAAAAAGAAAATTGCGCTCAGCGTAAAGAGCTCCCTCCGGCGCAATATAAATCTCGGTCGTTCTTCCGCCGCTCCAGAGCGATACGGGCATATCGGATGCCGCAATAATCCTCACGCCGCAGGAATCATACTTCGCATTATCCACGTTTATTTTATTCTCTTTCTGCATATTAAATTTCCCCTTCCGACACAAGTGTACGAGCTGAACAAATACAAACTCAATGCAGCCGAATATGCCCGAGAGTTCGCTGCCCTCGGGTTGTTCCGCCGTGATTTGCGATAAGCTGCCGCAGCCGACAACAGCAGCTGCAGTACCTTTATTCGCTTTATTCATATTATAGAACATCTTCCCGCTTATTGCAAGCACCAAAGCATTTAAAGGCGTCAGCTTGCAGGCTGAAGCAAGCTTTTGTTTCGGCTTCGGCTGCTGTTGACTTTTTTTCATGCAGTTGTTATACTTTCAGTGCAACAAAAGGGCGGGTTCATTCATCCGCCGGAATTTCGGAGGAAAACAACCAAATGAAGGCTTCAACATCCCGCACCGTTTCCGCAAAGGTTCTGCATTCCATCGTTTCTGTTCTGCTTGTTTTTGCGATGATATTCGGTTTTTCCGCATGTCAATCCAACACAGTTGACCCCAACGAAACGGTGGATATCGGCGGCGGTTCCGAAGGAGAGCACAATACACCCGCTCAGACCGCAGATCTTTCCCGTTTGGTTCGCATTTCGCTTACAATCGATGCAACGCGCGCATACAACAACGCGTCTCTGCCGCAGAATATTAAAGACGGCCTTCAAAATGAGGGTATGCTTATTAAAAACGCAATGCTGACCCTTTCCGAAGGCAAGACCGTTGCCGAAACTTTCTCGCTGCTGCGCACATACGACATCGTGATCGTGTCCGAAAGCGGAGCGGCAGGAACCTTTGTTACAAGCATTCAGGGCCTTGAAAACGGCGCGTGCGGAGCCGCAAGCGGTTGGCTTTTCCGCGTCAACGGCGAATTTCCGAGCGAGGGCATAGACAGCATCGAGCTTCACAACGGGGACAAAGTCGAATGGCTGTTCTCCTGCGACGGCGGAACGGACGTCGGCATGTCTTTCGCTCAATAACAAAATCAATGCCGATCGCTCCTGCCCGTGCCGCATCAAGTGCTGCGGTTTGGTTTGTCTGCTGCGGGGAAAGCCAAATTTGCCGCCCTTCCCGAAAAAAATCCCGCACACTTATTCGCTGTGCAGGTCAGTTATTGCGCGGGTTCTGTTTTGTTAACAAAAATGTTACATTTCAAAAGGGCAAAATCCGCATTTGCAGCCCTTTGCAATGTTGAAAAGCGGCAAGCGGTCTGGTATAATAGGAAACATGCGGACAACACTCGGCTTGATTTTCGCCGTGCTTCTCCGCAGAGTAAACGAATGGATTTCAACATTATGAATAAAAATAGTTTCAGATACAAAAACAAACGCCGCACCGGAAGGCTGCGTTCCTTCCTTTCCCCCGCGTTGGCTGCGCTGATGGTTTTTTCATCGCTTGCAGCCTGCACACTGACTGCATGCAAAGATGATTCTCAGAATATCATTGTTGATATTCTGCCCGTGACAAAGGCGCCGCTGCCCTCGGTTGAACCTGCAACCGCGCCGGCTGCCGAAACTGTTTCACCCACGGCAACACCCGCACCTGCCGACACGAATGCGCCGTTGAACACAAATGCACCCATTGACCAAACCGTTTTCGACAACTGTGCATTTGTGGGCAATTCCACGTTCGAAGGGTTGTATAAATACGGTGTCATTACCCACGGCAAATTTTTCACCCGCGTCGGGCTGAACATTCTTTCCGTATACACCCAAACAACGACCACGGGCAGTGTGCCTGTTATTGATGAACTGAATACGGGCAGATATGAAGCCGTCATTCTGATGTTCGGCGAAAACGAGCTCGGCTGGCCGAATCTCAACACTTTCATCGAAAAGTATTCCAAATTTCTCGATGACATATGGCAGCGTCAGCCCGGATGCGAAATTTTCATCATGCTGATTCCGCCGGTTTCGGCAAAAGTCAGCAGCACAAGCACAACGGGGGTCACGAATGAGAACATCCAGCTTTACAATGCGCAGCTTGTCGATCTTGCGGCGCGGCGCGGCTGTCATTACGTTTCCGTTCCCGAGGCACTCGTTGACGCAAACGGCTGTCTGCCCGCGGATGCATCCGGCGACGGGATTCATTTAAACATGACCTACTCAAAATACTGGGCGGATCATATTTGCCGCACGGTTGCAGCCGTGCTTCGTCCCTGACGGCGGCAGGCAAGAAGGTTAAACATAAAAAAGAGATAAACAAACGGAGGACTTACAAATGAAAAAGGCAAACATTCTCAAAATTGCATCCGCATTCGTTCTTGTTGCGGCAATGCTCATCTTCTGCGCATGCGGCAAGGATTATTCAAAGCTCAAGCTTGATGTGAACTCAATCGGAGTCAACCTTATCAACAATTGCAGCTTCCAGGTAACACCCGAAGCAGTGCCAAATGCGGACGCAGCGATTTCTCAGCTTAAACTTGACGAAACGAAGCTTGCAAAGAATGCGGACGGAAGCTTCAGACTTTTCTATTCCGTCAGCGCTTCCACTCCGGAAGTTGTTATCGTTATCGAAGCGGTTGATGCCGCAGCAGCCGAGAGCATCAGCAAAGGCGCGGTCAAAGAGTGGATCGATTACAACGCCGAGGCATACGCAAGCTACGGCGCGGATCAGGTTCCCAAACTTGAAAACGCCGTCAATCAGACGAACGGCAATTATGTTTTTGTCATCGTCAGCAATGATGCGCCCGCTGCACAGAGCTTTCTTAACGCGCAGATTGACGCTGCATTAAAAACAGCTTAACGCCGCAAAGCGCAATGCACCGTTACCGCACGAATCGAGTTTGCGGATTCACTCAAAAGGTTCAAATCCGCAGCTCGATTCAGGTTTCGTTATACGGAACAGCAGCGAACGAACCCATAACCCGAAATAATTATGAATAAAGACTGCAAAATTAAGGTAAAACGCGGCACACGCAATACGGTCGGCTCTGCAAACAAACTGCTAATCGTTCTGTTTGCGGGGTTTATTTCAGTATTTTTCCTTCTTATTATGTTTTTGCCGAAGCATGAAGGCGAGCTGAGTCCGAACGAACGGCGCGTGCTTGCCTCCGCTCCGAACACAAGCCTCGGCAACATTTTGAGCGGCAAATTCTCGGGCGAAGTTGACACATGGATGGAGGATCATTTTCCCGCAAGGAATGCGTTTGTTTCGATTTATTCGCACATGAACCTTTACTCCGGGCGCAGCATCGTTGAAAAAGTCACTCTGGGCAAGAATAACCGCCTGTTCAGCGCACCCGTTCAAAGAGATGATGAAACGATGAAAACAAACGCCGAAAAAATTTCCGGCTTTATAACAGAAAACGATCTGAACGCCTTCACCTTTATCATTCCTTCCGCAGGCTATATGCTTCCGGAGGAGCTTCCCGCAGTTCACCGTGAATATGCCGACGGACAGATCATCGATGCGCTGAATTCGGTGTACGGACTTCGGAACTGTGCAAAAAGCATTTTTGCCGACAATGTTTTCAACAATGCAGGCAATGTTTCCGAGCTTTATTACCGCACGGATCATCACCTGACGATGAAAGGTTCATACATTGCTTATTGCGCAATTGCAAAGAACCTGGGTTTTGAGCCTTTGGCCGAAAGCGAATTTGAAAAGCATTCCTACAGCTTCTACGGCACGGCATACGGGCAAAGCGGTCTTTGGGAGATTCCCGCAGACGACCTTCAGACATGGATCGGAAGCTATGACAGCGACCTGAGCGTTACCGTTATTGACGGCACGGTTGAAACCGAACATCGCGGTTCTCTTGACACGGATAAACTCTCCGACGATGTTGTTGATAAATATGCCGCATACCTGTACAGCAACCACGGCATTACAAAAATCGTGAATCCGAACGTTGAAAGCGGCACACTGTTTGTGCTTAAGGACAGCTACGGCAATGCGATAGTGCCGTTTTTGGCGGCGCATTACAACACAATCATAATGCTTGATACCCGCACGATGTACTACAGCCCCACGATGCCCGCGCCGAGTGAGCTTGCAAAGGAATACAACGCAAAGGATTTTGTTGTTATTTACGGAGTCGATACCGTTGCTGCCGGCAATATCGATTGGCTGAGATAAGCCTTTATTTCGTTTTTCACACAACATATTAAACAGCGACCTCCCCAAGATCAAAAATCGACGGGGAGGTTTTTTGCATATGTTTTCGGCAAATCTATCGCCGCACAGCCGATAATAAGCCGATTCTGCATTTCCGCTTCAAAGAGATTTTTATAAATATTTTTCTCCTAACAGTTGATTTTTGGTTTTATCTATGCTATAATAGTAAATGATGGAAGAATGCGTTGGCCACCGCTCTTTCCGTCTGCCGATAAAACGCGGCAAAAACCGCGCCTGCGGCAAATAAACAGAAAGTGACCGCCTCAGCTGACAGAAAGAGCGAACCGATGAAGTCCGCACGCATTGAAACGTGCCGACGGAACGGAACGCTCTTATTTGTTTTTTCGGGGAGCTGAGGCGGACGGCTGCCGAATACGAGAGGCTGCCGTAAAACACCGAACGGATTATTTTAAAAAAAGAAAGGAAACAGTTTAGTGTCGAAAAAAAGAACATTTAAGGAGCTTTTGCAGCTGCTTCCGCAAAAGGAACAGCCCGAAGACAAAGCCGAAAAGGAAGCAGCGGAACCTGCACTTCAAGGAAACGAAGCCGAAAATGCTGCCGCTGCCGTGCAGCATGAAAACGCATATGCAAAACTCGGCAAAGCTTTTATAAACAGGCTGCATCTGCCGAACGAACTCATTTCGAATGCGTCGGAAGTCGAAAGCATTGTGAACAGGATAATCTCCGTTTGGGAGAAAGTCGAAGCACGAACCGCTGATTCTGCCGCCGAAGAAAATACGGAGGAATCCTTTGAAGACGCTGCGGATGCAAATGCCGAACGTCTGCCGCTTCCTCTCGCAGGCGGCCTTGCACAGGCACCGGAAGCGGATTATGAAACCATGAGCGCGGAGCAGTTCCGTACACTCCGAAAGCAGCTTAAGCGCGCCGCCATGGACGGGCGCAGGATACGACTTTGAGCGCGGATAAAAGCCGAGCAAAACAGATTTATTAAAGAAAGGAAAACAAAATGAACAAAACCACCATCAACACCACCGCAACCGCAGCCGTGAACGCAAAGTTCCCTGCGAAATATTATGACAGGCAGCTTCTTGAAAGCGCAAAGACGCGATTTGTCCATGCGGAATTCGGACAGAAACGCCCCATTCCCCGCAACAGCGGAAAATACGTAAACTTCCGCCGTTGGAACCTTTTCGACCCCGAAACCGCAATATCCGGCCTTGTTGAAGGCGAAACTCCCACCGGGCAGACACTTTCACAGACGGATGTTGAGGCGGAAGTTAAGCAATACGGTGCATATGTTGAAGTCAGTGACCTGCTCGACCTTACGGCATATGACGAAGTTATCAGTGATTCCGCCGAGCTTCTCGGCGAACAGCTTGGCACGGTTGTGGAGTGGATCACACGCGATGCAATGTGTGCAGGCAGCAACGTTCAATATGCCGGCGGCAGAGCAGGCAGAAACGCTCTGACGAGCGAAGACAGGCTGACGACGACCGAAATTCGAAAAGCGGTGCGAACGCTGAAAAAGAACAAAGCGCGCCCCTTCTGTGAAGGCGGCAGGCAGCCGCATTTCATCTGTATCTGTTCGCCGGAGGCCACATATGACCTTCAGAACGATGAGATGTGGAAAAACGTTTCGACTTACAGCAATTCCGAAGCTATCTACAGCGGAGAAATCGGAAGATTGTTCGGTGTTGTGTTTGTTGAAAGCACTGAGGCCAAAGTATTTTCTCAGAGCGTTCACAATGCCGTTAAAGCGGCTACGACCTCATCAAAAACCTTTGTGCTTAAAAACACGCCCACCGAAGCGGAGAAAGAATATCTCTCCGTCGGCGGCAACACCATTCATATCGGGAGCAATGAATACACGCTGGATTCCGAAACCCCGTACGATGCGGATACCAACACAGTTAAGCTGACCGAAGCCGCCACACTGACCGCGAACAGCATCGTTTGGAGCGATGATGCGGCAAAGTCCGACAACGGGAACCGTGCGGCTGATGTTCACTGCACGCTGGTATTCGGCAAGGACGCTTACGGCGTTGTTGACCTTGAAGGCAGGGGTGCGGTTCAGCTGATCGTAAAACCGCACGGGAGCAGCGGCACTGCGGATCCGCTCGATCAGCGCGCAACAGTCGGTGCAAAGGTTGCCGCCTATGCGGCGGTCATTCTGAACGACCTGTGGCTTGTCCGCATTGAGCATACCGTTTCCTGAAACAAAACAAACGGTATCGACGATGTATTTTGATTGTATCAGCCGATACCGCGGGGTTTCCGAACGAAAGCCTCAAATATTGCCGGCTCCGTGTTCGGAAATCCCTTTCCACCGTTTTTTACCTTCAATACAGAATTAACAGCAAAAAAGAAAGGAACGAAATAACAGGTATGGTAAATCAATTGACGGGAAAACGCCGCAGAAAAGCATTGAACGATATCGTGCCGATTAACACCGCCGCTTCGACCGCAGTTTTCGGAGATTCGGCACCCGAACCGCGGGGAATGAAGCTTGCAGCCGTTCGACCGCGACAAAAAAGCACGGCAGGTTTGCGCGGAATTGCCGCCGCAAAACCCAATACCGCAGAAGCAGCTCATGCGGCAGGCATTTTTCACCCGCAGAAAGGCACGGCAGGTTTGATTCATTTGAGCGGCGCAGATACGGGAAATCACCCGAACGGTGCAAACAGCCCGAATTCCGTCGGCATTAATGCCGTCGGCGGAAATGCTGTTGGCAATTCCGATAATTCAAGCGGATCCGACGAGGGAAACGAAAACAGCGGAACCGGCAGCAGCTCCGATAGTTTTGAAGATTATTACACGCGCCTGCTTGAAACACTTCACGGTTACGGGGTTGCACTGACTCTTCCGACACTTGAAGAGCTTTACTCTCAACTTGAACAATTTCTGCGCCCTGCCGTGGATTCCGCAATCGACAACCGACGGGAACACGGCGAAACGACGCTTGCGGAATTGGATGCGGACGCATACTCTCGCGGGATGGGCGGTTCAACCTACCTTTCCGGAATGAAGCGGCGCGAATACGATGCTGTTGCGGCCGATATTGCAATGCTTGAGGCCAATTATAATGCTCAGCTTGCAAAATATCTTTATGAAGCAACGCAGGAGCTTGCGGGCATTCAGCAGAGTTTTGCCGAAATGCAGCTTCGGCACAGGCAGGACATGCAAAAGCTCCGCGCACAACAGGCAGGAAGAGGTTCCGGAAACGGAAAAAGCGGCGGACAAGGCGGAAACGGAAAGGGCAAGAGCGGCAGCTCCGGCGGCGGCAGTTATCCCGAAGGAAGCGGAAAGTACTATAACTATTATTGTGCCTATCTTTCCCATCTTTCCGCGCAGAATCTCGATAATGTTTTCTTCAGCAATTCTTCCGAATGGACGGCAATAAGAGAACAGATGCGGCAAAGGCTCGGGAACGAGCTGTACGAGCTGATTATGAACCGCTTTGTTCCGCAAGGCAAATGAGAGGAGGATTCAATGAGCGAAACAAGTTTTATCAAGCGATTTGATATCACTCTTGACCTTAAACAGCCGGGCTGCGGCGGCGATTTCAGTGTTGTGGACGGGGACACGGGCAATGTTGTTTATCTTGCGCTGACCGATGCGGGCATTCCCGTTTCGGTTGAAGGGCGGCGAATAATCGCAGCTTTTTCAAATTCACGCGGCAAATACATGCAGGACAGCGCAGAGAGCGGCGGCGGTATAAGCATATCGGATGACAAAGTTAAACTTCAGCTCCGCCCGCAGTCATTTGCACCCGGCATTGTGGAATGCGAACTTCAGATCTACAGCGGCGGAACCGAAAATTCCGCAGCGGGAGCAACTGTTTATGACAGTCTTGTTACAACCGCAAAATTCAATTTTTCTTGCCGCAGCGCGATTTACGATGCTTCAACTATCGAAAGCGAGCCTGCCGCACCTCCGCTTTCCGCAGTTCTTTCCGCAATCGGAATTGCAGAGGGGGAACGCGTTAAGAGCGAAACCGCGCGAAATTCCGCCGAAGCCGAACGCGCGGCAGCGGAAAAAAGCAGAGCTGCCTCCGAAAAGGGGCGAATACTGTCCGAAACCTCCAGGGTGAATGCCGAAAACAGCCGAAAAACCGCCGAAGCCGGAAGGGCGCGGGCAGAAACGACCCGCGAAACGAACGAAGCCGCGCGTAAGCAAAATGAAGCCTTGCGCATTTCCGCCGAAAACAACCGAGCCGCCGCCGAAACCAATCGCGCAAAAGCCGAAGCGAAACGCAGTGAGGCGGAGAACAATCGCATTGCAAACGAAAACGCACGAAAGACAGCCGAAACCGACCGCGCCGCAGCCGAAACGAAGCGTGCAGCAGCAGAAACGGAACGCAGCAGAATCTTTCGGGGGGAAGTCGAACTTCCGACCGCTGCAACGCCGAACGATGACCCGGTTGATTTTGCGGTTGAAAGCGGCTGGTACTTTTATAAAGGAGGCATACTCGTTGTTTCCGCCGCGCTTTCCGGCAGCGCAGGCAGCGAATACGGAACGATCGAGCAGGCCGCACTCTTGACCGACGGCACAATAATTCACCGCACCTGCACCGTTTCGGCAGGTGCCAAAAACTGGAGCGCATGGGCTTAATTCAGCAGAATAAAACAATAAAAAGAAAGGAACCAAATCATGAAGAATGCAATCGATTTTGTACGTTTTGCACTTTCTCACGCAAAACGCGAAACAATCCCCGCAGGAGCGCAGATTCCGCTTGACATTGAGGAATGCGGAACCTCTCCGTGGGAGTATCTGTTCGGAACAACGGGAAACATCGTTACTCAGGATCTGCTTAACAGACGTTTTTCGGAATATTACAGCAAACGCGGCTGGACCCGTGAAAGGTTCGACCGCGCAACCGAAAACTGGGCCGCACGCCGAGTTACGGTTTGCGACTGTCAGGGACTTTTGGATGTTTTTGTCGGAGTTGATGTCAACGCGCATTACTGCTATGCCGCATGGTGTACCGAAAAAGGCGAAATTTCGGGCATCGGCAGACCATACGTTTTGGGCGAGGCTGTGTTCATTCAGGGAAGCAGCGAAAGAATGACCCATGTGGGCTATGTTTGCGGCTTTTTGAACGGTGAACCGTTGATCGTTGAAGCACGCGGTCTGAATTTCGGCGTTTGCGTTACGAAATTTTCGGACAGGCCGTGGACACACCGCGGGCTTGTTTCGAAACAGCTGATTTACACCGAAAACTGCTATGATGAGCAGATCATTCTGACCGTTCGCAGACCGATGATACAGGGCGATGCCATAAAACATTTGCAGACGGCACTGAACGCATTGGGGTACTATTGCGGCAGCGTTGACGGCAAATGCGGCAAACTTACCATGAGCGGCGTGAATGAATTTGTTGAAATGCACAGTCTCTATGCGGGCAACCCCTGCTCCGACCCGGGAGCGGCATGAAGCAATTTCGGATTCACAAATGATGCCGAATCCGGCGGCACGAGAATGCGGAGCATCAAAACCGCATTAAATTCAGCAAAAGAAAGGACGTGAGGTAAAATTGCAGGAGTTTTTCACATGGAATTCATTGCTCACAAGTTCGGGCGCAACGGTTGCAACCTCGGTTGTTACCCAGCTGATTAAGGAAGCACCGCTGCTGAAAAAAATACCGACAAGGCTTTTAAGCTTCGGCATTGCGCTTTGCATACTGATGCTTGCACTCATTTTTGACAAGTCACTGTCACTCGGCACGGCGGCAATCTCCGTTATTAACGCTGCTGTTGTTGCACTTGCGGCAAACGGCATGTTTGACGCCGTATCGAGCGGAATGGGCAAGCCGGGTTCCGGACAGGGCGGAGATTCCGAATCCGCCGAGCCCAATCTTCCCGACATTGCCGACAATTCCGATGGCAGCACCGCTGATACGGATGTATCAGATGTGCATGTCAACGCTCCGGCCGCCGCCGAGCCTTCTGCGGAGGCACACGAACTTTACGACAGCTGCGGACGTTGCTCAAAAAGATGCCTTGAGAGTGGTGAAAACTTCAACTGTTCGGAAGATTTTTCGGATTTTGCGGATTTAGGCCTTTGAGCGGGTTTTCGAATCCTCTCGATTCAGCGTAAGAATGCCTATCACGGCGGCGGCAAGCACAAGAATCACGCCGCAGCCCTTCAGCAGCCCCATCGCCTCACCGAAGACCGCCATGCTTGTGAGCGAGGCGAATGCGGGCTCAAGGGTGTTCAAGGCGGAGGCGCTGACAGAGCCGAGCAGTTTTATGCCCGCAAGCAGCAGACGCAGACCGACAACATAACCGAGGAATGCTTCAAAAAACAGAATTATCCACATTACGCTGTCGGCCGGGAGGCAGAACCTTCCGAGGATGAGCGCTGCCGCAAGGCTCCACAGGCAGGCGGAAGCGGTTATATAGAAGTTTGAAACAGGCGTTTCAAGCGAGGCGTACGCACTTTCGCGGCCCGCAATAAAATACACTGCGTACACAACGCCGGAGAGCAGCGCAATCAGCACACCGCCGACATTCACACTGCCGCTGAACGAAGCATTTGAAATAAGCGCGATGCCTGCAAGTGCAAGCAGCGGCGAGATAAATTTCACGGCGGTTATGCGCTCCTTTTTCGAAACGAGAGTGATCAACATTACAAACACGGGATAGGTAAAGTTCAGGACTATCGTCATTCCCGCAGGTATGCGCAGATAGGCATAAGTGATGAGCAAAAGCGTTCCGGCAAGTGCACCGCCGCCGAAAGCGGCAAGCTGAACAAGCTGTTTCCCGCTGACGTCAAGACGCTTTTTCCCGATAAGGCAATTAAAAAGCGAAAGCAGGCTTGCAATGCCCATGCTGTACAGCACAACGCATTCATTAGTCATTTCGCGTGAGGCATCCGCAATCAGAAAATCTGCGCCTCCGCGCGGAAACAGTCGGGCTACAAACGATGCGGGCAGTCCGCCGTTCAGTGCGGCATTGGACAAAATGGGGGTTATTCCGTAGCATGCGGAAGCGAGCACGACGCAAAGCACGCCGAGAATATGTTTACGTTTCATTTTCAATGTAAACCGACCGAATACGCCGTATTCCGTGTTTCGGCCGCCTTTCGATAAAGTTAAAAGCCGCGGACTTCCGGGAGCGTACAGCCCGACGATTTTGATTATATGGTACATCAACGTTCGGAAATTTTCAACCTTTTTAAGCAATGCTGTCCGCACGGCAATCCGCGCACCGGCGGCAGGCTCGGCGGCAGCTTTGTTTTCCGAAAACCCAAATCGAATGTTAATATTCAAAAAGCAAGGAGAAAAACAAATGGAAAACACAAAAAACGGGACCAAGCCCGCAGACTGCCGCCGAAAAAACGCGGCAGCGGAAACAATAATCATTGAACAAAACGGCACAAACTCCCCGTGGGTCGGCTGCATCAACTCCGTGAACTACAGAATTGAACGCGGCGTCCCCGTTGAAGTTCCCGCCGCCGTTGCGGCTGTTATCAAAAGCGGCAAAAGCGTTCGGAGCACAGCCGCACGCATTTCAAAGGCATACGAATGCAATGCTTACTCCGGCGGAGTGCGGCTGAACGGCGGCACTTGCTCCGACAGAGTTTTTTGACAGGAGGCACGGAAGGATATGACCCTTAACGACATTCTTACCGCCGCGCTTGCTCAGCTTGACCGCGGACACGATGCACAAACCCTTGAAAACTACCGTGTGAGGCTGACGCAATACGCCAACGACGCGCAGCGCGAGCTTGCAGATGCACTTGGGCTGTTCCGCACGGATAAAGTCCGTACTTCGGCAGGCATCGTTGACACAAGCCTGCTGCCCCGCCGCGTGAAACGCATTGAACGCGTTGTTCAGCTCGGCAGAGCTGTGCCTTTCAGGTGCGGCGACCGAACGAATACACTCCTGCTCCCGTATGACACGGCAGCCGAGATCACTTATCGGTACGAGCCCCGAACGCTGAACGACAATTCAGACCGAAGCGACCTTGACGACGGCCTTTTGGGGCTTGTTGTGAACTATGTTGTCGGGCGCGAACGACTCGGCGGCGATGTTTCGACACAAAGCGGCGGCAACATTTATCTTGCGATGTTTGAAGCGGGCAAGGCCAAGCTGCGCGGCTATATACGCGATGATGATTCTTTCCGCATTGTGAACCGTTACTGATCCGCCGCAAAATGCTTAACAGCAATCAATAATTGAAAACTGAGAAAGGAACCGACAAATGAGCATTCAAACCTATTCCGTTGACAGATTCATCGGCCTGAATCAATCGGGCGACGAGAACCTTATGTCCCCCGCCTGCACGCCCGATGCGGCGAATATGTGCACCGACGGCGGCGAACTGCGTGTTGCATACGGATTCACACGGCTCTTTGAAGCTGCCGTGCCCGGCACGCTCCGCATTGACTTTTTTACACTTTATCGAACGAACGGTGCGGAAATACCGGTCGTTATTGCGGGAGGTGTTGTTTATGCATACACGGAAAACGCATGGACACCCGTTTATACCTATCAAAGCACGCGCTCAAAACCCATATACGACTGCGCACAGGTTCGCATCAACACAACGGATTACCTTGTTATCGCCGACGGACAGCACGGCATGATTAAATTTGACGGCAGCAGCGTCACCCAATTCGGTTCGGAAGAAAACGCATCAAACATTCCCGTTTCGTTTCTGACGATGTACAGAGGAAGACTGTTTGCGGCCGGTGATGCGGCGAACCCGGACAGGCTGTATTATTCCGTTCTTCCGGGCAGCGGACGCACCGTTGAACAATGGGGTGCGGTTGAAGCCTCTCCCGCCGTTGAGGGCGGTCATGTTGAGATAGGTGCACTCGGAGGCGATCCGATCGTTGCCGTGCGTGCGCTCTCCAATCAGCTGCTTATTTTCAAAAAGAACAGCCTTTACAGACTGTTTGGGGACAGACCCTCCAATTACACCGTTGAGCATATCGACACGGAAATACCGCAGACCAACCATGCCGCCGTTGCCGTGTACGGCGATATGCTGTATTTCGGAACGCAGAACGGATTGTATTACTACAACGGAGTCACTGCGCGTCCCTGTGCGGATATGCGCTGCATAAAAGCCTATATGGCAACGGCGGAAGTTTCCGGCTGCCGCATAAAAATCGTTCGCGACAGGCTGTATTTCACTTTTCGGCGCAGCGCAAGGGACGAAATGATCGAATATGACCTTTTGGAAAGGCGATATATGCGCAGAAACGGTTTCGAGCTTATCGACATGGCGGTTTCCGGCAGCAGGCTGCTTTTTATCAATTCAAAACGTTTTGTTTACCTTTTTAATAACGGCATGGACTATGACGGTGAACCGATAAATGCCTTTTGGTGCACACCGCTTACAGACCTCGGAGCCAAGGGCGCCGTCAAGAATCTGCGCAGGCTTTATCTGCGCGGCAGCGGAGGCACGCTGAAGGTGACGGTTGAAATTGACGGCAACACATACACCTGCCGCAAACAGCTGCCCGACAGCTGTTCAAAAGTTACCGAAATTCCGCTGAAAAACGGCGGAAGATGCTTTCGGCTGAAACTGTCGAACGAAGCGGGCGGAAGTTTCACCCTGCGCGGCGGACTTGAGCTTGAAATCGGAATAGGAAAGAGGGTGGATTGACATGGCACTTGACATGCGCGCATTATACTATGTTGCTTTGCCCACCGAACGCAGCGAAGCGGACGATGTTCAGCGGCACGAAGAAGATATTAAGGCTAACGAAAACTGCTTAAATCAAAACTTTTCCGCGCTTGCGCAAAAAATATATGAGTTTGAAGCGCGAATCGCCTTGCTTGAGACTGCTGCCGCATTCAATGCGGGCAAAACCGACACCGGCGTTGAAAGCAGCGTTATTTGAGAGATATTTACGTGTTCTCACCGGATAATTCCCGTTTTAATTACAAATCGCATACGTCTGTCGCAGAGTGACTTTTGCGGCAGGCGTTTTTGGTTTGATTAAGTTAAAATATATCCGAGTGAACTGCTCGGAATTATTGACAATATCCGAGTAAAGTGGTATGCTTTGCACATAATAAAAGTGCAGCCCGTTCAAAGTCGATAAATTCGGTGTTAACGGGCGCAAACAAGGTGAAAGGAGTGCCGCACGCGATATGAAGCTGTCTACAAAGGGTCGTTACGGACTTAAAGCAATGGTTGATCTGGCCACCGAATACGATTCCGGAGCAAGGCTTTCCATTGCGCAGCTTGCCGAAAGGCAGGGCGTTAGCGCGGCATACCTTGAACAGCTTATAGCCTCACTGAAAAAAGCCGGGCTTGTGACTGCGCTGCGCGGCGTTCAGGGAGGGTACGTGCTTGCCCGTTCGCCGGAGCTTATCAGCGTCGGCGAGGTGCTGAGAGTTCTTGAAGGCAGCACGGCAATTGTCGATTGCGTCGGCACAACCGGAACGGATTGCAGCAACGTCTGTTCCTGCTCCGCACGCCCGCTTTGGCTGAAATTGCAAAGGCGCATTGACGACGTTTTGAACACAACCTCCGTCCGCGACCTTGCGGATGATTACATTACTCAAATGGAAAGGAATCAAGACAACAAATGAGACGTGTATATATGGACAATGCGGCAACCACCGCGCTCAACAAAGAAGTTCTTGACGCCATGATGCCCTATCTTACGGACATTTACGGCAATCCCTCCAGCCTTCACACATTCGGGCAGGAAGCGCACAAGGCAGTTGCGGACGCAAGGGAAAAGGTTGCCCGCGCACTGAATGCGGCGGATGCCGAAAAGGAAATCATTTTTACCGGCTGCGGCACGGAATCCGATAACATGGTTCTGCGCGGCATTGCGGAAAGGCTCAGCAAAAAGGGCAAACATATCATCACCACCGCCGTGGAACATCATGCGGTGCTTTATACCTGCCGTTACCTTGAAAAGCAGGGGTTTGAAGTTACCTACCTTCCCGTTGACGAATTCGGCAGAGTCACGGCCGAGCAGGTTCGCGAGGCCATTCGTCCCGACACGATTCTTGTTTCAGTCATGTTCGGCAACAATGAAATCGGCACGCTGATGCCCATTGCCGAAATCGGCGCAATCTGCCGCGAGCGCGGCGTTCTGTTCCATACGGACGCAGTCCAGGCAGTCGGACATGTTCACATCGATGTTCAGGCAATGAACATTGACATGCTTTCACTCTCTGCGCATAAGTTCCACGGACCGAAAGGTGTGGGCGCACTCTATGTCCGCAAAGGCATATTGCTCCCCTCCCTGCTTATCGGCGGCGCACAGGAACGCAACAGGCGCGCCGGCACCGAAAACGTTGCGGGCATTGTCGGTTTGGGCAAAGCTATCGAGCTTGCCTGCTCATCCATCGATGAAACAAGCGCAAGAATGACCCGTCTCCGTGATAAACTCATTGCGGGCATTGAAGCACGCATTCCCGAGGTTCGTCTCAACGGGCATCGCACCGAAAGGCTGCCGGGCAATGTCAATTTCTCCATCAAATACATCGAAGGCGAATCCATCCTTCTCATGCTCGACCTGAACGGTATTGCGGCATCCAGCGGCTCCGCCTGCACAAGCGGCTCACTCGACCCGAGTCATGTTCTGCTTGCGATCGGCCTCCCGCACGAAATTGCACACGGTTCCGTGCGACTCACCCTTGGGGACGACACAACCGAAGAAGATGTTGACTATGTGCTTGATGTTCTTCCCCGCATCGTTGCAAGGCTGCGCGAAATGTCGCCTTTGTATCACGGCTGATCTGATTTAAATCAAAATCTGTAGAAAAATAAACAACCCGAACAAAGTTTCAATCGGAGGATAAATCAATATGTATACCGAAAAAGTTATGGATCACTTTGCACATCCGCGCAATATGGGCGAAATCAAGGATGCAAACGGCGTCGGCATGGTCGGCAATGCGAAATGCGGCGATATCATGCAGATGTTCCTGAAAGTCAACGATGACGGCATTATTGAGGACGTTGGCTTCAAGACTTTCGGCTGCGGTGCGGCTGTTGCAACCAGCAGCATGGCAACGGAACTTATCAAGGGCAAGAGCATTGACGAAGCTCTCAAACTGACCAACTCCGCCGTTGTGGAAGCTCTGGAAGGTCTTCCCCCCGCAAAGCTTCATTGCTCCGTTCTTGCGGAAGAAGCTGTTAAAGCGGCTGTCGATAACTACTATGCCCGCAAAGAAGGCAGAACCGACAGCGAATGCAACTGCGTTTCCTGCGGCCACGATCATGAGCATGATCACGATCATGAACATGAAGAAAATGCCGAAGACTGATTTTTGAACAGTCCGAGCAACCGTTGATATTACTCTGAAATTCACATGCGAGCGAACGATCTGCCGAAAAGCGCATTGTTCGCCCGCGCTTTTCATATTATTTTCAGTGCCGCCGGCTTTCGCCGAGTGCACTGCAAAATTCAAAGTGTTGTAAATACTCGGAAGCAACTGAACATGCTTGATTTCAAACCGATTACAAAAGAGCTGCTGATTCGCGAGGGCCGCAGCCTGCGCCGCAGCCGAATACAAATCTGTGACTATACTCCCGGCTGCCTCTACATATGGCGGCATTATTATCATATGCGCTGTGCGGAAGCGGACGGAATGTTTGTTTTTGAAAGCGGAGACGGTTCGGGCTTGTATTATAACTGCCCCGTAGGCATGGGTGATTTTTCCGCTGCCGTGCTTGAAGCGCGCGATGATGCCGAAAAACGAGGCATTCCTCTGCGTTTTTCCTGCATTCCTTCTGAATACGTTGATGTGATTCAAAGCATTATCGGCCGAAAAGCCGAAATCGTCAGTGACCGCGCTTCAGCGGATTATCTTTATCCGTATGAGCAATTCTGCGGTTATAACGGGAAAGCACTGCACGGGCAGCGCAACCATGTAAACAGATTCAAAGCCGAACATCCGGATTTTTCTTTTGAAATGCTGACGGGCGAAAACCTCCCGGAAGCGGAAAGCTTTATGCGCCTCAACCGCGATGAATTCTATAAAGGCAGCGACATTTCCGCAGACGAGCTTGCACGCATTGACGAATTCCTTCCCTGCATTTCCGAACTCGGCATTTCCGGCGGAATGCTCCGTGCGGGCGGCGTTGTTGTCGGGCTCACGGCGGGCGAAATTGTAGGCGACACGCTGCATGTGCATATTGAAAAAGCGCTCCGTGATTTTTCCGGCGCATATCAAACGCTTGCCATGTGCTTTGCGGAGAGCATGAAACGCCCCGGAGTAAACTTTATCAACCGGCAGGACGATACCGGTGATGAGGGTCTGCGAAAATCCAAGCTTTCCTATAAACCCTGTGCATTGCTGGATAAATTCACGCTGCTCTTCGGCTGACG
>ULRD01041769.1_pt1 | contig 18057 bp, 18 predicted proteins | sample 1955181 | NCBI WGS metagenome assembly ULRD01 (sample SAMEA4835675, study PRJEB28245) | human gut metagenome | biome: gut microbiome; material: fecal sample | place: Denmark | collected 2008
TCGTCCAGGCTTCGCAGACCCTTGCCAGCACTACTGGCGTTATTGCCCAACAGGACAGCCCCCTCGGCTGCAAGACGGGCCTCCTGACCAGTCTTTGCCACCTTGGAAGCGGTCTTCTCAGCCTGCTCCCCCATCTGCTCCATACCCTTGACGGAGCCGGTGAACAAGCCCGCCACATTGCCATACGCCATCGCGCCGCCTGTGACCTCAGCCGTCGTCTCGTTACGGGAAAGACGAGCCATCGCGGAAATCAACTGGGAAGCCTTGACTTTCGTGCCATCCATCGTCACACCCAACTGGCGCAACGTGTTCTGATACTGCATCGTGCTCCGGATGTTCTCCAAAGCGCCGCTCTTCAACGCCGTCCAAGCTGACTTGCCAGCACGACCGAACGTCATCCACAAGCCCAACATGCCCTGAATTGGGGCTGGCAGCTTCGAGAAGGCGTCGCTCAACGCACTTGTCGCATTGGCGATGGCCTCAATCGTGGGAGCGGCAGACTTCAACGAGTTGGCAAGCGTGCCGCCGAACGTCTTCGACAACTGGCCCGCCATGCGGACAAGACTCGAAAACATCGGAGACGTGGACGCGAGACTGGAAGTCACCATGCTCAGACCATCACGCACATCACCGGAGAACGTACGGATGCTACCCGAAGTGCCGGAAGCCAGCTTCGAGGTGTCGGACACGAAATTACCGGTCAACTGACCAAGATTCGTCATCGTACCGGCAAGATCGTTCCGCGACTCGTTCGCAGCATGTCCGATATCGGCGAAAGCGTCACGCACGCCCTTCTGGGCGTCCCTAGCGCCAGTCACCCAAGCACGCAACGTATCCTGGGCGCTCATGGAGTTAATCGCACGGTCTGCACGCTGCAACACGCTGCTGAACTGCTCGATGCCATTCTGGTATTGGGCAATCGGAGTGAACACACCTTGCGCGATACCCTTCAACGAGCGAAGGGACGAGCCAAGATAACCAGCCTGCTCCTTGACTTCGGACATGGCCTTGTCAACACGGTCGGAGTCGTCCATCACGTTCTCGGCCCACTTGGCGAACCAAGACGCATCCTCACTCAACCATTGCGTGAACTGCGGCAGATACTTGCCGCCGACCATGCCGATATGGGACAATGCGGTAATCAGGGATTCGGCACCGGGAACGAGATTATCCATCGACTCGTTCACACGGTCGAAGACAGCTGGCAGCTCGTTCGCCTGATAGGACGCCTTCACGGCGAGCATGAGCTTTTCGACTATCTCGCCCTCATGCTTGGCGAGAGTGCTCATCTCCGGCACCAGCGAATCGCCTATCGCGTTCGCCGTATCCATGATGGCGGGCTTCGCCTTGCCATAGAACGCATCCTGCACGTTCTGGGAAAGCTGGGACAGCTTCGTGTTGGCAAAGTCGATCTGGCTGCTCCACGTATCGCCCTTGTCGCCGTAGATCATCTTGAACGTGGCGAACGCGGCACCCAATCCGGTCAACGCGGCAGGAGCGGCATAAGAGGCCTTGGAAAGGCTCACGATGCTCTTGCCTAATCCGCCGATCGTACCGGAGACGTTCACTGCACCAGCGCCGATATCGGACAATACGGTGCCGACAAGCGCTAGACGTGGAACCTTCTTGTCCAACGTGTCGAACAGGTTCACAAGATTCTGGAACTGGTTCTCGACACCCTTCAAGCCGGACGCGCCATACGTCATGCCGTTGAGAATCTTGCCGATGTCAGTTCCATGGAACTTGGCGAAGATGTCAATCGTGCGTGGGCGAGTGAAATACGCGAGATGGGCGCGGGCCAAAGCGGTCTCAAGATCGACATCCATATCAAGGGTGTCGTTCTTTTCTTGGAACCTCTTCAGTTCCTCCTCGGCGTGCTTCTTGTCGATATGGAGCTTCGCCGGAATCTCCGCATCGGGATTGGACTTCAGCTTCTCCGCATATCGGCGCATCTCAGCTTCGACGTTCGAATACTCGGCCTTCAACGTGATCGGAACATCGAGCCTCTTATGCTCAAGCTCCCGCATGGTGCAACGTATCTCGTCAGCGCCATCCTCGTAGAACTCGACCTTCACACGCTGCGACTCGAACCGTTCGATATCACGGTTCAGACGGGCGAAATCACCTTCGACATCGACCTTCACCCGCGCCTTCGGATTATCCTTCAGAAGACGCTGGTAATAGGCCAGCTGCCGGTACATCTCCCGCAGTTCGGCCTTCAACGTGACCGGAACATCGACGCCGCGACGTTTGAACGCCTCGATCTTCGACTTGACCTCACGCAGATTCTCAGCGACGAACCGCAGACGGATATCCTGACGGTTACGGACGCCGTTCATCGAATACAGGTCGGCGAGACGCTTCTGGAAATCGGAACCCTCAAGACGGGTCGCCTTCGTGACCGGACTCTTCTTCAGCTTCTCGATACGGTCGTCGATCTCGCCAAGCATCTTGACGGTACGCTTGTACTCGTCAAGGTCGAACCAGTTCCGGTTGTTCCGCTTCATGGCGGACACGTCGAACTCAAGCTCCTTGCGCACGCCACGATACGTGTCGATAAGGTTCTCGGCCTCACGCCGCGACTCCGCGAACTGCTCGCGGGCGATGGCCGTGGAGTCAACCGGACGGGACCACTCGTCCCTAGCCTTCTTCGACTCGCGGGACATCTCGGCCTGCTGCGCCTCGATCTCCTTCGCGAAACGCGACGACGCGACCTGCTGGCCCTTGAACCAGTCGGCATACGTCTCCTGCTTCTGATGCAGTCCCAAAGCCGTGTCACGGGCCTTGGAGAAGTTCGACAGCGAATTGCCAGCGGTGACGATGCTCTCCTCAAGGGCACGCACCTGACGGGTCATCTTCGATACACGCTTCGCATCACCATCGGACGCGATGTCCACAAGCGACAACTGCGCCTTACGGAGCCTGCCAAGCTCCTTCTCCTGACCAGCGAGCGCCTTGTTGGTTGCCGTGGCCTGCTTCGCGGCTTCGCGTTCCTGTTTCCACAGATCGGATGTCGGGAGCTTCTGCGTCTTCATCTCAAGGCGTTGCGCGTCGAGGCGTTCGACTTCGCGGGTGGCCTTGGCGAGGTCGCCTTTCAGTCCGCGAATGTCGTTTCGGGTCTTGACGATTCGGTTGGACAGTTTCTCGAATTGGCGTATCTGCTCGTTGGAGAGGTGTTCGTTGCCTTTGATGAGTCCACGGACCTGCTGGTACAGGTCCATCTTCTTCTCGCGATATTTATCGACGGTCTTGTCGAGGCTTGTCGCGAACGAAAGCTGTTCGGTTTTTTGGAGGGCCGACTTCTTGAAGAAGGATGTGTCGGCCATCTCGCGGCCTTTGGCGTCGAACGCCCTGACCGTCTGGTCGAGGTTCTTTTCGATCAGCTTCGAGTTCAGCAGCCCGTTGCCACGGAGGGCCGTGTTGGTGCGGGAATTGAACTCGGACAGGCCCCGGCTCAATTTGGACGAATCGAAGTCCGGTTTGAGCGAGAGTCCGCGACGAAGGCGCTCCTCCTGCTGTTCGAACCGTTTCATCCACGGGTCGATGTTCTTCGTATTGGGTTTGAAATTGAACTGTATGGAGGCGTTCTTGCCGTTCCATTCGCGGTAGGCGCGTTCAAGCTGGGCGGTGTCAGGTTCGAATACCGCGTTCACGTCGAGGTCGTTTATGCCGCGTGCGGCCTCCTCGACCTGACGGCGGAAACCCTTCGTATCCGCAGTGACACGAACGACGACCGTACCGGCGCGATGCTCGCCAGCCATAGGCAACCCCCAGAAAGAAAGACGGAAATAGAAAACCCCCACGGGAATGTGGGGGTTTGTTCAGAATCAGGTCATGTGGAACTTCGTGAACATGCGTTCGAAGTTCTCCGCTGTACCTTCGTTCTCCCGGCGAGGCGGCTCCTTGTCAGCGCCGGGAGGGAGCAGTGGATGCGGTTTGGCATTCTTGCCCCCGTATTTCGCGGTAATCACCGCGTTCATCATGTTGCGAACCTCAACGGCGACCATCGTCTTCGAATCCCATCCAAGCCATGGCAGTACGGTCGGCTTGTCTGTCTTGGATTCATCGGACGTGGTTGGAGGCTCATCCTCCAATATCCGCGCCCTGTACAGGCTGTCAGGCATTGCCATCAGCCCCGCCGCGAGGCGTTCGGCGCGAGTGGGATTCAGCCTCGCGCCGGTTATGTCCAGACCATAGAAACGTTGGAAGTCGGAAGTCAGTTCGACCGGGTGGACGCGGACTTGCGCTTCGAAGCGATCGATTTTCCCAGTTGGTCCGTGTAGAACATGAGAATCGCTTCGATGAGCCAGAACAGTTCATCCAATCCGATGCCGGTCGTCCACTCGTCAACCTTGTCCGGCTCGTCGGTCAGCGACTTGACCCAATCCAAAGCCGTGCCGACGAACTCCATACGCTCGTCGATCTTCGCCTCGATGTCGTCTAGGGACTTGGCTTCGGGGCCGTTGAGGTCGGCGTTGAGCGTGAAACCGGCCATGCTGGACAGTTTGCGCAGTTGTGCGGCCTGCTTGAACGAGAGGCGTTCAGCAGGGGCCAGAGGCGGCAGAAGCGAGAACAGCGGCTCGTTCTCGCACAGTTCCGCCCAAGTCTCCGGGATACGGAAATCATCGGATTCGGCGGCGGCATTCTCTTCAACGGTCTTGTCAACCATGTTTTCTCCTATCTGAAAGCATTGAAAATCTCCTATCTTCCGTCAACGAATAACGGGAAAAGACCGGAACCCCCGGATAGGAGAAACAGGGGTCCGGCGTCAGAGCGAAGAGGAAACAGCCTCGATCAGGACTGCTTCATCTTCGAAGCCTCGAAGAACACAATCGGCTTCTTGCCGGTGACGGTCTCTACCTCGCCGGTCATGCCCTGCTCGACGAAATCATCGCCAGAGAAATCAGGACCGCCATCGAAGGTCACGGAAACCTTGCGGAACAAAGCGCCGAAACGGATGTCCGAATCATCATCTGCGGACTCCTGAGCCAACAGGAACAGGCTGAACGTCTGCGGCTTCTTGGTGATGTCCACGCCGACGCCGCCTTCCTCGTCATTGCCGTTGTAGATCAGCTTCAGAGTGTCGCCATCCAACTGCAACGACTTCGCGGTGATGGTGCAGGTCGAATCGGCGTAAGTGGTGCGCAGGTTCTTACGTGCCCACGAACTATGCGTGGTCGCGTCGCCGCCGTCGAACGAGAACGAAATCTTGTTGTCGGCGGAAGTATGCCCCAGATTCTTCCAAGTGCCACCACCACTGCCCGCTGGAATGGTGTCCGAGTTCAACCGGAACGCCTTAGCGCCGGAAGCCGGAAGAGCGGTTCCGACCGGAGCGTAGAACAAAGTGCCGTAAGTGGCAATCAAAGTAGCGTCGTCATTAAACGCCATCTCATATCTCCTTACAAAAAAGCCCCGCACGAGGCGAGGCTTGAAAACGAAAAACGGAAAATCATCCAACGCGAAGCGAATCCTCCGCGCGGACGGTGAACGAGGAAGCGGAATACTGCTTCACCTTCTTGCCCGTGGCCTGCTTGCCACCGGCGCTCTTGCCAAAACCGGGATTGCCGACAATCCGAATCACACGACCCGAATCGGTACGCCCGTAACGCGGCCATTGCATGATCTGCTGGTACACTTCCTGCGCCAAGCGGAAGGAACGGTCCGCATCGTTCGTGGCGACGATGATGTCGATGTCGCAATCCCACACGCCGGTCGAATGATTGCCGGTCGCCATGGTCGGCGCGTTCGTATGGAACAGCACGATGTTCGAGAACGACGCCCAAGTGTCCACATCGACATCGATCTCGTTGAGCACATGCACGTCGGGCCAGTCCGGGTTGCCGGTGAACCCAGCCGTGAGAAGCGTGTACACGAGCGAATCGAAATCGACCATCGGACGTTCCTGCGGGTAACGCTCGTAGTCGGGTTGAATCAGCGGCATCAGACACCACCGTTCATACGGGCAGCGTCACGCATCACATGATGTCCCTCGACCCAACGGTGACGCTGCTCGTTCCAAGCGCCCCACTCGTGTTCGACGGCCACGTTCGACCCGTCACGACCCTCGACATCAAGACACACATCCGTGTCGATGCCGTGGTAGCGTTTCTCAAGACTCAAATCCTTGGCGACCGGAATACCCGGGTCACGGCCAACCGCACGCGCGGTCGCAAGCATCCTCGCATCCGCAAGCACCTCGTCGGCCTTCTCCGACGTGGCCTGCGGACCGAACCATTCAGCCACCTTCGTGCTCAGGTCACGGTCAATGAAAACTCTTGCCATCGGCCTCACCCCACACATGGTCGTCAGGGTCCGGTTCAGGAGGTTTCGGACGCAACCCCACCGGAATCTGCGAATAGTCGGCGTTACGCCGGATATGCATCTCATAGTGGGGAACCTCGCCATGCTGACGGAACGTCGGAGCGCCGTCAACGTCATAGCAGTCGCCCTGATACCAGACCTCCGTATGGATATCGCCATGCCATTCCACGGCAACAACCTGAGACGGCGTGACCTCACGCAAACCACCCCAAGTCTGCGGCGACTTATCCTCGGCACCGGAAATCGAAAACATGCCAGCCTGCTGCTCGCGGCCCTCGACGGAACACCAGCACCAGTAAGCCTTCCCAGGAACATACGTCGTCCCATGCGGCCCACGACGGACCGTGTACAACACGACGATCACCTTGTCCCGATACAGAATCGAATCAGGCTTCACCCAAGGAACAATGACCTCTTCGTAAGGATGCTCCACAACGACATCGGAGCCGGACTTATCGTAAGGATGACCCAAATCCCATGTTTCACGAGACATAGGCATCACATTCCATAAATACGGTTCACGCCGACGCCAACAGTGCCGATAGGACCACGCCCGGACGCATAGCCATCCAGAATCTGCTTCTCCCTTTTCGACAGATACAGATTCGGAGACGCATCCTTGCCGGGCGGATTGTCCTGCGGGTCGAAACGCGTGAACTGGTACGTGCCGTTCGATTCGGTCTTGATATCCGAATAGCGGATGACGCGCCACACCATAGAACAGATGACGAACTCGTAATCCTCAAGGTCAAGGTCGCCGGACTTCAACCGTGGCAAGCAGTTCGTGCTCGAAGCGGACGCGACGGTCTCCGCACGATGGCACATGTACGTGAGCCAAGCGTTCGGATACCGTTTCAACACGTCGGCGTCGGGAAGGCAATGAAGCTCCAAGCATTCCACCCAATCGACGGCATCGGTAACACCATTCGACATCAGCGAAACCCCCTAAGCTTCAAGAGGGCTACTTGCCCAGCACGTCCGCCTTGAAGGTCGAGACGGCCTCCTTCAGAATCGGCAGATAATTGCCGTTGACCCAAATGTCGTAGTTCAACGGAGCCTGATGCGACAACATAGCGCCGATAAGACCATCGTTCACGCTCTTGTTGATCTCATACTCCGAGTTCTGGGCCTCTGCGGTAGGACCGGACAGGGTGGCACCCAACGACGAATCGTTGAACGACGGAAGCAGAACGAACGTCTTATCCGGGAACGCGGTGGAGACATCGGCATCCATATCGAAGGTGTTGTCGAGCTTCAAATCCTCGTAAGCCTCATCGACCAGAAGCACATCGGTGATGCCGGACTGCGCACGAAGCACATCCAACACCTCCTGACGGGACAGCCTGGTCTTGGAATGCTCCAAATCCATGCCGGACACCTGAGTACGGAAGAACTCGTTGGTGCGCATGGCATCGATGACCACACCGGTGGTGGCGACCGCGTGCGGCTTACGACCATAAGCCTTGCGCATGATCTTCACCCAAGCCTCGATGTCGTCGCACGGGTTCGACTTGTCGTTGTCCCAAGTGGTGGTCGGCTTCACATCCTGCTGGTTGCCCGGACGCTTGAACGAATACGTCACATCGACGCCGTTCTCCTTGATGACCACCTTGCCGGTCACCAAGCACTGCAAACGCTCCAACTCCTCGGTCACACCGGCCTGCTGGCCCAAAGCCTCGAACTTCGCCTCGGCCTGATCGTGGATATATGCGGTATCGTCCTGATGCTTGGCGATATCACGCTCGGAAATATGGTCCATACCGGACAACGGCAACAGGCCGGTATGAATCTCGGCGGTCGAGGTCTCGGACTTGGTGTGCCCGATCTCGGCGTCCAACGCACGATGCTTCATCGCACGGGTCTTGGACTTCGGAATGACCGGGGTCCAAGAAGCGGTCCAATCACCACCATTGGAAGTGACCGGGAAAATATTCGACAACGGCAGGATGCCGTTCACGTAATCATGTCCCGCCTGAGCGACCTCGGTCGCCTCGGACGGCGGGATGATGGTCTTGTCAATAGCCAAGAAAAACTCCTTAGATACGCAAAAACCCACCGCGATGGGTGGGTTTCACAAAATTTTTAGAGGTTAAGTGACCGTCAATCAGGAAATCGTGATGTTCACGGTCTGTCCGTTGGACAAAGTGGCCTTGCCAGCGGTGATGGCCTTGGACGACTGGTCCTTAGTCAATTCGATCTTGGTGATGGTCGCACCATCCTTGCCAGCCGGACCCGGAGTGCCAGCCGCGCCGGCCGAAGCGGACAACGGCTTCACAACGTCATCCTCAACGTCGTAGAACTCGCCGCCCCACACGGCACCAGCCTCCGGCTTCACCGGAAGATTCGAGGCCACGATGTCGCCACGATAGGTCATGCCCACGGTCGGGTCGTCCAAATCCCAGCCGGACAGGTTGATGTTCACGGACACCATGGATTCAAGCAGACCGGCGATCTTGGTCTGACGGCCATCGGTGGCCTGCTTGTCATACGGACCATACGAGCCGACGTTCGCGCCGGAAGTGATCTTCGCCAGCGGAATGCCGGAACGAATGTAAACGGTCGTGGCCTTCGGGCCGACACCGGTCAGATACTTGTTGTCTGCGGTCTTGAACAATTCCGGCACGATGGTGACGGACACCGAATCATTGGTGTTCTTCTCGCCATAACGCCAGGAATTGTCCTCCTCAACGGTGACGATGCCGGAGGAATGAACCATCTCTTGAGTCATACGCTCAATCCTTTCAAAGAATCAGTAGGAAACTACTTGCTGCGCTTACGTGCCTTCTGACGTTCCATCACACGCTTGTAAGCGTCGCCCGGCTGACGTTTCGGATGCGAGGTGCCGGACGGGAACTCGGCCTGCATGGCTACCTTGCGTGCCAAAGCATCCTCAGTCTGCTGCGGTTTCCTCTCCACCTTGGAAGTGTCAATCGGGTTGTACGCCGCATACTTCTCAGCCCACGACGCGATGGCCTCCGGCTCCGTTGCGGGGCAGAGGTCGGAAAGAACAGCGTCCGTGATCTGCGGATACTTAGCCTTGGCCTCAAGACGCGCAATCTGCGTCTTCGCGGCCTTAAGCTCCGCGTCAGCGGACTGGAAAGCCTTATAGTTGGCCGAAGCACGGTCCTCGTTCTTACGGCTCATAGCCTTCCATTTGGCAAGCTCGTCATTATCGGACGGCTTGGAAGAATCATCGGAACCCTTCTCATCGACCGGAGCGTCATGCTCGACGGCGGGTTCGTCAACCGGAGTGGTCTGAGCATCCTTCACGGAATCCTCGACCGTTCCGGCCTGTCCAACAGTCTTGTCCTTTTCGGATTCGACTTCATTATCCTGAGAGGCCATAAGACCCAATCTCCTTAATATTTAAGCGGCCAGTCCCAAAAAACCGCGAGAATAAGCCAACAGGCTCCGCACATACTGCCAAGCCTGTTTAGTGTGGACTGTCTTTTTGAACTCATACGAACGCCCATCGAAACGGAATCGAACCGAATCCTTATCCCCGTCCAACAACTCCTTGTACCGGGAATTGAACTCGGTCGCGCGGGCGAACATGCGCTCCATCTGGGCGTGGGTCATCTTCATGTCGGGCAAACGCCATTCCGGCGCGTTCTCATTCACCGGAGCATCCTTGCGAAGAAGCACAGGCCCAAGCTCGCTGTTGTTGACGACCTTCACGCGAAGCTTCGTCAAATCCGTCGCGTTCGTGGAATAATCACGGCCAGCCGTTTTGCCAGCGGCCTTGTATATCGTCATCAGATCATCCGAGTTCAATTTCAACCCGGGGTCGTTCGGACCGACGATTGGAGCCACCGTACACTTGCAACGATTGTGCATGGGCATCAAATCAGCCCTCGTGAACGTGTTCGTGGCGGCTACGACGCACAGGCCACAGGAACCCGTCTTCGACAATTCAGGATGGATGACACGCCTGTAACGTTCGACACCGGAACTCCTGTAACGCGACTGGATGGCACGATTCTGCGTCACATATCCGTCAGTGACCGCATTGTTCTCCAACTGGATTTTCGCGGACATCAGCCAAGCCTTAACATGGTCGGCTGCGGACTGGTCGGCGTCCTTCAGAATCTCATCCCACGTCGCCGGTCGAATCTCAGGATTCTTCACGGCCTGAGTGCGATACTCGTCGGCGACCCTCATGGCGACCTGCCACGGGTCCGTGTTGGCGCGGACGACCTCATATTGTGGGATATCCCCCAAACCGTTCACACCGGCCAGACGCAGCATCGTATCCGCATATGAGATGCCCTGCTGGCGCATGGCCTTCACGAACGCGATATGCTGCTGCGTCACATAAGCAGCCGCGCCCTCGGCCACCGCATCATTCCACCAGTCGGAAGGAGTCAGGCTACGCCACATGTTCCAAGCCCTGCGGACGAACTCGTCCACCAGCTTCAATCGCTGGTCGTCCAACGCCTGAACGGCAGCCAACGCGCTATCGGCCATCAGACCCCCATAACGTCGGACGAATCATCTGACGGCAACCCATCGGACGACACCGAATCCAAACCGGAGCCGGTGGAGAACGAATCCAAACCGGACCCGTCACCCAGATACGAGTCGTTCATCGTCGCATCAGTCTGCTTCGCCGACGAATCCAAAGCCGCGTTCTGCTGCGCCATGGCATTCAGGAAACTCGTATCCTGGGCATCCTGAATCATCTCCGCGATCTCCGTCTCGGTCATATGCAGATAACGACGGGCGATGGTCTTCAAAGGAAGAACACCCTTCACCTGAGCCGCAGCCTGACACTGCTCTAACTCGGACGGAAGCTCCAACGGCTCCCAAGTCGTCTCGAAACGCTCCTCCGACGCATTACTGCCGGAAGCGGTCAACGCCATCTTCAATAGGAGCACGAAAGCGTCATTGGCCCTCATGTTCATGTCACGGACCTTCAACCGCAGCATACGGGTCGTCAGCTTCGCACCCTCGGCGGAACCAGCCACATCAGGCGAAAGAATCGACAACGGAGTGCCAGTGGCACCTGCCAGAAGTTTCACATCGGAAGCGGCCGCATTCACAATCGGCGTGATATCCGTAATGGACGATTCGCCAATCTTCGCATCGGCGGGAAGCAGCCACAACGCGGCGGGACCCATCTCGAACAGTTCCGAATAGTCGATCTTGTCACCGGCCTGAGCCTTACCGGCCTTGACCGCAGGGTCGTTCTTCTGGTAATACTCAGGCATGTCGCCCGACACCCAACGCTGCTTGAACGCCTGCATCTCCTGAATGCAGAACCGTTGAAAACGCTGCTGGTCGATGGACCTCAACGTCTTCAAGGAAGCCTCGAACTGGCCTTTGCCGTTAGGAGTGGTCAACTGGACGATAGGAAGACACCCGCACTTCTCAGCGAAACTCCAATCATCCCCGGAAGACTGGCCCTCCCACTCGAACTGCGCCTCGAACTCCGGGCGCTTCTTCGAATCGTCGTTGGCAAGGTCATACACGGTGTCCTCGTCATCGACCGAATCGGAAGGCAGTGTGCGCGACTTGACCTCATGCTTTGCGGTACGCGAATAGATGCTCTGAATCTCACCGTCATCATTACGGACGATGCGATACAAAGTCAACCGTTCGATCTGCTCTTCCTCGGACCACCCATACACCACAGCCGAATCCTTGTCGTCGGACACAACCGTGCTCCACGGACTCAACCGTTGGATATACGAAGGATTCTCCTTGCCGAGAACCATCGCATACGCGGCACCGTAGATCGCCGCATCCATGAACATGTTCAACGAACGGACATCCATGCCGCACTTATCCCACATGTCATCCGCATCCGTGCTCCGCATCGTCTTATCGGCGACAAGACGAAAACCGGTAGGATGCTGCGACGTGATTACCGCATCCGCAATCGTATGGGCCAGATTCAACGGGCAGATATCCACAAAACGCCTATACACGGCACTGGCCGTAGTGGTCGCCGCCTTCGGAACGGACTGCAACGGAACCGTCTCACGACCGTCATAAAACGTCTTCAACACACACAGGTCAGGAATACGATTCTGCAAACGCGTCGCAAGACGCGTCAACGCCATACCGTCACCATCAGGCTCGTCATCACCCGTAACAAGACTCTGCATATTAGAAGATGTGGAAGCCATACGAACACCCCAAAATCACCAGACCCGCTGCGGCATCACCCGCTGCGGACCATCCTCCTCGAACTGGCCCAAATACTTCTCACGCGCCGCATAAGCCAAAACGCCAGCCATGCACGCATCGATCTTGTGCGGACTCTTAGGCGTCTCCTTATGAATCTGATAGCCCCAACTCTTCTCACGCCGCTTCGCGTTACGGAAATGCGACACAAGACGCGGGTCGGCACACAAAAGAATATTATTCGGGTCAGGCTCCCCCTCCTCAACAGGCTCGGGAGCATACTCAAACGACGAATGCGCGCACTGCAACGCACGATACATATCCTGCGACCAGTTATTCGTCCAAAACTTCATCATCGAAGACTGTCCACGGGCATACACCTTCATGCCACGCCCATACTCAGCCTCCCAGCCGCCAATCATCGACTCGAAGAAATGCGCATCGGCGAAACAGCCGATGACATTGTAATTCTCGAACATACGACGCACGGCGGCATCGAAACCATCACGGTCAACACGCCAATCAGGGTCCGCATTATCAGGCCGCTGCTGCAACTTGATAAGAAACAGCAGACCATCGGACACGCGACAACCAACCAACGCGGTCGAATCATTACGAATCGAACCATCGAACCCAAGCGTGATCTCCTCATCCTCGTCAATGAAATCCTTCCAGACCCCATCCAAACGAGACGACGAGCCAACAGCACGGCCATACAAATCCCTGTAAGCCAAATGCGACTGGATCGCAGGCTCCGTAAGCCACGAATCCTCACTCGACGCACGAGAGTTCAAATAATAACGAATCGAATCATTTGGATCCGAATCAGGCTGGTAAATCTGCCCCATCAGACCATGAATGTCAACCCAACCATCCTTCGACGGCCCCGGCTCCACACCCTCATCACGAAGCGAGAACCCCTCAACCGAATAACCATCGGCATCAACGGCCTCGATACGCCCATCAGGAAGAATGATGTAATCCTTACCATCATCCGAATGGGCGGCAGAACCATACGACTCATACAACGCGTGCTCAAGCTTCTTCTCATCAGGAAAATCCTCGATAGGAAGCGTCGAATACCGATAGTCGAAATACAAGCCCTTATAATGCTTGGAACGGCCAGCCTGAATATCCTCCGCGATCTTCAACGTGTTCTCCGCCACACTGTTCTGACCCGGACGGAAATACGTCGTCATCTCCAACACCCAAGGGTCGGCATCCAACGAACGCTTCGGAAGATTACGCTGAACCGTCTTATACATCGAATGATGCTTCGGCAGCGTATACAGATGCACCTCATCCATCAACGCGAAAGTCTCAAGACCACCATCCTTCGACGCATCACCGGAAGTCGTGGGAATAATCTCCCCACCCTCCGGCAAGCCGATACGGAGCTTCGTGACCTCCATGCCGAAACCCTGCAACTGGGCCAACGGGCCGGAAGTGCAGTTATAGTAAATCGAATCGAAGATATTGCCCGACTGGTCCTCGGACGTAGCCAAACACAGAATCTCAGGACGCTGGACAGGACGGCCAACAGGCTCACCCGGCAGATAATAGTAAGTCTGACCAAGAAACGTATACGTCTCACCCGGCTTAGCCCAATGGTCGAAACGACACGGGCCAAAAGCCTCGAACAAGGCCAGATCATTACCCAAGCCACTCTTGTTGCAACCCTTCGGACGCCACAAGCTCACACGATTGAACCTGCGCCGACCATCCGGCTTCAACGCATAGGCGTTCAAATAGAACTGGATATACTCAGGACTATGAGTGACAGGCTTACCGGTCGCACCACCGCGACCTATGAGACTGAACGTCTCAACCCACCACAACGCCAAACGTCCAAGACTCCTACGCCTATCCTCATAAGTCAGGTTAGGAATCATCAAATGCATGTCAGCCAGCCGCCTCGATCTTGCGACGCCAAGCATCGATATCCTGAATCACAGCATGATTCGAACCATCCGAAGCGGCATGGTCGTCAGCCTCCGGCACATCGAACTTCAACGCACGCATCGAAGCCGGAGTCCAACCCAACTCGCCAAACAACTGGCGCACGACCGGCATCAACGTCGCATAACGACGAGTCGAAAGCATCTCATTGATCGTCGCGAAACCCAACTGGACAGCCATCCAGGAAGGAGCCGAACGCAGCATCGAAGCATTCGGACTACGCCGATACTCCTCATACCAATGAACAACCAACGGCAACCACTCCCCACCCTTGGGGAAAATCTGGTTAGCCGGAGGCAAATCAGGCCCCAACTTCCCATCAGGAATCTCCAAAACCTGATTACCGGAATCACTCGTCTTCCTGCCCATAACATCACTCCCCGCAAAGCCCCATTACGAGACGACAAGCGCGAAGCCCGTTACGGCACTACGCGCACCTGCGATGAACGACAATCCGATTAGCCAACGAGTTTTCACCACCCTGCTCCAACGGCACACGCCAAGCGCCAACCGGAAAATCATCACTCAAAACATCAACCGACCGGTCAAGCGGCAACTCACAAACCGGACACGTATGAGAACACGCGTTCCACTCGTCCTCGGCAGTCCAAAAACCAGTAGGAACACTCCCCCGCCGCCCGACACGGGCATTCGACCGAGGCTCCCACAACACCGACTTCAACGGCTGCGGAGTACGATTGGGAGCCGCACCCTCAGCCTTCAAACGCTGGAAACGCTTACGACAACGAGCCGAACAAAAAGCCTTGTCCCGACGCTCAGTCTCAAAAAAAGAGCCACATGCCAGACACGCACGACTCATACGACGCTTACGGGCACCACTGCCACTACGCCGCCAACGATCATAATGAGACCTACACATCCCATGAGCATGAACAGGCCCATCACACCCATTCACACTGCACTCACCCTCAGCTAACCGAACGCGGGATGCCTGTACCAACGAGCCTCCTCACGCTCAACCCTCTTCCTTCGCCGCGCGTCAGCCGACTCCAAACCAGTCTTATAAGCATGATGTGCACGGCAAAGAACCTGAAGATTATCCCAAGAATCATCATCAGGCCGACCATCCTCGGCACGAACGATATGATCGACCTCATTCGCATGAGCGCCACACGGACGCAACACGCCATCATCACCGATCACCGGATACTGGCAACGCCACCCGTAATAATCCAACACCTCACGACGCGTCCGCTCCCAACCAAGATTGAACCGTTCCTTACGATGCGACTTATTCCAATCGTTGGTCATCACCACTCCTCAGTGCTTCAGGAGGGAATCGAACCCTCACGTCACAGGACAACGCATTTTGAGTGCGCCGCGTCTACCATTCCGCCACCAAAGCAAAAGAACAAGCGTCCCACACTCCACCCACAACAGGAGCATGGGACGCTCGTTCAACCCCAGAGAGCCATAAGGAACCAATGGCATCATCACAATGGCTTTTTACCGCCATCCACGGCGCGCGGATGCTGAGGGAGTCGAACCCCCGGACCGTTCCCGGTCGCCACCTTAGCAAGGTGGTGCATTGACTTCCTCCCCACGGCTGAAGCCGGGGGATTCCCTTGTCTCGCGGCAAGGGTTTCCTGAAGGGACTTGTTCCCCGCCTACCGAAGAAGTTCCTGTACGCCGCCTGCAAATGTCGCAGCGACTGTTGCAACGGGACCGAGGACACTTCGCGCAGGTAGGCGTAGTCCTTGGTTTTCTTCCAGTCGGTGAGCATCCGGCTCGTATCCTCGTAGGACACGCTCTCATGACGGACCGTCCATGCTTCGGAGCGGGCGTCCAAGGCCATGTTGTACACCTTGCGGCAGCAGCCCAGTGTGCGCCGGAGCGTCTGCTCCTGTTCCGGCGTTGGGTAGAAGCGGAACCTGTATGCCCGCTTGGCTGTCGTGGTGTCCATGCTTCCTATGATACCATGCTTTACAGACTTGCATATGGGGATGTAAGACAGAGGCGCCTTATATCCCCATAGCTAAAGCAAGGGGTATTACGGCGCAACCTGATAAGCCACTCTGCCAAGCATCCAAAAGCAAGAGCCGCCACGGCGACTCAGGAGACTGTTCCCGCAGACTAGGCGGGTCAGCTAAAACTAGAGCCGCCACAAGACGACTCCGAAGACCTTTCCCACAACCTGTGGGTAGGCTGAGCACAGCATGTTGGACTCGAACCAACATCGACGGTTTTGGAGACCGCCATGCTACCGGTTACACCAATGCCATATACCGACTTAGTTAACGTCCAAGTCGTCAGGACGTTCGGCATGGTGGAATGGTTTTTACCACCAACGGCAAGGAACGTGTATGTATATATGCACCCGTTTGGCCGTGCCTCCCCTTCGGTCATCAACCACCTGATTAAGGCAGGGAGCCTCTTATCCCCCACATGTTCCAGCGGGGATATTCGAGCAATACCATCGATCTCACAGGCAGCTACCCCCATGAAACCTAGAGCAAACCTCGGGAATCGAACCCGACAACCAAAAGGCTGTGCCAACAGGATTGCAAGTCAGCCCCAAAAAACAAATGGCGCAGCCATATAGGCGACACCGGATGGGACCGGCACAAGAAACGAGGATGGACGCAATCTCACGGACAATCCAAAAACACACACTATATTCCGGGATTCATCCACCCTCAAAGGGTCCCCAGCCGGATTCGAACCGGCATCTCACCACGCATGGTCAAGAAGAGCCAGAAAACCACGCGCGACTAACACTCCCACAAGAGCGATAGGAACCATGTGCGAGATCAAACGGCGGTACCAACAAGCCTCTCGCATTGGACTTGAAACCGAATCGCACCTTACCTAGGAAGATGCCATCTGCGGACAGTGAGAGATTCGAACTCCCGGACCCGTTAGAGTCGGTCGCTTTCGAAGCGACTACCTTAAACCAGACTCAGCCAACTGTCCCTAGTGGTGCTCCTTATGAACACAAACGTCCCAACGGTCGGAATCCTTAACCAAGAGACAAGGAGCACCACCGAACCGCTTGCCGGAATGGCACCCACAAGGACGCCACACGTCCTCCAAAATTCATTCCGACATGCGACAGCATACTCATACCTAACGTTGCATCAACGTTGCAATGAAAACGGCGTAGAATACGGCGTGTCGCGTGGTATGCTGAAGACGATTTCAATGTGAACCCAACATCGTCGTTGTCATGTCACGTTTCATGCGCGGACTTTTTCAGACGGCGCGCACTATTTCTACCATTGACCCGACGGCCTTGACAGGCACACCCGGAGGACCCTCCCCCAGCCCCGGTTAGAACGTTCGTTCGATGGTACAAATGTTCGTTCGTACAGTTGTACGTATGCGCGTCATTGTGTCGTATTCCTTATTATTTATATCTATCTTGCTCAATATTTTTTGTCCGTATTTCAGTATCTTGCTTGACTTTATTTTTCCTTGTGCTACTCAAACTCTTTTTTCGTTTCATTTACCCCCTACCCATGTTGCAACACGCCGATAGAATGGCACTGTTTCAACGTTTCACTGTAGTCTGTTTTCTTAATTTGCTTGCACCCAATTGGGTGATATACTGAAGCTATCAACCGGTTAGGCAGTCAGCCTAGCAAGATTGGTGTGACACTCTAGACCACACCACTCGCAACCGGCTGC
>ULRD01034072.1_pt1 | contig 17862 bp, 19 predicted proteins | sample 1955181 | NCBI WGS metagenome assembly ULRD01 (sample SAMEA4835675, study PRJEB28245) | human gut metagenome | biome: gut microbiome; material: fecal sample | place: Denmark | collected 2008
AGCTGTTCACAATACCTCCATGCATATTTCCCGTAGGCCTGATAATAAGTCCGTCATCGGTAACAGTAACATCTCCTCCGAGACTGTTCAGCATTTCCGCAGTTGATTCAAGACGGTCGCTTTCTTTGATCCTTAGTCTCTTGGCGTTATAAATTACAGATTCTCCGCTTCCGAAAGCTCCCAGAACCGATAATACAGGCACAAGGTCAGGGATATCCGAACAATCTACCCTGTAGCAGCCGATACGTCCATCCTTGCAGGTATCTGAAATTATCTCAATAATTTTTTTGTCGCCTTGCACGCTGCTTTCACTGAGATTTTCAAGCGTTACATCCGATCCAAGAGCATTTGCAACATAAAAAAAGGCTGCCTGAGAATAATCTCCCTCGATTTTTTCATCGTGAGGAATATATTTCTGCCCGCCGTTTATGTGATATCCTGATTCGGTTTCTTCAATAAAAATACCGAATCTGCGGAGTATATCCACTGTTATATCCACATACGGACGAGATTCGAGATGCGATGTCATAACAATATCCGAATCATCGTCAAGAAGAGGCAGCGCAAACAGCAAACCCGTAACGAACTGTGAGGAAACATCCCCCTCAATATTGTATATGCCGCCGCAAAGCTTTCCCGTAATATTATAGGGCATAGTTTCGTTCAGAAACTTCACTCCGTTTCTGCCCAATTCGCGTATATATATATCTATAGGACGCTGGGGAAGCCTGCCTTTTCCAAGAAATTCCGCATCTGTACCAAGCGCCGCAGCGATAGGAATAACAAAGCGCAAAGTTGATCCGCTTTCTCCGCAGTCCATTATCGCTTTCCGTGAAGGAGCTGAAATACCGTTTACCGTAATCGTATCGCCGTTTATCTTAAATTCTGCGCCGAGCGCTTTCATGGAACAGATAGTTGCCTCAATATCCTTTGACATAGTAACTCCGCTGATAACAGATTTTCCATTAGCCAGAGCAGCGCAGATGATCGCTCTGTGAGCGCAGCTCTTCGACGCAGGTATACTGAGCCTGCCGAAAAGTTTTGACGGATTGATCCTTATATCCATATCTATTCCCCCATAAGACGATAGAACTCGTCCACGCTTACTTTAACTATATCTGCTTTTCCGATCTCATTACAAATTATATAACTGAGACTTCCCGAATTGCGTTTCTTGTCCTTTGAACAGTACGGCAGCAGCTCGCTCATAGGAATATCAATATCAGTCGGAAGCTTATAATTTTTAAGACATTTTTCAAGCCTATTATAAATTTCTGCACCACACAGCTTTTTCGTAATTATGCACATACCTGCGGCAACTCCCATTCCGTGGGTAAAATTCGTATAATTGTGCCACCCCTCCAGGGCATGACCAAGAGTATGACCAAAATTAAGTATCATACGTTCTCCGTTATCAAATTCGTCGTGCTCGACCACATCACGTTTAATATCTATACAAGTGTACACCATTTCATCCATAACATTGTCAATAGTATTAAGATCATGAGATTCAATAAGTTCAAATAGCTTCTTGTCACGGATCATTCCGTATTTTACTGCCTCTGCCATTCCGTCCGACAAGATCTCTTTTGTAAGAGTCTTCAATGTATCGCTGTCACAGATGACAAGGGCAGGCTGTTTGAATGCTCCGACGAGATTTTTTCCTCCGGGAATATCAATAGCTGTTTTTCCTCCGACAGAAGAATCTATCTGTGCAAGCAAGGTCGTCGGGATCTGAACATAATCAACGCCTCTGAGAAAAGAAGCTGCCGCAAATCCCGTAATATCCCCCACAACACCGCCGCCAAGAGCTACTATAACGTCGCTTCGCGTTATATTTGATTCACAGAGAAAATCGAATATATTCCCCAGATTTGTAAGATTTTTCGACTGTTCACCATTCGGAAACACAAACGAAGTACATTCAAATCCTTTTTTTTCAAGTGAATCTGTTACTGTTTTAAGATAAATATCACCAACTATATTATCTGTAATGACTGCCGCTTTCCTTGACTTTGTAACAGAGGAAATATACTCTCCGCATTTATTGATTCCGCCCCGTTCAATAATTACTTCATAAGGATGACTTGTCCGAACTTTTATACGCTTCATAACGCTCTGCCTCCCAAAAAACAACAGATGCCGCCGGCGCTTTTTAATATCGCAGGAGGCTTTCAATTTAAATAATTATACCATAGATTTTACTAAGTGTCAAGAGATTGCTAAATAGGGACAGAAACCAATTTGTAGTGCTGCAATAGATATTGGACAGAGAAGAAAAAATAATTGAGAGATAGACGAAAATATGCAAGCAAGATGCGTGCTGAGCCGTTAGGTACGATTTAATCAGTGATTCCCTAATTATTTCAAGTATATAAACGTACGCAAATATTCACTAATATTTGTGCACTGATGTTACGGGGACTTTAGAAACGCTAAAAAAGCTGAAGCCTCAGAAAACTCCATTTCTGAGACTTCACTACTTTCGGAACATCTCCCACACTGTGGGGAATCAAAAGTTGACAAATTTTAACATTAGTTATATAATAATAAAAAGACGGCAAAAAGCAAAATCCCCAAACTCGCCTTTATGAAATATTGCCCCCAAAATTTTTAAATAATAAAATAATCAAATTTTAATAATAGGACAAAAATCATGAATAATAAATTTAAAGAGATCGTACAAGAATTCAGCCGCTGCATAATTGTCGGGTGTATTTCATTCATTGTTGATTCAGCTGTATTAATATTTTTCCGTGAAGTTCTTCTTACAGACGGAACAAAAAAGAGCTTGCTTTTATCGACAGCCGGCGGCTTCTTCGCAGGTCTTCTTGTCAGCTATTGCTTATCTATCCTCTTTGTTTTCAAATCCTGCAAAAACGGCAGCAAAGGTAAAAGCTTAAATGAATTTATCATTTTTGCATTAATAAGCATTACCGGTCTTATCGTCACCGAAGCAGGAATGTACCTCGGCGTCTATGTATTGAAAATAAACTATATGCTTGTAAAATTTATTGTAGCTATATTTGTACTAATATGGAATTACTGCGGAAGAAAAATTTTTATATTCAAATAAAAAAAGCTGCCGAAACAGCTTTTTTATTTTAATAAGTATCCGCCTTGCCGTCATATAGCGAATAAAACCCGCACGAAGCAGGTGGGTAAACGCCCGAATGATTCACGCTCCCTTCTTCCGAAAATCGGGAGGTCTGCAATCCACACCCGGAGCTGAATTCCCTATAAAGATGTGTTGGATTATAAAACTATAATTACCCGAACAAGGCAGATGTTTTTCTATGTATATTATAACACATTAATTTCAAAAAAGTCAATACCCAAGTTATAAAATTTCATAAAAAATTAACTTCATTGTCAATTACAGTAAGCAATCATGCCTTTAAGTAAAAAGCTCCTGCAAGCGTTCAAGGAAAAATCCCGATACTGCGTCAAATTCATCATCATCGTCGATAGACGCTAATATTTCCTCGCCGTTATCCTCGATAGATTTCAGGATAACAAGATCACAGTCGGATTCCAGATAATCCTCATCCTCGGCCGCAGGAACCATTGCAAAATACTGCTCGCCGTCGATCTCCGCGGCGTCGATCAGTTCAAACGCTTTCTTATTGCCATTTTCGTCCACAAGCTCAAAAAGCTCGGGGGTGTACTCGTTCATTTCAGACATATCGTTCTCCATTCCGGCAATTGCCAATTTGATAATACAATACCGCTTGATACCGTATGAATCAATTATATACTATTTTGCTCCGTATTTCAAGAGGTAATTAAAAGCAGTCTATTTGACTGCGTCTTCCCAGTCAGCGTCTTTAAAGCCGACGCGAACGATATCCCCGTTCACAAGGATCGGACGTTTTACAAGCATACCGTCTGTGGAGAGGAGCCTGAGCTGCTCCTCCTCTGCCATTGTCGGAAGCTTGTCCTTTAGCTGCATCGACTTATAAAGCAAACCGCTTGTATTAAAAAATTTTTTCAATGGAAGTCCGGATTTTTTATACCATTCCGAAAGCTCCTCATAAGTAGGATTATTCTCCTTAATATCGCGAAGCTCATAGGCGATCCCATTGTCGTCCAGCCATTTCTTAGCCTTCTGACAGGTAGTGCATTTTGGATAACAGATAAATAACATAATTTAACCCTCCTGTTTGGTCATTTCAATAAGCGTTGCTTCGTCAATAATTTTTATTCCAAGCTCCTGCGCTTTAACGAGCTTGCTGCCTGCTTCTTCGCCTGCAACAACATAACCGGTTTTCTTTGACACCGAGCCGGAAACCTTTCCGCCAAAGCTTTCGATAAGAGCCTTTGCCTCGTCACGCTTCATTGTAGGAAGCGTCCCCGTAAGAACAAAGGTAATACCAATAAATCTGCCGTCTCCGCCGGATTTTTTTGTGTAGTTCATATTTACTCCCGCTTCACGCAGACGTCCTATAAGCTCAAGCCTATGAGGCTCGCGAAGAGCTTTTACAACGCTTTCAGCCATAATATTGCCAAAGGTGTCGATAGAGGAGATCTCCTCGGTATCCGCGCCGATTATCCTGTCCATATTGCCGAATCTTTCACAGAGAAGCGCTGCGGCCTTTTGACCTATATTGCGTATTCCAAGAGCAAAAACGAGACGGTCAAGCTCGGCGTTTTTTGATTTTTCTATAGCTTTAATAAGCTTTTCGGCAGAAACTTCCCCAAAGCCTTCAAGAACCGAAAGCTGCTCTTTTTTAAGGTGATACAGGTCGGCAGGAGACTGAACCAGTCCCTTTTCTACCAGAAGCTCCATATTTGCTTCGCCGAGACCGTCTATATTCATAGCGTTCCTTGATGCAAAATGAATAAGACTTTTCAAAAGCTGTGCAGGACACTGACCGTTAGGACACCGCAGAACGCTCTCGCCTTCGTCGCGTACAGACGGAGTTCCGCAAACGGGACAAATCTCGGGAAGTCTGAACGGAACTGAATTTTCGGCATGAGAAACCGAACGCAGTACCTCGGGAATGATCTCTCCCGCTTTTCGGACTACGATCCTATCGCCGATACGGATATCCTTTTCATCAATAAAAGATTGATTATGAAGCACTGCTCTTGAAACGCTTGTACCAGCAAGAAGGATAGGTTCAAAAACCGCCACGGGAGTAATAGCTCCTGTACGTCCGACATTGACCTCGATATCCAATAATATTGTTTCCTTTTCTTCGGGCGGATACTTATAAGCGACCGCCCATTTGGGAGTTTTCGCCGTTTCTCCCATAATTTCGCGTTGAGCAAGACTGTTGACCTTTACAACTGCGCCGTCTATATCAAACGAAAATTCTGCACGGGAATCGCCGATGCGCTTTATTTCGGATTCTATATCGTTATATGTTTTGCATATTTTATATCCCGGAACAACAGCAAATCCAAGACTATTCAAATAATCCAACGATTCGGTGTGAGTAGAAAATTCGATACCGCGAGCTTGCTGAACGTTAAAAACAAACATATCGAGCTTTCGCTTTGCAGTCACCCTTGAATCCTTTTGTCTGAGAGAGCCTGCCGCCGCATTACGAGGATTTTTAAAAGGAGCTTCGCCGTTAAGCTCCTGCTGCCTTATAAGCTCCTCGAAGCTGCTGAGCGGCATATAAACCTCTCCTCTGACTTCAAGAAATTCAGGAGCGTTTTTCAGCCTTTGAGGTACCGAAAGGATAGTCTTGATATTTGCCGTAACGTCCTCCCCTACGAATCCGTCTCCGCGCGTAGACGCTCTGACAAGCTCGCCGTTGATATATTCGACAGATACCGATAAACCGTCAATCTTCGGCTCAACAGAATATTCGGGAGAATCAAGCTCAGAGCTGCATTTTTCCAGAAACCCCCGCACTTCTTCATATGAAAAAACATCCTGCAGACTTGCCATTTGAACGGTATGAGGCACTTTTTCAAACGTGTTCATTGCGTAGCCGCCGACACGCTGGGTAGGAGAAGCAGGCAGTATCAGCTCGGGGTAACTGTTCTCAAGCGCTTTAAGCTCCTGCATAAGCATATCGAACTCGTAATCGCTTATCTCCGGGTCATCATAAAGATAATATTGGTCGCTGTATTTTTGGATCAGCTCCGAAAGCTCTTTTATTTTTTTTTCCGCATCCGATTTATTCATCCGAACCTCCATAATCATGAGTAAAATTTATTATTATAATTATACCACATAATTTTCAAAAATGCAAGAAAAACAGCGCCGCGCTGCTTAATAACCATATATTGCCATATTATTGAAAAATTTTCAAATATTGCTCACAACTATTGCTTTTTCTTTTAAAAAGTGTTATCATATATATTGATAAATTATATGTTAAAGGAGGATGTCAATGAAAAAAAGAATCAGTCGTTCCGTATGCACGGTTCTTGTTTCTTCTTTTGTAATGAGCATGACGTCTGCTCTGCCGCAAACTGCTGTCGCTGTGCCGCAATCCGATAATGTCATGATCTGCGAATTTGAAGACGGAAGCACAAGCGGCGGAAAAATACACACCGAAGGTTGGAAAGGAAATACGCAGGAGGACGGTTCCGGAGAGGAAATGGATCTCACCGGTTTTTCAGGCACCGGATTTTCTTATCTCGATCAGAAAGGCACAACCGTAAGCGTTGAAGTCGATGTTCCCGAGGCAGGACTTTATGAATTGTCTATCTGCTACTGCGAGCCTTACGATACCAACAAAAAGGTTCAATATTTGAACATAAACGGCGTAAATCAAGGCGAGATCAGTTTCCAGCATAATCTTGAATTCAAAGAAACATCGGGCGGAGTCGTCAATCTGAAAAAAGGGAAAAATACAATCGAGCTGAAAGCCTACTGGGGTTACACATTTTTCGATTATCTTACGCTTAAACCTGCGGATGAAAGCCTTTCCAAGCTTTCTCCCGAAAGAAAGCTCTCAAACCCCAACGCTTCCGAATCAACAAGAAGACTGTACAGCTATCTCCTCGACCAATACGGTAACCATATAATCTCCGGTCAGCAGGAATACTGCGGAGAACATAACTACAATCTCTGGTCGGATCCCGATAATTTTATAAAAGACAATGAATCGGAATTTGAATATATTGAGGAAGTTACAGGAAAACAGCCTGCCATCAGAGGCATAGACCTGCTCGCCTACCGTGCAAATACCGATTGGGAGGATCACGCTCCAGAACGCGCTATCCAGTGGGTCAACGAATACAAGGGCATTGCGACGCTGACATGGCACTGGAATGTACCAACGGATGAAACGAAATCAGACTTTGCGTTTTATGTTGAATCTACAGGGAATACCCCCTATACAACTTTCAGTGTGACCAATGCCGTTACCGAAGGAACATGGGAACACGAACAGATCCTTGCCGATATTGATGAAATTGCAAAACAGCTTAAAAAGCTCAAGGACGCAGACGTTCCCGTTTTGTGGAGACCGCTTCACGAAGCCGAGGGCGGCTGGTTCTGGTGGGGCGCTGAGGGAGCCGAACCCTGCGTAAAGCTCTATCGCCTGCTATATGACAAGCTTACCAACGAATACGGTCTTGACAATCTTATCTGGACATGGACTGCTTATCCGTTTGAAACGTCCGCCGCATGGTATCCCGGCGATGACGTTGTAGACCTCATCGGTTATGATAAGTACAACGCTGTGGACGGCAAGCCTAACCTCAGCTCAATTGCTTCTACATTCTACAGCCTTGTACAAAGCACCAACACCAAAAAAATGGTAGCTATGACCGAAAACGATTCTATCCCGTCTCTTGAAAATCTTGTCAACGACAAGGCGGCATGGCTTTATTTCTGCCCCTGGTATATGAACTACCTGACAAGCGAACAAAACAATCCCGTTGAAAACCTTAAAGAAATATACAACAGCGAATATTGTATTACACTCGACGAGCTTCCCGACCTTAAAAGTTATCCTATAAATGATGAAAGCGGTACGACAAGCTCGGAAAACAGCTCCGGCAGCGACAAGGGACTTGCCGGCGATTCAAACTGCGACGAAGAATTAAATCTCGCAGACGCCGTTCTGATAATGCAGTATTTGGCAAATCCTTCAAAATACAAGATCTCCGAACAAGGCAAGAAAAACGCCGATGTTCACGGAAACAACGACGGGATCACAAGTGAAGACGCTTTCATGATCCAGAAATACGTTCTGGGTCTCATAACAAAATTTTAGAGTGTTCCTGAATAAAATACAAATTGTGAGATAGCGTTCAAGACTGATTATATACTATTTTATTGAAACAGGTTCTAAAAATAAGGCGGTATAACCTGCCGCTGATATATTGGAGGAAAAAATGAAACTATTCAAACGTTTTGCCGCTGCCGTACTGTGTGCTGCAACGGCTGTAACACAGACGATCTCGTCTCTGCCGACCGTAAACGCAGCCGACGAGATCAAAGAATCTCTTGCAAACGATTCGGGACTCGATATTGACTTCGCCCGCGCTTTGCAATATTCGATTTATTTCTATGACGCTAATATGTGCGGAACAGAGGTCAATGAGAATAACCGCTATACATGGCGCGGCGATTGCCACACCTACGACGCTCAGGTCAAGCTCGTTGCAGGTATTACCGATTTTAACGGAACTAACCTTTCTCAGGAATTTATTGATAAATACAAGGATGTACTAGATCCGGACGGCGACGGCTGCGTTGACGTTTCGGGCGGTTTCCATGACGCAGGCGATCATGTTAAATTCGGCATGCCCGAAAATTACTCCGCCGCTTCCCTCGGATGGGGTTATTATGAATTCCGCGACGCCTATGAAAAAACCGGTCAGGACGGTCATATTGAAACAATTCTCCGTTATTTCAACGACTATCTCATGAAATGTACTTTCCGCGACGAAAACGGAACTGTTATCGCTCACTGTTATCAGGTCGGCGACGGTGATATTGACCACGAATATTGGAATTCTCCCGAAGTGGACGAGATGCCAAGACCGGCGTTCTTTCTTACCGCCGAAAAGCCTCAGACGGATTATGTCGCTTCTGCCTGCGCTTCTCTGGCTATAAATTATCTCAACTTCAAAGATACCGACCCGGAATACGCCGAAAAATCGCTTGATTACGCTCAGGCTCTCTGGGATTTTGCCAATGCCAATCCTCTGGAACTCAGCGATAATGCGGACGGTCCTAAAGGCTATTACCGTTCCGAAAAATGGGAAGACGATTTCTGCTGGGCTGCCGCATGGATGTTCCTTTGCACAGGCGAAAAGGAATATCTCGAAACCGCAGCTCCATATTACGATTATTATGCCCCGAGCGGCTGGTGCTATTGCTGGAACGACGTCTGGAGCGGTACCGCCTGCCTTTGGGCAAGGATCAATCAGGAAAATCCCGATATCGACCTTATCAATATGTTAAGAAAAGCTCAGGGCAAAAATGAATATGTTTTTGAAAATATTTGGGAACAGGTCGCAAAATGTCTCCCTACGTGGCAGGCTCTTGAATCCCCCCAGGGATATGCTTTTCTCCAGGTATGGGGATCCGCTCGTTATAATACGGCTATGCAGCTTATCGGTCTTGTTTATGATAAATACACCAATAACGGCAAGCCCGGCGAGTTCTCCCTTTGGGCAAAAAAGCAAATGGAATACATTATGGGCAATAACGATATGACGTTCAAGGAGCGTATAACCGCCAACGAAGAAGCGGAGAAAAACGGAGAACCGCTTCCTTACAGTGAAGACGAGCTTCACGGAAGCCGCAGCCTGATAGTAGGATATAACGAAAACTCGGTAAAATATCCTCATCACAGAGCGTCTTCCGGTCTTACAAAATGCGAGGACCGCGATGAGCAGAGATATGTTCTCTACGGAGCGCTTGCCGGCGGCGCTGACTCCGGCGACGCACATAACGACCTAACTGAGGACTGGGTATACAACGAGGTCACTATCGACTACAACGCCGCTTTCGTAGGCGCTTGCGCAGGTCTTTACGAATACTTCGGCACAGACGAAATGCAGCCTACCAAAAACTTTCCTCCAAAGCCTTCTTTCAGTTCAACTTCCGGCGGAAATAACTATTGGGTAAACGCCTGCGGAATAGATGACCTTAATGCCGACGGATGCGGAGTTACTAAAATTTCTCTTATGGTCATGACCGATTCCACAAAGGGAGCTAAGGATATTTCCGTGCGTTATTATTTCGACGCATCCGAAATTTCCGATATTAACAATGTAAAAGCTTCCGAGCTTTACGATCAGGCTGCTGTCGAAGCTGCTCCCGCAGACGGTGTAATCAGCGGTCCTTACAAATATGACAAGCTTGACAACACCTACTATGTGGAGATCAAATGGGACGGTTATACGATCGCCAACTCGGGCAAAAAGTATCAGTTTACCGTTGGTATGTACTACGGTGATAAATGGGATCCAACTAACGACCCCGGATATAAGGATCTTAAAATTTACAAGGAAGACGACGCGTTCTTTGGCACCGGAAACGAGGTCAGAACGGAAAATATCTGCGTTTACTCAGACGGCGCTCTTGTGGGAGGCGTTGAGCCTGACGGTACGAAGCCGGAGGTTCCTTCTGAATCTTCATCCGGAGAACAGGACGATATTATTTACGGTGATACAAACTGCGACGACGAGGTCAATCTTGCAGACGCCGTTCTGATTATGCAATATTTGGCAAATCCTTCAAAATATAAGATATCTGAACAAGGCAAGAAAAATGCCGACGTTAACGAAAACGGTGACGGCGTAACGCCGGCTGACGCTTTTGCGATTCAAAAGTTCGTTCTTGGATTGATTAATAATCTTCCCGAATAAAGGTGTATTTTAATGAAAAAAAATTTACTTGCTCTTTTAACGAGCATAGCGCTCGCTGTTTCCTTTACAGGCTGCAGCAGTAAAAAGAACAGCGGCAATAACTCAGCCCCTCCGGATATTCAAAATCAATCCGTTCAGCATCAAAATGACGAAAATTGCGAAAACGCCTTCCGCGAGTTATTTACTTCTCTCTACACGCAAAACGGCGGCGAAACATTTTATATGTATATGTACCCTAATGCCGCATTAGAGAAAATAAAGGAGCTTGGCGAATATAAAGGTCTTATCGAAACCTACAACAACAACCAGAATCAATTTGTGAACGATATAAAGCATATACCTGAAATTACCGAATTCACCTCTGTTACTCCCCTATCCCAGACTCAGATCGAAGCCGCAAAAAGGTATTTCTCAAATCTCGTAAGCAACTTTATGCCCGATCTAAAAGCTGAAGATATTAAAATAACCGAGGGATACGAAATAAAATGCGATATTATCAATTATAATGACAAAGCCGATTCCGATACCGAATGTATGGTAAAGCTTGAGGGCGAAGGCTGGAAAGCCATTACCTACAGCGCGGACACTCTTGAAAAAAACTTCCCCGCAGAAACTACATGAATCAAAACAGGACGCAGCTATTAACTGCGTCCGTTTTTCTTTATGAAAACAACTTATATAAATCCCCCACTGTCTTCCGAAAAATATTCTGCCAATATTGACTTTTTCAGGCGCGTGTGCTATACTGAATTTGAAAATATAACAAGAATCATTAGGTAAAATAAATTATAATTTATATGATTAATAAATAAGGATTCAGGAGACCAGATATGAAGCATTCCGGAACACAAGTATTTGAAACATCAAGACTGATTTGCCGTCCCTTTTTATATGACGACAGCAAAGATATGTATGAATACTGGGCTTCTGATCCGAATATTCAATTGGAATACGGCGAACCGGTTTATTCAACAATCGAAGAAGTCTCAAAATTATTAAACAATTATATCAATAATTATTCCCGCCCGGACTATTATCGGTGGGCAATAATAGAAAAATCCAGCAAAAAAAATATTGGACAGATCGCATTTTGTAAGGTATACTCTGATTGTTATACAGCAGAAATAGAATATTGTATCGGACAACATTTCTGGGGAAATGGATATGCAGGCGAAGCATTGAACGCTTTAATTGAGTATACTTTCAAAAATACAGACTTTACTAAACTTGAAGCATATCATAGAACAGAAAATATAAAATCAGGAAGAGTTCTTGAAAAATCTGCTATGCATATAACGGACACTGTAGAAAGATTTATCAGAGAAAATGCTCTGCCTTGCGGTGAAGTATGCTATTGTATAGAATCAAAAGAGTTTAAATAAGGTTAGGAATTTTTTATGATCTTTAAAAAAATTACGTTATTTAAGTGGCTGATATTGCCTATTATTTTGTTTGTACGCTTAACAGTCGTTCAAGTTGAGGGAATAATTCTCTGTTTTCCGACTTTTATCATATTACGCTTTTATGAAAACCATAAAAGGTTATCCGGGAAACGATACACTATTGTAGATTACAAGGTACGAATGAATAATTAAATCCTTTCTGCAAATATCTTTGCAGAAAGGAGTATTACCATGTTTGAGCAAGACTATATCATGAGGCAAATACAACAAATCATACAGATATTGATGAAGATCATATTTAAAATTGATACCGCATCTCCGGAAACCTTTTTGATAAAGGAAATAGGAAAAAGAGAACAAGCCGATGATATGTTAAGAAACATAGACAGCGGAAATATCGCTGAAGCTGAACAAATGCTTTTTACTACGATAAAAAACCGAACGCTGGACGATTTATTAGTTGCACTTGTTTTTTATTCACATCTCAATGAAAAAGATGATGATTTTTTTGAAACTAACAACTATAGTCGCAGTTATGTTGAAAACAGCATAAAAAGATTGCTTTCGGAATATGGATTGGAACATCTTGCATATTTGTTTTTCTATGATTAATCATTACATATACTGCTAAACGATAGCCGAATACCGTCTGCGAACAACTCGCAGGCGGTATTTTATACTAATCCTTAGAGCCTGTTTAGTATTATTTCTGCATTTTCAGAAAATACGTGCATTATATTTTTATGTGAACACGCTCTGATTACGAGACTTGACAAATACGATTAAATGTGGTAAAATATGAAATTGAAAATCATTTTCATTTTGGAGGAGCTATGAAACGGGATTCCGGTTACAATACAAAACAAAAGGAAAAACTGCTGAATTTTCTGATAAGCAATAAGGACAAGCACACTAACGTTCAGCAAATCAGCGCATATTTAAGCTCTGAAGGCACTCCGCTCGGAACGGCTACTATTTACCGTCAGCTCGACCGTCTTGTTGAACAAGGCGAGGTGCGGAAATATATAATTGACGAAAAAACCGGAGCCTGCTATCAGTATATTGACAGTCCTCAGGACTGCAAAAGCCACTTTCACCTTAAATGCGTTCAATGTGACAGGCTTGTTCACACCGACTGTTCTATGCTTGCAGAGCTTGACAGACATATTCTGGAGCATCACAGATTTACCATAGATCCGTCAAAAACGGTGTTTTACGGCGTCTGCTCAGACTGCATGAATAAGGAGGAAAAATGAAAAAAAAACCTTTATACATCATCTCTATGATACTATTGACGTCGCTTCTCCTCTGCGGATGCAGTTATAAAAAGCCTGAACGCGACAAGCTTTCGATCGTAACGACCTGCTTTCCTCCGTATGATTTTGCACGCGCTGTCGCCGGAGATTCCGCCGATATAAAAATGCTGATAAATACGGGAGCGGAAGCGCATTCATATGAACCTGCGCCAATGGATATTGCTTCAATTCAGAACTGCGATATTTTTATCTGCATCGGCAACGAAGACGAGGTATGGGTGGACAAGGTGCTCGATTCTATTGATACATCCCATATTAAGGTCATTCGATTGATCGACCACGTAAATCTTCTCGAGGAGAAGGCTGTTGCGGGAGCATCGCCGAATGGTCATGACCATCATTATCACGATCACGACCATGGCAATAACGATGATACTGTAACAAGCGAAAATGCCGACGGTCATATATGGACGTCTCCGAGCAATGCGTTGCTCTGTCTTTACTCCGTAAAAAATGCCCTTTGCGACGCTGTTCCCAATAATTCAGAGCTTTACAATAACAATTACGAAAACTACCGCCGCAAGCTTTCCGAGCTTGACCGTCAATTCGTAAAGCTCATGGAAAATGCCAAAAGAAACGAGATCGTGATCGCCGACCGTTTTCCGTTCCGCTACCTCGCTCATGACTACGGAATAGAGTACTTCGCCGCATTCAGCGGATGCAGCTCCGAATCGGAGCCTTCCATATATACAATGGCATATCTCATGGATGAAATAACGGAACATGATATGAATGTTGTATTCTGTCTTGAATTTTCAACAAAAAGGCTTGCGGAAAAGCTTTGCAATGCTACGGGCGCGCGTATGCTGACACTGCATTCCTGTCATAATGTTTCAAAGGACGATTTTGAAAAAGGCGTTACCTACGCCGATCTTATGGAAGAAAATCTTAATAATCTGAGGGAGGCTTTATATTGAAAAAAGTTATTGAATGCGACCGTCTTACAGCAAGCTACGACGGTATAAAAGTTATAGATTCCCTGTCTTTTATCGTCAACGAGGGCGATTTTCTCTGTATCCTCGGCGAAAACGGCTCGGGAAAAAGCACTCTGGTAAAATGCCTGCTGGGAATAAAGCCTCTCGACGGCGGAAAAATTACCATGAGCGACGGATTGAAATTCACAGACATAGGCTATCTTCCACAGCATACGAACCTCAAAAACGGATTTCCCGCAACAGTTTCAGAGATTGTTATTTCCGGATGTCTTGGCAGGCGCGGCATGAGACCTTTTTACTCATCCGAAGAAAAAAAACTTTCTCAGAACGCTATGGAACGGCTCGGTATCGCAGATATTGCAAAAAAAAGCTGCCGCGAGCTTTCAGGCGGTCAGCAGCAGCGAGTATTTCTTGCAAGAGCGATGTGCGCTGCAAAAAAGCTTCTTCTCCTTGACGAGCCTGTGACAGGTCTCGATCCGGGAGCGCAGGCTGAAATGTACAGCCTTATTACGGAACTTAACAAAAAGGACAAAATGACCGTTATAATGGTGTCACACGACGTTGTAAGAGCCATTGACTGCGCTAACCGCATACTTTGTCTATGCAGCGCTTCAGACAGCTTTTTTGGTACCCCTGAGGAATATGTAAACTCTCACCTCGGCGGCAAATTTATAGGAGATAAATTATGACAGAAAATCTTAAAATTATGTTCACTCCGGAATTTTTCGGCGCTATACTTCTACCGGCGCTTATCGGAGGAATTGCAATAACCATTTGCTCATCGCTTCTGGGAGTTACCCTTGTTCTAAAGCGTTATTCAATGATAGGCGACGGTCTTTCGCATATCGGCTACGGAGCATTATCCGTAGCTGCGGTAATGAATCTTGCTCCGCTTAAGGTTGCGCTTCCCACCGTAATTGTCGCTGCATTTATACTGCTCCGTCTGAGCGAAAGCAGCAAGCTCAGCGGCGATTCGGCAATTGCTCTGTTTTCGACAACAGCCTTGTCTGTCGGCATAATCGTCTCGTCAAAAGCGGGAATTACCAACGACGTCAGCCACTATCTTTTTGGCAGTATTCTTGCAATGAACAAAAGCGACGTTATTCTCAGCGTATGTCTTGCGGCAGCCGTAATTACAGCGTTTATATTTCTTTATAACAGGATATTCTCGGTAACCTTTGACGAAAATTTTGCAAAAGCAACGGGCGTAAATGCAGGAATTTACAACATGATTTTCGCCGTCATGACTGCAGTTACTGTAGTACTCGGAATGATGATGATGGGGTCCTTGCTAATTTCAAGCCTTATAGTGATCCCTACACTTTCCGCTATGAAAATATGCCAAAGCTTCCGCGGAGTCGTACTTGCTTCGGGAGCTGTCTCGGTAATATGCTTCATTATAGGTATTTTTATCTCACTGCTGTTCAATACTGCTCCCGGCGCAAGCATCGTTATTATAAATGTGATTTTTTTCATTATATTCTCTGTTATCGGCAGAGCGTTCAGGCGCTCGGGTAAAGCCTGACCTCGTCGCTTTCCGGTTCGTTCGCTTCATGTTTATCCGATTGCGACGAGCTTCCCGGAACGTATATTTTTATATCATCTTCATAATCGTTCATTTATATCACCTCGCAGCGATATTATTTCGCAAAATCGTCTCATTATACCTGACAGACTGTATTTCTTCCGAAATACCATTGTTTACGTAAAACATAAAGCTGCGTATTTTACGATTTTATGCAAATCGACGAAAAAGTCGTTTTACTTTGGTCAATTGCCGTTTGTCCCTTGACATTATGATAAAATTATGATAGTATTATGATGATAATTAAAATTTGGAGGTTTATTTATGGCATTTTGTAAATTTTGTGGAAAAGAAATTGCCGACGGCGCTGTATGCGACTGTCAGGCATCACAAGCTCAGGATACTTCACAGGCACCTGTAAATAATAATCAGCCTGCAGATCCTACTTCTGGTCAATCAAATAATTCTGTTTCATCATTATCGGCTGCCGGAAAAGATCCGTTAAAAACACTTGTTGCCGCTGTTATTGCTCTGCTTGTTATTATTTTTGTTTTTGTTTTTGTTTTCAATCATATCGGTGCAAGAGGAGTTGCAAGAAAATACGCTAAAAAGAGCATTGCAAAAAAAGGAGCAAAATCCTATTATTCAATGGTTCTCAGCGACGATGTCTATAAGGATCTCAAGGGAGACGACCTTGACGATATGATAGACGATCGTAATGACGATGCATCCGATCGCCTTGAAGATACTAAAATCACACTTAAATCCGTAAAGAAAACAAAAAAGCTTTCTAAAACGCATCTCAAGGGCGCTGAAGTTCAATTTGCTTCACAAAACAAGCGCTATGATAAAGGTATCGATGCAGACGATTTTAAGGCTAAAAAAGGTTATGAATTTAAGATCACATACAAGATGAAGGATAAGGATTCCGGAGACAAGGACACCGTAAGATTAAAGCTCTGCGTTGTAAAGTTTAAGGGCGAAGGATGGAAAGTTTTACCTGTTGAGGCTGACAATCTTAAATCACTTGGTGAAAGTAAAAAAACCGACAAAAACGTAGATCTTGACGATCTTTTTGACTAATAATTCATTGACCCGAAGCTTATTGCTTCGGGTCTTTTTTGTATTTAGAAAACCCCCGGCTAAGCCGGGGGATGTTTATTATTAACTCAACAGCTTTTCGTGCAATTGATTTTGCAGTTTCTTCACACAGTGAAAACGATTCATCAAAGCTGACGAACAAGAGCTGATTGACATTTATAAAAACTTATCTACAATGAATAAAGGAAGATCAAGAGAAAGAGCAGAAATGCTTGTCGAGCTGAAGAAGTCTGTTGTGGATGAGCCGGCTAACGAGTTAGAACAGGAGGAGCAGGAAACAATTTTTATAGAATTCTCTAATTTAAAGGTATCCGCCGGAGTAGGCGAGCCGATGATTGATGACTCATATCCGGATTTTATTAAGGTAAAAAAGGTGAGCTTACCGAAAACGCTAATTTTGTTGTTAAAATCAACGGAAAAAGCATGATGCCGCATTTTAAAGACGGTGATGTAGTTCTTGTTCGCTCGCAACCTTATGTTAATGTTGGCGAGATTGGTATTTTTATTATTGACGGAAACGGTTACATAAAAGAACGAGGTGACGACAGACTTATTTCTATCAACCCCAGATACGATGATATTTACTTTGAAGAAGGACAAGAAATTAGGTGCAAAGGACTTGTTATCGGCACTCTCGACGAGGATGATTTTGTTTGATAAATATATACTAAATGTATAAAAATAAGGGTGGGAAGTAGTTCCCACCCTTATTTAGTCGCGAATGTTGCAGTTCTTTTCTGAAAAGTGTTTAAGAAATTACGTTACAATTTAAACACTAAAATTACGAT
>ULRD01059683.1_pt1 | contig 17764 bp, 24 predicted proteins | sample 1955181 | NCBI WGS metagenome assembly ULRD01 (sample SAMEA4835675, study PRJEB28245) | human gut metagenome | biome: gut microbiome; material: fecal sample | place: Denmark | collected 2008
CTCTCGCATAACGAGAACTGGCGTTCTTTGACAGGCTGAAACAGCGCCGCTGCAAGCGGCGCTGTTTTTTTGTGAGCTTATCCCAGATCCACGTCGATGGCGAACAGACCGCCCGCGCCGCCGGAATAGAGGTACAGCACGTTGTCGGTGGGCTGGAACTTCCCCTCACGGGCCAGCTTCACCAGACCGGCGAAGGCCTTGCCGGTGTACACGGGGTCCAGGAACAGACCCTCGTTCTCCGCCATCAGGCGGATGGCGGCGTTGCCCTCAGCCGAGGGGATGGCGTAGCCGGGGCCGCACATGTTCACCAGATGGACGTCCTCGGTGGTGGGGACGAAGTCCAGCTCCAGCAGGCGGGCCGCCTCCTGCATGATGCGGGTGGTGATCACGTCGAAGGGGTCGCTGTCCACCATCATGCCCACCACCTGGGTGTCGGGCATGAAGAGCTTCGCGCCCAGGGCCACACCGGCGTGGGTGCCGCCGCTGCCCTCGGCGCAGCAGACGTAGTCGAACCTCATGCCGGTGTCGGCGATCTCCTTCATGCAGTTGACGTAGCCCAGGGCGCCGATGGCGTTGGAGCCGCCGCAGGGGATCTTATAGTAGGGCCTGCCCAGCGCCTGGCCTACCCGGTCCATCTCGGCGTAGATATCGTCATAGCTGTCGGTATCCATGAAGCGCACGTCGGTGTCCATGAGATACTCCAGCAGCTGATTGCCCTTCCGGTCGGTGACGCCCCGCTTTTTCAGGATCAGGATGGGGGTCATGCCCAGCTTTTTGGCGCAGGCCGCCGTCAGCATGGCGTGGTTGGACTGGGCGCCGCCGGTGGTGAACACCACCTCCGCCCCCTGGCGCTTGGCGTCGGCCAGCAGGAACTCCAGCTTGCGCACCTTGTTGCCGCCCAGGCCGATGCCGGTCAGGTCGTCCCGCTTGATATACACGTTGGTGCCCAGGATGCGGCTGATGTTCTCCAGCTTCTGGATGGGGGTGGGCAGAACGGCCAGCGGGATCCGGGGAAAGGACTGTAGGGACTTCATAGAATAAACCTCCTATTATGGAAAATGCGTGAATTTTACCGGCTGCGGATGGCCTGCTCCATGCGGACAAGGCCCTCCTCCAGCACATGGCGGGGACAGGCGATGCTCCACCGCTCGAAGCCCGCGCCCTCCGCGCCGAAGTGATAGCCCTCGGTAAAGAAGCAGCGGGCCTTTTCCCCCATGAACCGCTCCTGTTCCTTGGCATCCATCCCCAAAAAGCGGAAGTCCAGCCAGGGCAGATAGGTGGCCTCCAGCGGTGTGACGCCCACCTCCGGCAGATGATCGCGGCAGAAGTCCGACAGCAGGCGGAAGTTGCCGTCCAGCACCGTCAGCAGCTGATCCAGCCAGCCCTCGCACCGCTCCCATACGGCGATGCAGGCGGCGTAGGACAGAATGTCACGGCCGGAATCCTCCCGCATGGCGCGGTAGGCCCGGCGGCGCTCCTCGTCCGCCATCACCACCGCCGCGCCCTTGATGGCGGCAATGTTGAAGGTCTTGGTGCAGGAGGTGGAGACGGCACAGTTGCGCAGATACTTCTCCTCCAGTGACGCCATGGACACGAAGCTGTGGCCCGGCAGGATCAGGTCTGCGTGGATCTCGTCAGCGATAATGAACACCCCGTGGCGCAGGCAGATGTCCGCCACCTGTTCCAGCTCGTCCCGCGTCCACACCCGGCCCACCGGGTTGTGGGGATTGCACAGGATCAGCATGGTGGTATCCTCGCGGCGGCACAGCGTCTCCAGCAGGGCAAAGTCGATGGTATAGCGGCGATCCGCCCCCAAGCACATGGGACAGTCCAGACGGCGGCGCTCCAGCGGCTCCGGCGCGTCCAGGAAGGGCGGATACGCCGGGGTCATCACCACGATGCCGTCTCCCGGCCGGGTGAAGCAGCGGATCATCCGGTGCATGGCGCCCAGCACACTGTCGGCGTCCACCACCCACCGGTCAGGAATGTCCACGCCGTGGCGGCGCTGCATCCAGCGGCGGAAGGCGGCGATGTACTCCCGCGGCGTGCGGGTATAGCCGAACACCCGGCCCTGCATGAAGTCCTGTACGCCCTCGCTCAGCTCCGGCGGCGGCAGAAAATCCATGTCCGCCACGGAGAAGGGCACGATCCCCCGGGGCACGTCGGGGCAGCGCGCCTTCATCAGCTCATATTTCTCCGCGCCGGTGTCCCAGCGATCCGGCAGCGTGGTAAAATCATAGGTCATGGGATGTTCCTCCTATTTCCGTTATGTACCCCTATTGTATTGATTTTTCCGCCGGTGTCAAGCGGAAAAGAAAAACACCGGGAGAGGCGAAAAAACCTCTTGCATTTTCCTGTCGTTTGTTGTATCATACTGACGAACACAACTGGATAATTTGTCTTCGGGGCGGGGCGAAATTCCCCACCGGCGGTGATAGTCCGCGAGCGAGCCTGACGGCGAGCAGGAACCGGCGCAATTCCGGTACCGACAGTATAGTCTGGATGAGAGAAGGCGTGTACGGCATTTTTGTGATGCTCTTTTTTGATGCGTGCACCTTGGGAGACAAGCGTTTCCAAGGGTGTTACACCATTGAAAAGGAGTCTTTTTTTATGACACAACATCAGAAAACCCATCGCCTGGCCGTGGCTGCCATGCTGACGGCTGTGGCCGCCGTGCTGCAATTCATCGAATTCGCCATTCCGCTGATGCCGGCCTTTATCAAGCTGGACATCTCCGACCTTCCCGCACTGCTGGGCACTTTCTCTTTGGGCCCTGTATACGGCGTCGCTATTCAGCTGGTGAAGAACCTGCTGCACCTGCCCTTCGGCTCCAGCGCCGGTGTGGGCGAGCTGTCCAACTTCATTCTGGGCGCGATTTTCGTGTTCACCGCCGGTATGATCTACAAGCGCAGCAAGAGCCGCAAGAGCGCGCTGATCGGCTCGCTGGCGGGGGCGGTGGCCATGGCCCTCATCAGCATCGTGGCCAACTATTTCATCGTCTACCCCGCCTATGTGGTGCTGTATAACCTGCCGCTGGAGGCCATCGTGGGCATGTACGAGGAGATCCTGGGCGGCGTGTCCCATGTGCCCACCCAGAACGCCCTCTTCAACTGCCTGCTGGTGTTCAACGTGCCCTTCACCTTCTGCAAGGGCATGCTGGATGTAGCGCTGTGCTTCCTAGTCTATAAGCCGCTGAGCCCGCTGCTGCACAAGTAAACCGAGAAAAAGTCCGCTGACACCGTCAGCGGACTTTTTTGATAGTGTTATGACGCAGCCTTTACCACATTCTGGAAGTAGTACACCCCCATGCCGTCGGTCTGCAGGCCCGTCAGGGTATCCCGCAGCAGCCAGGTGTACGTCTCGTTATACAGGGGCATCACATAGCCGCTGCCAAGCAGCATGGTCTCGGCATCCGCCAGATAGGCGTCCCGGGCCTCGTCGCTGCTGGAGTTGGCGGCGGCGCGGATCAGCATGTCGTAGGCGTTGGAATAGTACTGGCCGTAGTTCTCCAGCTGGCTGGTGCTGAACCGGTTCAGATAGCTGAGGGCCGTGTTGCGGTCGCCGTTGATGTTGGTCAGGGCCAGGGAGAACTCGCCGCTTTTCAGCACGGTCATCATCTCCTCCGGTGTGACGCCCCGGACGGAGATGCGGACGCCCAGCTTGTCGCGCCACGCGGCCTGCAGCGCCTGGGCTACCTTGGCGTTGCTGCCGGTGTTCTCGTACAGCAGCGTGACGGGGTTCATGTGCTCCAGCATGCTGGGGGTATAGCCGGCGGCACTGAGCAGCTCCTTGGCGGCGTCGCACCGCTCCTGATACTTGTCGGGATCGTTGTCGATCACCGCGCCGTTCAGCTGACGGAAGGATTCGCCCTGGGAGGTGACGATGCCGTAGGGGATCAGCCCGTCGGCGGCGCGGTACACCTCGCCGTCGGCTGTGACGGATTCCGCCAGGGCGCTGCGGTCGATGACCATGGACATGGCCTGGCGCACGCTCTCACTGAGGCTGGTGGCCATCTGGTTCACCAGCACGGTGCTGACATTGCCGGAGGAGGCCTCCACCGCGTTTTCCGCCGCGCCGGCATCCAGCACGAAGTCGGCGTCGCCGCTGTCATAGAGGGCCATGGCGTTCTCAGTGGTGTCCGTATAGGTGAACTCCAGACGGTCGGGGCCCAGGCGGCGGGCGTCGTAGTACTTGGCCACCGCGGCGGCGCTGAGACCGTCGGCGGTCAGGGCGGTGACGGCGTAGGGGCCGTTGGTCAGCAGCGTGTCGGCGGACATGGACCAGTCGGGCAGCGGCTCGGGGTCTGCCGCGGTATCCGCCGCGCTCTGGCTGCCGCCGGAGGCATCGTTCTGGGCGGCATCCGCTTCCGGCAGCCGGGTCACGCTGGCGCGCACCGGCATGGTGGACACCGCCGTGCACACCACCTGCAGGAAGTAGGAACAGTGGCCGTCGATATTCACCACAAGGGTGCGCGCGTCGGGGGCGTACACCTGCAGGGCCGCCGGATCACCGGCCACCGCGTCGGCATAGCCTGCCACCATGTTCAGGATGGAGGCGTGGGGGGAGTTGGTCTCGGGATCCACCAGCCGCTGCCAGGCATAGACGAAATCACCGGCGGTGACCTGCTGGCCGTCCGACCAGTAGATGTCGCTGCGGAGGGTGAAGGTATAGGTCTCGGTGCCGTCCATGTTGTCCTTATAGGTATAGGCGGACGCCTGACCGGCGGTCAGGGCGCCGGTGGCGCTGGTTTTCATAAGGTTTTCGAAGAGCTGGGCGGCCACGGTTTTTTCCGATTCGGTGACAGCCCGGGCGGGATCCAGCGTGTTGGGCGCGCCCACCAGCGCGGCCCGGACGGTCATATGGTCAGGCTCCGCCTGGCCGCAGGCTGCCAGCGTCAGCGCCATGCACAGCGCCAGCACCAGCGATAACAGTCGTTTGGTGTGTTTCATGGGTTTTCTCCTCTTTATTGGGGTTCTGCGAAAGTGCGTAGGGGGCGGCGGGGTGTGGTCACCCCGCCCTACTCCGTTACGATACTGCCGTCGTCGGCCAGCTTGGCGGATACCACCTGGCTGCGGGTGTTGCGGACGATGTCGTCCAGGCGCATACGGCTGGGGAAATCGCTCAGCAGCGTGTAGGCCACGCCGTGGCGCTTGGCACGGCCTGTCCGGCCGATGCGGTGGATGTAGTACTCGTTCTCCTCCGGCACGTCGTAGTTGAACACGGCGTCCACGTCGTCCACGTCGATGCCGCGGCTGGCCACGTCGGTGGCCACGAACACCCGGAGCTTGCCGTCCCGGAACTGCTGCATGACGGCCTCGCGCTTGCTCTGGGGGATGCCGCCGTGGATGCACTTGGCGTCCACACCCCGCATCTGCAGGAACTTGGTGAGCCGCTCGGTGTTGCCCTTGGTGTTGCAGAAGCAGATGACCCGGTCATAGTCCTCATGCTCCAGGATCCTGGCGATGGCGTCCACCTTGCCGTCGGAGGGTACCTCGATGCGGTATTGCAGGATGTCAGGCTTGTTCTCCTTGGTGGCCTGGACGGTGATCTCCTCGGGATCACGCTGATAGACCCAGGAGATGTCCATCACCTCACGGGAGATGGTGGCGGAGAACATGCCCAGATTCTCGCGGCTGGGGATCTTGTCCAGGATGCGGGTCACATCGTGGATGAAGCCCATGTCCAGCATCCGGTCGGCCTCGTCCAGCACCACGGTCCTGACGGCCTTCAGCACCACGGTGCGGCGCTTCATATGGTCGCTGAGGCGGCCCGGCGTGGCCACCACGATCTGGGGCTTGCGCTTCAGGGCGTTGATCTGCTTGCCGATGGGCTGTCCGCCGTACAGGCACACCAGCCGTACCCCCTCGTGATACACGGCGATGTCCCGCATTTCGTCGGTGATCTGCATGGCCAGCTCACGGGTGGGGGCCATGATGACGGCCTGCACCTCTTCGCTGTCCGGGTCGATCTTTTCAATGATGGGGATACCGAAGGCCATGGTCTTGCCGGTGCCGGTGGGCGCCTTGGCAATGACGTCCTTGCCCGCCATCATGGGCGGGATGCAGCCGGCCTGCACCGGCGTGGAAACGGTGTATCCCTTGTTGCGGATGGCCCGCAGCGTGGCCTCGGACAGGCCGAAGCTCTCAAATGCCACCCCCTGGGTGATCTCCATAGCGTTTTTCCTCGTTTTTCTCAAAAATTTCAATCACACCTATTATATCATAGCTGTCAAGTCGGGCGATGGAAAAATCCGGATGCGGCCTTGACAAATGTCTGAAATCGGACTATAATGCACAGCGCTTGTGAAAAAGGTCTGATTTCGGACAGAGGGGAGGACAGCCATGGAGCGGCAGAAAACCACGCTGGCGGCGTATAACGAGCTGTATAAGGAGCAGGACGACCTGTACCGCGGCGCGGCACGGGGCTTCGGACTGTCCGACTGCGCCTTCTGGGTGCTGTACGCCCTGCGGGAGACGAAGCGGCCTATGACCCAGAGCGGCATCTGCGCCGCCGTGTACCAGCCCAAGCAGACGGTACACTCCGCCCTGAAGAAGCTGGAGGGGGAGGGATTTCTCCGGCTGGCGGAGGGCCGCGACCGCCGCAGCAAGCACCTGGTGCTGACGGAGCGGGGGGAGGCGCTGGTGCGCCGCACCGTCGACCCGGTGATGGCGGCGGAGACGGCGGCCATGGGCACACTGACGGAGACGGAGCAGGCACAGCTTCTGGCGCTGCAGCGCCGCTATAACGCCGCCCTGCGGCAATACCTGCCCCAGACGGGGGAGCGGGAAAAGGGAACAGAACGAGGAGCAGACCGATGAAAATGAAAATACAGCTATCCGATCACTTTACCTATAAAATGCTGCTGCGGTTCGTGCTGCCGTCCATTATCATGATGGTGTTCACCTCCATCTACGGCGTGGTGGACGGGCTGTTTGTGTCCAACTTTGTGGGCAAGACGCCCTTCGCGGCGGTGAACCTGGTGATGCCCTTCATCATGATCTTCGGCGGCATCGGCTTCATGTTCGGCACCGGCGGCAGCGCCCTGGTGGCCAAGACCATGGGGGAGGGGGACAAGCACCGGGCCAACCAGTACTTCACCATGATGATCGCCGTGACGCTGATCTGCGGCGTCATCATCTCCACCGTGGGCGTCATCTACATGGAGCCCATCTCCGTTTTCCTGGGGGCCGACGAGGAGATGCTGGCGGACTGCGTGCTGTACGGCCGCATCGTGCTGGCCTTCAACACCGCCTTCATGCTGCAGAACGTGTTCCAGAGCTTCCTCATCGCGGCGGAAAAGCCCAAGCTGGGCCTGTGGATCACGGTGGCGGCGGGCGTCACCAACATGGTGCTGGACGCGCTGTTCATGGCGGTGTTCCACTGGGGCGTGGCCGGCGCGGCCATTGCCACCGGCATCAGCCAGGTGGTGGGGGGCGTGCTGCCGCTGGTGTACTTCCTGCGGCCCAACTCCAGCCTGCTGCGGATGACGAAAACGAAGCTGGAGCTGCGGCCCATCCTGCAGGCCAGCGGCAACGGCGCGTCGGAGCTGGTCAGCAACGTGACGGCGTCGGTGGTGGGTATGCTGTACAACTTCCAGCTGCTGCGGCTGTCGGGCCAGAACGGCGTGGCGGCCTACGGCGTGCTGATGTATGTGGAGTTCATCTTCGCTGCCGTGTTCATCGGCTACTCCATCGGCTGCGCACCCATTATCAGCTATCACTTCGGCGCGGGCAATCAGGGCGAGCTGAGGAATCTGCTGAAGAAAAGCGTGCTGCTGATGGGCGCGGGCGGCCTTTTGATGGTGGGCGCGGCCCAGGCGCTGGCCGTCCCCATGGCAAGGCTGTTCGTGGGGTATGACGACGTGCTCTGCCAGATGACGGTACACGCCTTCCGCATCTCCACGGTGGCCTTCGCCCTGGTGGGGTTCAACATCTTCAACTCCTCCTTCTTCACGGCGCTGAACGACGGCATGGTGTCGGCCATCATCTCCTTCCTGCGCACCTTCGTGTTCAAGCTGTCGGCCGTGCTGCTGCTGCCCATGATATGGAAGCTGGACGGCATCTGGTGGGCCGGTGTGGCGGCGGAGATCTGCGCCTTCGGCGTGGGGCTGGCGTTTTTGTTTGGCAAGCGGAAGAAGTATCAGTATATGTAAAAGACGCGGGGCGCCTTTGCACTCCGCGATCCCCATTTTCCCCAAACGAGGTAACGTACCATGATGGATTACTATCTTTTGACCGATCTGGCGGCCCGGCTGGGCTGCCAGCTGGCCCTGGCCGGGGCCGAGACCTTCCGGGTGGAGGACACCGTCCGCCGCATCCTGCGCACCTATGGCGTGGAGTGCGAGGTGTTCGCCATCCCCAACAGCCTGACTGTCAGCTTTGAGGCGGCCAACGGCAAGCCCCTGACCATCCTGAAGCGCATCGGCTACCACGGCAACGACCTGGAGGCGCTGGAGCAGCTGAACGCCCTCAGCCGCCGCATCTGCCGGGAAAAGCCGGAGGTGGAGGTGGCTTCGGAGTGGCTGCGGCAGACCGTGGCCCAGTGCCGGGTGTACCGCCCCGCCATCGCCTATCTGGGCAGCTTTCTGGGGGGACTGAGCTTCGCGCTGGTGTTCGGCGGCTCGCTGCGGGACTGCCTGTGGGCGGGGCTGATGGGGCTGATCATCGGCTGCGTCAACCGGTTCATGGACCGGGTGGAGGCCAACCCCTTTTTCAGCACCATCATCGCCTCGTTCCTGATGGCGGTGCCCGCCTACATCGCGGCGGGGCTGGGGTGGCTGGATAACCCGGACGCGGCCATCATCGGCGCGCTGATGATCCTGGTGCCGGGACTGCTGATCACCAACTCCATGCGGGACATCATCTACGGCGACACCAACTCCGGCGTGGTGCGCATCGTGCAGGTCTTTCTGTCGGCCTTCGCCATCGCGTTGGGCACGGCGGCGGCCTGGCGGGTGACGCAGCCGGTCTACGGCCTCAGCGCCGTGGTGGAGACGGCATCGCTGGTGTGGCCCGCCTGGGCACAGGCCCTGGCGGTGTTCGTGGGGTGCTACGGCTTTTCCATCCTGTTCAACATCCACGGCAAGTGGATGGTGCTGTGCGTCATCGGCGGCACGGCCACCTGGATGATCTATCTGCTGTGTGAGGCGCTGGGCATGGACGTATACACCATGAACCTGTACGCCACCATTTTCGCCGCCCTGTATTCCGAGGTGATGGCCCGGGTGCGCCGCTGCCCGGTGACGCCGTATCTGGTCATCGCCATCTTCCCGCTGCTGCCCGGCGCGGGCGTGTATTACACCATGAGTCTGGGCTTGCAGGGGGAGATGCTCGAGGCGCTGCGGAAGGGTCTGGAGACGGCGGGCATTGCCGGTTCTCTGGCGGTGGGCATCCTGCTGGTGTCCACGGTGTTCCGGCTGCTGACGGCCTTCCTGGCCCGCCGGGAACGGAAGCAGGCATAAAAAAATGACCGTCCGCCGGACGGTCATTTTTTATGCTCCATGCATCAGCGTGCCGCGCCTGCCGCGTGGCCGCTGCTCCAGGCCCACTGCAGGTTGTACCCGCCGCAGTCGCCGTCGATGTCCAGCACCTCGCCGCAGGCGTAGAAGCCCGGCACCAGGCGGCTCTCCATGGTGTGGGGATCGAACTCGCCGCACCGCAGGCCGCCAGCCGTCACCTGCGCCTGGTCGAAGCCGCACACGCCGGTGATGGGCAGGGCAAAGCCCTTCACCTGCGCCGCGATCCGCCGCAGGTCGCCGTCGGATAGTCCGGCGGCCCGCTGGTTGGTGAAGCCCGCCGCCTTGCACACCATCTGGCCCAGACGGCTGTGGAGCGCCCCGGTCAGCAGCGTGCCCGCCTCCCGGTCACCGGCGCTTTGCCGCCGCTGACGCAGCCAGTCCAGCGCCTCACGCGGCGCCCAGTCGGGGAAGAGATCCAGCGTCACCGTCAGGCCGTCGCCGCCTGTGGCGGCGGTGCGGGAGATGTCGAAGATCACCGGGCCGCTGACGCCGTACTCGGTGAACAGCACCTCGCCCCGGTTTTGCGCCAGTGTATCATCGCCCCGGCGGACGGTCACCGCCGCCTCCGCCTTCACGCCCTTCAGCGCCCGGGGGTAGGTGGGATCGGTTCTGATCTGCACCAGGGAGGGATACAGGGCCGTGCGGTGGTGGCCCAGCCCCTTGGCCAGCTGATAGCCGTCCATGACGCCGCCCACCTTGCCGCCTGCCGCGCCGCCTGCCGCCAGGATCACCCGGTCGGCGGTAAATTCCTCGCCGGATTCCGTGCGAACGAGAAAGGTATTGCCTTTTTTCTTGATGCCCGTCACCACGCAGCCGGTGTGCAGGTCGATGCCGCTGTTCTCCAGGGCGAAGCGCAGCACGTCCAGCACGCTGCCGGCCATGTTGCTGAAGGGATACACCCGCCCGCTGTCCTCCGCCGTGGTCAGCAGCCCCAGTCCGGCGAAGTACAGCAGCGTGCTGCCCACGTCGAAGGCCGCCAGCGCGTGGCGGCAGAAGTCCGGTGTCTCCCCGTGATAGTGGGCGGGGGAGACGTGGTGGTTGGTGAGATTGCACCGGCCGTTGCCGGTGGCCATCAGCTTGCGGCCCACGCGGCCCTGCCGCTCCAGCAGCGTCACGGCGTGGCCGTTCTCCGCCGCTGTCAGCGCCGCCATCATCCCGGCGGCACCGCCGCCGATCACCAGCACCCTCATCGCTGTCCCTCCAGCCGCTTCCGGGTCAGATAGCCCTCCAGCATCAGCGAGGCCGCCACCGCGTCCACGGTCTTTTTCCGCTGCTTGCCGTTTTTGCCGTTGTTGAACAGGATGGCGTGGGCCTCCACGGTGCTGCGCCGCTCGTCCCACAACGTGACGTTCAGCCCCGTGGCCTCCCGCAGGGTGTCGGCATAGGCGGCGCACTTCTCGGCCCGGGGCCCCAGGGTGCCGTCCATGTTCTTGGGATAGCCCAGCACCAGCTCCGTCACGCCGTGCTCCCGCACCAGGCGGCAGAGCTCCGCCGTCACCACGTCGGCCTTGCGGCTGTCGATAACAGTGGAGTACCCCGCCAGCGTGGCGGTGGCGTCGGAGATGGCCACGCCGGTATGGGCGTCGCCGTAGTCGATGGCCATGATCTTCATAGGGAAAAACCTCCTGATGGGGGAAATATTCCTGTCTATCATACCGCGTTTTCCGCAATTTCGCAACAGGGAAAAGAGAAGGGGAGGGGATGGTTTCCGTGCCGAGTGGCGTTTTTCTCTCCTTGACGATAATACTGTAGGGGCCGACGACTCTGTCGGCCCGCTGAAAAATCATCTGATCATCATAGGGGGGCGGACAGAGTCGTCCGCCCCTACGAAAGACTGCTTGGCAACACTCTCTGCGTATGTATAGCACTGATAGAATACGACCTTGCAATAATCCCCCAAAATCCCCGCAAAATCATGCAAAAAGAGGTTGACCTTCTCAAAAAAGTATGCTATAGTGAACATTACCTGTGAGTGGGTGTTTTCTTTTTGCGCGCTTTTTCGCTTTGGGCGCGCCGGAGGAGCAGCCGCGACAGCAGGGAGGCAAACGGGTGTCCCCACAGGGGAATACCTAATCTAATAAGGAGGTGCCGTTACATGCGCGTGAAAATCACTCTCAGATGCAACGAGTGCAAGCAGAGAAACTACAACACGATGAAGAACAAGAAGAATACCCCTGACAAGCTTGAGCTGAACAAGTATTGCCCCTTCTGCAGAAAGCACACCGTCCACACCGAGACGAAGTAATCGGAAGGAGAAATTACGATGGCTGAAGAAAAGAAAGTCAAGGATCGCGGCCGTTGGTTCCGCGAAATGAAAAGCGAGCTGAAGAAGGTCGTGTGGCCCTCCGGCAAGGAGACCATGAAGAACACCGGTACGGTGCTGCTGTGCTCCCTGATCGTCGGCGCGTTCATCTGGATCTTCGACGCGGTTGCCGTTCTGGCAGTCAACACATTGATCGGCTTGTTCGCGTAAGGAGCGGGCTATGGCTGACAATGCGAAGTGGTATGTGATCCATACCTATTCCGGCTACGAAAACGCGGTGAAGGCCGCCATCGAGAAGTCCGTGACCAACCGCCATTGCGAGGACATGGTCCTGCGCATGGAGATCCCCATGGAGACCGTGACGGAAGTGACCGAATCGGGCGTCATGAAGGAAGTGGAACGCAAGGTGTTCCCCGGTTATGTGCTCATCAAGATGGTGCTGACCGACGAAACGTGGCACATCATCCGCAACATCCGCGGCGTTACCGGGTTTGTGGGCGAGGCCAACAAGGCCATCCCCCTGACAGACGAGGAAGTGCGCCAGATGTCGCTGGAAAAGCACGAGATCGTGGTAAAGTACAACGTGGGCGAGACCGTGAAGATCACGGACGGCCCCCTGGCCAGCTTTACCGGTATCGTGGAGGAGATCGAGCCCGAGAAGAACAAGGTTCGCGTGGTGGTCTCCATGTTCGGCAGAGAGACGCCGGTGGAGCTGGAGCTCGACCAGGTGGAGGTCCTGTCCTGACGCACAGCAGGCTCTGTGCAAGTGGGAGAGACGCAAAGGCATACGCGTCTCGCCAAGAGCGGTTCTTACACCGGGTAAGCCGCTACCACATTTTATTAAAGGAGGTGCCTTAAAATGGCACAGAAAGTCGTTGGTTATGTGAAGCTGCAGATCCCTGCAGGCAAAGCAACTCCCGCACCCCCCGTTGGCCCCGCTCTGGGTCAGCACGGCATCAACATTGCCGCCTTTACCAAGGAATTCAACGAGCGCACCAAGAATGACATGGGCCTGATCATCCCCGTGGTGATCACCGTCTATGCTGACCGTTCTTTCTCTTTCGTCACCAAGACTCCCCCCGCTGCCGTCCTGATCAAGAAGGAATGCAACATCGAGTCCGGTTCCGGCGTGCCCAACAAGGAAAAGGTCGCCACCATCTCCAAGGCTTCCATCCAGAAGATCGCCGAGCTGAAGATGCGCGATCTGAACGCTGCTTCCCTGGAAGCCGCTATGAGCATGATCGCCGGTACCGCCCGCTCCATGGGCGTTGTCGTCGGCGAGTAAGGAGGGTGTAACGATGTTTAGAGGTAAGAAATATAAAGAGATCGCCAAGCAGATCGACAAGGCTGCCCTGTATGATCCCAAAGAGGGTCTGGAGCTGATCTGCAAGACCGCCAGCGCCAAGTTCGACGAGACCGTCGAGCTGCATGTGAAGCTGGGTGTTGACTCCCGTCACGCTGACCAGCAGGTCCGCGGCGCCATCGTGCTGCCCAACGGCACCGGCAAGACCGCCCGCGTCTTGGTGTTCGCCAAGGGCGACAAGGCTGACGCCGCCCGCGAGGCTGGCGCCGACTTCGTTGGCGATATGGATATGGTCGAGAAGATCCAGAAGGAAAACTGGTTCGATTTCGATGTGGTCGTCGCTTCTCCCGACATGATGGGCGTTGTGGGCCGCCTCGGTAAGATCCTGGGCCCCAAGGGTCTGATGCCCTCCCCCAAGGCCGGTACCGTCACGCCCGACGTGGCCAAGGCCGTCAAGGAAGTCAAGGCCGGTAAGGTCGAGTACCGTCTGGACAAGACCAACATCATCCACTGCCCCATCGGCAAGGTCTCCTTCGGTGCTGAGAAGCTGTATGAGAACTATTCCGCTCTCATCGGCGCCATCATCAAGGCCAAGCCCGCCGCTGCCAAGGGCCAGTATATCAAGTCCTGCGTGGCCGCTTCCACCATGGGCCCCGGCGTCAAGATGAACGCCCAGAAGCAGCTCTAAGTTACAAAAAGCTGCAAAATCCGTTATCTTTTGCTTGACAATCCGTCCGGCAATGGATATAATACTAGATGCGTTCCAAAGACAGCAGGTGGCGCAAGCCGTAAATCCTGCCGAGGATGGCAATATTTCATGATTGCTGACACCATCCTCATGTCTTGCGGCATGGGGATGGTTTTTTCTCTAAGAACGCACCTCGTTTCCCTGGTACACGGAGGTGTACCGCAAAATCTCATGGAGGTGAACAAGAAGAATGCCCAACGCAAAAGTACTGTCTGAAAAGCAGGCGATCGTGGCGGCTCTGACCGATAAGGTGCAGAACGCGGCTGCCGGCGTCCTTGTGGATTACAAGGGCATCACCGTGGCGGAGGATACCGCGCTGCGTGCCAAGTGCCGTGAAAACGACATCGAGTACACCGTCGTCAAGAACACCCTGCTGCGCTTTGCATTCAACAACTGCGGTCTGAACGAGCTGGACGATCAGCTCAACGGCACCACGTCCCTGGCCATCTGCGCCAGCGATCCCGTGGCTCCCGCCCGCGTCATTGCTGAATTCGCAAAGAAGCTCAACGGCAAGTTCGAGATCAAGGGCGGCTTCATGGAAGGCAAGGTCGTTTCCATGGACACCGTCAATGCTCTGGCTTCCATCCCCGCGCTGCCTGTCCTGCAGGCCCAGGTGCTGGGTACCATGCTGGCGCCCATCTCTGCTCTGGCCTGCGTTATCAAGCAGATCGCCGAGAAGCAGGGCGCGCCCGCCGAGGCTGCTGCTGAAGAAGCCGCTGCCGAGTAAGCATCCCCCTATCTTACACAAAACATTATTCTAACAACAGGAGGCTATTACAATGTCTGAGAAAGTTACTGCTATGATCGAAGAGATCAAGGGTCTGACTGTTCTGGAGCTCAGCGAGCTGGTTCACGCTCTGGAGGAAGTTTTCGGTGTTTCCGCTGCCGCTATGGCCGCTCCCGCTGCTGGCGCTGCTGCTCCCGCTGCTGAGGAGAAGACCGAGTTCGACGTGGTCCTGACCGGTTTCGACGCCGCTCAGAAGATCAAGGTCATCAAGGTCATCCGCGAGGTCATGGGTCTGGGCCTGGCCGAGGCCAAGGCTGCTGTCGAGGGCGCTCCCACCACCATGAAGGAAGCCCTGTCCAAGGAGGACGCCGAGGCTCTGAAGAAGCAGGTCGAGGAAGTCGGCGGCAAGGTCGAGCTGAAGTAAGTTTCTTACAAGCGATAAAAAACAGGAGATGCATCGCATCTCCTGTTTTTTTGTTTATTCAAATGCCGTAGGGGCCGGCGTCCCCGACGCACCGTTGACCACCCGTAGGGGCGGGCGTCCCCAACGGCCCGCCCGATAAACGGACAAGGCTCGATAAACCATCCGTAGGGCGGGGTGACCACACCCCGCCGCCCGGTGTACGGACAGGGCCTGATAACACCTCGTAGGGGCGACCCTTGCGGTCGCCCGCGCGGCCATATCACCATGCAAGGGGCGACCGCGAGGGTCGCCCCTACAAACCGTTTGCCGTACCCGCCTATTCCTCCCACGCCACGGTGAACCACTCGTTCTCCGCCGCGCAGTCCGCCAGCACCCGCCGCAGCGCCGCCGCCTGATCGCCCATGGCCTCGTCCAGCGCCCGGCCGTTGCGGATCACCAGCTCCGTGGGCTCCCCCACGTCCGTCAGACAGTCGTGCAGCGCGTCCAGATTGCCGCCGTACCAGTCCGGGAACCGCAGCCCCGCCGCCAGCGTCTGATGCAGCGCCTGGCGGCTGCCTACGCTGCCGCCGTCCAATATGAAGCGCATCCTCATTCCTCCCCGTACAGCAGCTCAAAGCTGGCGTAGTGGTCGCCGGTGTAGTACACAAGCCCGTCGTTGGAGAACACGATCCGCTTCGCGCCCCGGCTGTCGGCGCCCAGCGTGTCGATGTCGCACTCGGTGTAGGAGCGCCCTGCCGCCTCCGGCAGCAATCCCTCATAGTTGCCGAAATGGCTGCCGCCGATGCACTTCCCCGGCGCGTAGGGCTCCAGCGAACCGCCGCTCCAGCCCAGTGCCTGGGCTTCCTTCTTGGTGATGAAATTCCCCGGCAGATGGCCGTAGGTGTGGATGTACAGCGCCGCGTCCTCCTTGCTGGTGTAGCTGCCGTCCTCGTCGATGGCGGAGGTGTCGGCGCTGCTGTCGTCCGCCTCCGGAGCGCCGGAGGGCTGGGTGTCGTCCGGCAGCACGTCCTGCTGCTGTTGCTGCGGCTCCTGATCGCCGCCGGTGGTGACGCCGATGACGGTGACGTCGTCGGCGCAGCCCACCAGCGTCAGCGCCATCACCAGCGCCAGCAGCCACGCGGTCAATTTACGTCTCATGGGGATTACCTCCTGTTGCGTTTGGCACTATCATACCACATCCCGCCGCAAAAAGCTATCCCCGGTTGGCCGTCTTTACTCCGTCCAGTCCCTGCGCTCCTCGTCAAAGGCCACCTGCACGGTGCTCCGCGGCGCCGCGGGATTGCCGCCCAGCGCCGCGTGCAGCGCCGTCAGCTCCTTCATGGCCCCGGCCAGCTCCCGGATCTCCCGCACGGAGGCGGCTTCGTTTTCGGCCATGTGGTTCGCCGTCTCGGCGCAGGCCCGGCCCAGCTGTGCCGCCGCCTGCCGCATGTACGTCTCCCATGCCGTGGTTCTGCCCATCGCTTACCCTCCCTTCACCAGAAACGGCGCAAGCACCTGCGCCGCGTAGTCCGCCAGACAGTCCCGGCAGATGGCCCGGCCGTTGACGGCATAGTAGTCCTCGCCGCAGTAGATCTCGCCGCCGCACAGGCTGCACTCCGCGCTGACGCCCTCATAAGGCTCCATGTTGCCTCACCTCCTGTCCCTGACAGCCAGCCGGACGGCGGTTGTCTCCGCCGGGGCAACAAACCGCCTTGCCCTTTGGGGGAAAAGGTGGTATCATAGGGGAAAAGGGAAGGGGGGACGCGCAATGGAAACAATGAATATTCCCGAACGCTGCCGCGACGAACAGGGCTACCTGATCCGCCAGCACCTCATGACCGACATCCCCTACGGCTGCCGCACGGTGGCCAAGGTGGGCTGTGGCTTCATGGCGGTCTATAACGCCGCCCGCTACTTCGCCCAGCCGGTGACCGAGACGGAGGTCTGGCAGTTTTTCCATGACCGGGTGTTCCTCCGGGGCATCTTCGGCACCAGCATCGGCCACGTCTGCCGGGGCGTCTATCGCTTCGGCATGAGGATCACCGGCCTGCGCTACCGGAACCTGAAGGACGCCAGAGCCGGGATCCTGTGGTACCACACGGGCCGCTCCCGCCACTATGTGCTGGTCAGCCGCTGCCCCGATGGCCGCTATGCCTTCCCCAACTCCTCCGCGCCCGGCCCCATGACCTTCCCGGACTTCTACAACAAATACGTCAAGCACCTGCGCCTTCCGGCCCTCCGCCTTGACCTGCCGGTCATGTTCACCGTCACCGTGGACAAGCGGAATAAACCACCCCGGCGCGGCAAAAACTAGCATAAAAACAGGAGGTATCGCCATGTATAAGAATATCGCCAAGCAGGAAAAGCTGCTGCTGAAGAACCTGGTGGACTACCAGCCGGGCCAGGTGGTCAGCAAGACCCTGGTGCAGAATGAGCTGATGAGCGTCACCGTCTTCTCCTTCGAGAAGGACGAGGAGATCTCCACCCACGCCAGCGGCGGCGACGCCATGGTCACGGTGCTGGAGGGCACCGGCCGCTTCACCGTGGGCGGCGAGGAGTTCGTCCTCACCGAGGGCGAGACCCTGGTCATGCCCAAGAACGTCCCCCACGCCGTCTACGGCCAGGAGCGCTTCAAGATGCTGCTGGTGGTCTCCTTCTGATTTTTATCGCCGCGCGTTAGTAACAAAGGCAAAAAAAACAGCAGGGCGGGGCGATATGCCCCGCCCTGTTTGTGCGTGCATCCGTAGGGGCGGACGACCCTGTCCGCCCTATCGGAAATGCACCGGCCATCGTCAGGGCCGAC
>ULRD01002570.1_pt1 | contig 17307 bp, 14 predicted proteins | sample 1955181 | NCBI WGS metagenome assembly ULRD01 (sample SAMEA4835675, study PRJEB28245) | human gut metagenome | biome: gut microbiome; material: fecal sample | place: Denmark | collected 2008
GAAAAATATCTTGCCGGGAAATATGACAATATATGGTTCGATGTTAGCGTTATCGCACGGTATATCACGGATTTTACGCAGGTCGGCAGGATAATCGCGGCGCACGGCGCAGATAAGATACTTTTCGGCAGCGACTGTCCTTGGGACGATCCCGCAAACGAGATCGCCATGATAAACAGCCTGCCTCTCAGCGAGGAGGAAAGGGCGATGATCTTTTATAAAAATGCTGAAAAGCTGCTGGGGTTAAGCGATCCCGTTTGACAGAGTGTTGATTGAAGCGTTCACAGCCTGTTTGCAGGCAAGTTCGTGTCGGAAAAATAAAAATTCCGGATTTCTTTCCTCGCCTGTTGAAAATTCTTTTTATGTATGTTATAATATAAACGAATCAAAATCGAACGACAGGAGAATAGATATGAGTAAAAAACCTTATTATATTACGACAGCCATTGCCTATGCGTCGAAAAAGCCGCATATCGGCAATACCTACGAAATAGTGTTTACCGATGCGGTCGCGCGTTATAAGAGAATGCAGGGATACGACGTGTTCATGCTTACCGGCACTGACGAACACGGGATAAAAATAGAGGAGCTTGCCAAGGAGGAAGGGATTTCTCCGAAGGAACACGTTGATAAGGTGGCTGCCGAGATCAGGAATATCTGCGATCTTATGAATGTTTCTTATGATGGCTTTATCAGAACTACCGACGAGCAGCATGAAAAGATCGTCCAGAAAATTTTTACAAAGCTTTATGAACAGGGCGATATCTACAAAAGCTCATACGAGGGGCTTTACTGTACGCCGTGCGAGAGCTTCTGGACGGAATCTCAGCTTGTTGACGGAAAATGCCCTGACTGCGGCAGAGAAGTAAAACCTGCCAACGAAGAAGCATATTTCCTCAGACTTTCAAAGTATCAGAAATGGCTTGAGGACTATATCGAGGAGCATCCGGATTTCATTGTTCCCGAAAGCCGCAAAAAGGAAATGCTCAACAATTTCATCAAGCCCGGACTTCAGGATCTCTGCGTTTCGAGAACGACATTTAAATGGAGCATTCCCGTTACATTTGACCCGAAGCACGTAATTTACGTTTGGATAGACGCTCTTTCAAACTATATTACTGCTATGGGCTACGATCCCGACGGTTCTTCCGAGGTTTTTGAAAAATACTGGCCCTGCGACTGTCATGTTATCGGCAAGGATATCATGCGTTTCCACTCGATCTACTGGCCTATTATGCTTCATGCGCTCGGACTTGAGATCCCGAAACAGCTTTTCGGTCATAACTGGATCCTTTTCGGCGAGGACAAGATGAGCAAATCGAGAGGAAACGTTATTTACTCCGACGACGTTGTAAAAGCGTTTGGCGTTGACGGCGCAAGATATTATCTTCTCAGCGAGATGCCTGTTAATTCAGACGGTTCGATCACTTATGAATCGCTTGTCGAGCGTTATAATTCCGACCTTGCCAACACATTGGGCAATTTGGTAAACAGAAGCGTTGCTATGGCGAAAAAATATTTTGGCGGCGAGATAATGCCTCCTATTGAGCACGGAACTGTTGACCATGAGCTTATTCATATGGCGGAGGAACTGCCGAAAAAGATAGAATCTCTCATGAATGAATACCGCATGGCTGATACAATGGACGCAATAATGAGCCTTGCCCGCCGCGCAAATAAGTATATCGACGAAACATCGCCTTGGGTTCTTGCAAAGGACGAGGAGCAATCCGCAAGACTGGGGACTGTGCTCTATAATCTCCTTGAAACTATCCGCTTTATCGGAGTTGCTCTCGAACCGTTTATGCCAGAAACTTCGGAAAAAATTCTGGACGAGATCGGAGCAGGCAAGCGTGATCTTGCAAGTCTTGAACGCTTTGGCGCTCTTGAAGCCGGAAAGTATGTCGGTGAGCCTGTGCCGATTTTCGCAAGAATAGATGCAGATAAATTCATGGAGGAGGCAAACGCTGAAATGGCGGCACGTGCCGCTGCTGCAAAAGCGGAGGAGGAAGCTCCTTCGGAGGAGATCGTGCTTGCTCCGGAGATATTGATCGACGATTTTGCGAAAATTGAGATAAGAGCGGCGAAAATTCTTTCCGCCGAAAAGATAAAGAAGTCGGATAAACTTCTTTGCTTGCAGCTCGACGACGGAATGGGCGGCAGACAGGTGGTTTCGGGTATCGCTCAGTACTATACGCCCGAGGAGCTTGTTGGCAAAAAAGTTCAGCTTATTGCCAATCTTAAACCGGTGAAGCTCAGAGGGGTTGACAGCTTCGGCATGATCTGTGCCGCAGATACTCCCGACGGCGTAAAGGTGATTTTCTTGGACGACAGCATTCCGGCAGGTTCAAAAATAAGATAAAATTAACGGTGAGGATTTTATCCTCACCGTTTTTTGTTATTCCAATTCCGGAGGTCGTTTCTTATTAATAACCAAAAGTACTGCGATAATTCCGATGCATAAGATAAGAGTTGTAAAAATGCTTCCCTCAATTCCAAATTTTCCTCCTGTGAGTATGGTCGAGGAGGAATTTGCCGATGTTCTGAATATAGATTCAGTGCTTCCGGAGCCGCTGACGCTGATGCCGAAAATATTTCCCTGTGAGAAATTCCAGATCGAGTGAACAGCGCAGATTCCCCAGATATCATTAAAGCATATCATATAGACCGCTGCAAAAACACCGAAGAGCGTAAGATTTATCATGGGAAGTACGGAAAATCCGGGATTAGCAGCGTGTGCTGCGGCAAAGGCGAGCGAGCTTACGGCGACCGCAAGATAAGGGGAATGCTTACCGCCTATGGAAGTCATAAGACAGCCGCGGAAGATAAATTCCTCGCTCATGCCCTGAAAGAAAAAACCCAGTAAATAGAGCAGTATCAATCCCACATTTATTTTTGTGCAAAGCTTAATGCCGTTTGCTCCGAAAAGAACCGTAAGCATGGTGATCGAGGTCATCATGATAATTCCCACTGCAAGACCCATGACGTAATTTCGAATGAGTCGGCGCTTTCTTACCCCCATTGAAGATAACTTCCGCATTTCGATAAAACGGCAGTATATCATGCTTAAAATCGTACCGAAAATTGTTCCTATGAGTGTTGGTATCATAACCTTCGGAGACATGGCAACATCTGACGAAAGCTTTATTGAATCGCTGAAAGAAAGTTTCTTTTCGCCCTCAAGATAGCCCTGTGTATTTAGTCTCTCCATAAGAGGCACATAGGAGGCGGCAGCGGTAACTACAGATTCAGCTAAATAAATTACAAGGAATAGTGCGGCAAAGGAAAGCAGTTGTACTGCAAGATTAGGCGAGGCATGGGACTTTGACGCTTCCTTAAACATTTTGGAATTTAAATTTATCATAAAAATCTCCTTTACGAAAATAATTATAATTATTTTACATCCTCCCGCAAGCTTTGTCAAGACGGCGGCGTTTAGAATCTGTAAGTATATAAGATATGAACAGCCTGATATTGAACAGTCTTTTAATTCGCAAAGCGCGTCAGCATAAAAAAGAGCAGCCGCAAATCTTTAAGGCATGAAAGATACGCAGCCGCCTCGGTAATAATTATTCTTCGCTTTTTTTGGGGGCATCATCACGGAGAATCTCAACAATGACCTTTTCCACCGTCTGTTCGCATACTTTTGAAGCAGTAAGGCGAAAGACACCCGTTTCGGCAGTTTCTCCCTCCTCGGGAATGCGCTCGAGAACGTCCGTTATCCAGCCGCCCACAGAGGTATAATCCGTATGCACAAGATCCTCGGCAAGCTCCAGACGCTCCAGCATATCGCTTAAACTCATATCTCCCGCAACCTCGTATTTGTCGGGAGCAAGACGCACCACATTGGCTACGATCTCGTCATCCTCATCATAGATCTCTCCTACGAGTTCCTCGATAATATCTTCAAGAGTAACGATACCTTTTGTTCCTCCGTATTGGTCGATGACCACGGCAAGATGTACCTTTGAACGCTGCATATCGCGGAGAGCCGCGCTTATGAGCTTGCTGTCGGCAATATGAGGCACTTCCTGAATAATGGAAGCTATATCCTCGCTGCCGTTTGTAAGCATTTTAAAAAAGGATTTATTCGTAATTATGCCGACAATATTATCAAGGCTTTTTTCATAAACAGGCAGCCTTGAATAAAGCTCGCTGCTGAATATTTCCTTGATCTCATCAATGGTGTCGCCTATTTCAACTCCGACAACCTTCGTTCTGGGGATCAAAATTTCATTAACAGTGATCTCGTCAAATTCGAGAGCGCTTTTGACAAGCTCGCTTTCCTGTTCTTCAATAACGCCCTCTTTTTCGATTTCGTCGATCATGTATTTCAGTTCGTCCTCAGTAACGGTCGGCGCTTCATCTCCTTTGGATATTGCTGACGACAGCTTATTCAATGCCCATACAAACGGTTTTAATAGAACTACAAGAGCAGAAAGGGGAACTGCGAACATAAGCGCAAGTTTTTCGGCATTTTTCTTTGCATAGCTTTTGGGCAGCACTTCACAAAAAATCAGAACTATAATCGTTATTACGATCGTAGAAATAGCCGGACCCTTGCTGCCCATAAGATTTATAAAAATAAGTGTGCTTATGGAAGATGTAGCTATATTTACGACATTGTTGCCGATAAGCACAGCCGTCAGCACGTCGTCAAAACGGTTTGCGAGTTTCAAAGCCTTTGCGGCTTTTTTATTGCCCTGAGATTCGTAATTTTTAAGTCTGAGCTTGTTTACGCTGGAATAAGCTGTTTCGGTACTTGAAAAAAGCGCCGAGAATATCATCATTACGATGACAAGAATAATTTTCCATATGTCAGAACTGTCCATAAAAAACCTTTCAAATTAATTATTCAGAAATCGGTATCAGAATATGACGATACCTCAATTTATAACCTAAATATATCAGAATAAATCGCACGCTCTTTGGAGAGTCTCTCCGAATTTCAGAACCTGTTTTACAGTATTCGCATTTCGGTAAAACTGCGAACGCTGATCTCTATGCAGACACACCCTAACAAAAAAAGCCGTTCCATAGAGGAACGGCTCTCATGAAACCTGTAAGTATACTCTCGCCCAACGGTGAGATGAAATTACTTGATTTCGATTGTAGCGCCGGCAGCCTCGAACTTCTCCTTGATCTCGTTAGCCTCTGCCTCGGAAACGCCTTCCTTGATAGCCTTAGGAGCTGACTCAACAACTTCCTTAGCTTCCTTAAGACCAAGACCGAGAACTTCCTTAGCAACCTTGATAACGCCCATCTTAGCGTCGCCGAAAGATGTGAGGATTACGTCGAACTCTGTCTTAGCAGCCTCTGCGCCGCCTGCTGCGCCGCCTGCTGCAGGAGCAGCAGCAACCATTGCTGTTACGCCGAATTCTTCCTGGATTGCGTCTACGAGCTCAGAAAGCTCGAGAACGGAAAGTGTCTTGATATCTTCAACGAATTTTGTGATCTTCTCTGAAGCCATGATAATAATCTCCTTTATAATTATTTGCCGTTATACGGCGGTATTTGCCGCACTGTGTGCGTATTCAAGCTGCGGACGTAATGTCCCGAAAAACGATATGCAGATAATCAGGCAGCTTCTTCTGAATTCTTGTCTGCAACAGCCTTGAGTGCAGCCGCAAGCTTCTGAATGGGACCCTGCAGAGAGCCGACGAGCTGAGCAAGAAGGACGTCCTTTGAAGGGATTTTTGAAAGAGCGATAACTCCGTTCGCATCGTATGTTTCACCTTCAACGTAGCCTGCTTTGAGATTGAACTTTTCCTCGCCTGCTTTCTCAGCAAACTTGCCGAGGATTCTTGCGGGAGCGGTCTGGTCGTTGTTTGAAACAGCGAGAGCGGTCGTGCCGTTCAGCGCTTCTTCAAATCCGTCAAAGCCGCAGTTCTGGAATGCGCGGAGGAGCAGAGTGTTCTTTTCTACAAAGTAGTTAACGCCTGCCTCACGAAGCTCGCGTCTGAGCTTTGTATCCTCCTCAACGGTGATACCCTTGTAATCAACGAGAACACCGGAAACGGAAGCCTTGATAATTTCAGTGAGTTCTTCAACTCTTGCTTTCTTGGCTTCAAGTACAGCATTGCTTGGCATTGTGTATTCACCTCCGAATAGTTGATCCTACCGTATCCGAAACAACAAAAAATGTCTTTCCGACAGCGCGGAAAGACATTGATAATCTATTTATCAATTGTGATTCCTCGGTGGGGCTTATGGATAAATCCTGCCAACTGTCTTTAGAATACGATATACGCTGTAAAACACAGCTTTTACATTATATCACGTATTTTCAAGCTTGTCAAGCGTTTTTTGATTTTTTTGCGAATTTTAAAAATTTCGCGTAACTATTGACAGTTTGACAGAAATCGTATATAATAGTATTTGAGGAACGAGTGCTTTTTGCAGGTTCCGCACAATTTGTCCTGCTTTGGACAATTTTCAGGAGGTAAACTACAATGTCACTTACAAACAATGCGAATGTTTTAAAGTGGGTTGACGAGATGATCGCTCTTTGTAAACCCGATAAGGTTGTATGGATCGATGGTTCCAAGGAGCAGCTTGATGAACTGACCGCTCAGGTTACTTCACTGCCCGACGGCGACCCAAACAAAATGTACTGGCTCAATCAGGAAAAGCTTCCCGGCTGTCTCTATCACAGAACTGCCGTAAACGATGTTGCCCGCGTTGAGGACAGAACTTTTATCTGTACTAAAACAAAAGAGGACGCAGGTCCGACCAACAACTGGTGCGACCCTCAGGAAATGTACGCTAAGCTCAGACCTATGTACGACGGCGTTATGAAGGGTCAGACTATGTACATCATTCCTTATTCAATGGGTCCGGTTGCTTCGCCCATCTCAAAGGTCGGCGTTGAGATCACCGATTCTATTTATGTTGTTCTCAACATGAATATTATGACAAGAATGGGCAAGGCTGCTTTTGATAAGCTCGGCGATTCCAACGACTTTGTACGCGGTCTTCACTCAAAGGCTAACGTTGATCCCGAGAACAGATACATCGTTCAGTTCCCCGAGGACAATACTATCTGGTCTATCAATTCTGCTTACGGCGGCAACGTTATTCTTTCCAAGAAGTGCTTCGCTCTCCGTATAGCTTCCTTCCAGGGCAAGAACGAAGGCTGGATGGCTGAGCATATGCTTATTCTCGGCGTTCAGAAGCCTGACGGCGAGACAAAATATGTCTGCGCCGCATTCCCGTCAGCCTGCGGAAAAACTAACCTTGCGATGCTTATTCCTCCCGAGGGATATCTTAAGGACGGATATAAGGTATTTACCGTCGGCGACGATATCGCTTGGCTCAAGCCCGGCAAGGACGGCAGACTTTACGCTATCAATCCTGAGAACGGCTTCTTCGGCGTTGCTCCCGGTACTAACGCAAAGTCTAACTTCAACGCTCTTGCTTCTACCATGAAAAACGCTATCTTTACGAACGTTGCTCTTAACAATACCGAGAACACTGTTTGGTGGGAAGGTCTCGACAAGAATCCTCCCGAGGATGCTACAGAGTGGACGGGAATCAAGACAAACGGCAAGGAGTGGACTTCCGAGATCGGAGCTGACGGCAAGAACAAGAAGCTTGCTCATCCCAATTCGCGTTTCACAGCTCCTGCTGTAAACTGCCCATGCATCTCTCCCGAATTTGACAATCCCGAGGGTGTTCCGATCTCTGCTATCGTATTTGGCGGCAGACGAGCTTCAACAACTCCTCTCGTATATCAGTCATTTGACTGGACACACGGTACATACGTTGGTTCTGCCGTTTCTTCCGAGACAACAGCAGCTGCTGCCGGCGCAGTAGGCGTACTCCGTCACGATCCTATGGCTATGAAGCCTTTCATCGGCTACAATGTGGGTGATTACTGGGCTCACTGGCTCGAAATGGGTGAAAAGCTCGGCGACAAGGCTCCTAAGATCTTTAACGTAAACTGGTTCAAGCAGGACGAAAACGGTAACTTTATCTGGCCCGGTTTCGGTGATAATATGCGTGTTCTCGACTGGATCATCAAGCGCTGCGAGGGTACTGTTGACGCTGATGAGACTGCTATCGGATATCTTCCCAAGAAGGGTGACATTAATGTCAATGGCATTGAGGACGAGGTTACTCCCGAAATTATGGATAAGCTCCTTAATGTTGACAAAGATCTCTGGAAACAGGAGATCGCTGAAATGCGCAGATATTACAATGACGATATCGCTGCAAAGGGCGGAAAGATTCCCGTTGCTCTCTACGAAGAACTCGATAAGCTCGAAGCAAGACTTAACAAGTAATAAACAGCTCCCCGTTATGGGGAGCTGTTTCATTTGCATAATGTAAGGAACGGAATAAAATTCCTGAAAAGATAATAAAGCGGCAGGGCAGTCAGAACAGCAGTCAGGAACCGATAGTTTCTCGGAATTATAAGTATCTTCACTCCGAAAGCACAGGCGACAAGCTCGATATAAAAAGCCGCTGCAAACGTCAGAAGCAGAAGTGGAGTGGCATTATATCCCAAAGAGCTTAAAATATCGCCGTGAAGAAGAGCCTTGACGCTTCGCGTATTTCCGCAGGCTGGACACAACCAGCCGGTTTGTCTGTAAAAACTGCATTCCGGAAAGTATTTGCTCGATCCGATAAAATAATCCCTTAATAAAAAAATCAGCAGGGTCAGTATTGGTAAAAAGATTGCCGCGACTCCTGCTGTTAATTTTTTTCTGCGATCTGTCATTAAGAGAATGCGCTGATAATCGCTGCTCCGGTTGACATAACGATAATAGCCGGAACAAGACTTACAATTGATAAAACAAGTCCTGCGATAGCCATTCCCTTACCGCCCTTTCCGCTTTTCATGCCGACTGCCGCAAGAATAACGCCGATTATTGCACATGGGATAGAGATGTAATAAAAACAGCAGCTTGCAAGTATGGCGATGATCCCAAGAATCATTGACGTTATTGCACATCCGCTTACCGGTTTGTTCGGCTGTTGCTGCATATACCCGTTTGGCGGCATATTGTTTGGTGTCTGGTTGTTCATAAAATTTTCCTCCTAAATATTTTTAAAACAATTGTATTTACAAGATAATTATAACATAATAATAGTTTATTTGCAATAGGATATAAACACAAAAAAAATGACATAATATTGTTTATTTCTGCTAAATTATGAGTAATAATTAATATGTAGGAGTGTGATATTATGCTGAAATTACAAAAGGGATACGATGAATATGTAACAAAGACGTTCAGACTTCCGAAAGAATTTGTGGACAGCCTTGAAAAGATAGCATATGATAATAAGCTTTCGCTGAATCAGCTTGTGATCCAATGCCTTAAATACGCTGTTGATAATCTTGAAGAAACCGATCAATAAAAACTCCCTGCATCGTATTCAATGCAGGGAGTTTTTAAAAGTTGAGCAGATGTTCGCCGTTATTCGTGGAAGAAGTAAGGAAGCGCGTCGTAAACGTAATGTCTGACGAATCCCCACCAGTGAGTTTTTTCCGGAGCTACAAGGAAATAGAAATTTCCCTTGGAGAAGTCGGAGGTATAGGTAAACGTGGAGGATTCCTTTAATTCGTTCATTTGCGGAACCATGTTTCCGTAAGCTATATCGTCCGTACCGGTTGCGGCGAGAATATAGGTAGAATCCTTGTACTTGGAGCTTTTAACGGCATTTATAATAGCCTGTGCTCCACCCCAGCAATGACCGCTGAGGGGCATGATATAACCGAAATAGTCGATATTATTGATAAGAACGTTCCATGCAGAACCGCCTCCCATTGAGAATCCGCCGTAACCTCGGTGCATTCTTGAAGCTTCAAGACCGTCCGGCGTCGTATTTTCCGCATATGTTGAGTACTTGCCCTCAACGAATGGCACAATGCTTTCCTTCATTTCTTTCCATACGTCGGCAGCCTCGGTTTTGTTAAAGGTTGGAGTTACAACGATCATTGGTTCAATTTCGCCGTTTTCGATCATATGGTCAAGCATATTGTTAAGTTTTACATCGCTGCTGAAAATGGTATTTTCGTTCTCTCCTCCGCCGTGCATGAGGTAAAATATATTGTACTTCTCGTTTTCATCATAGCCATACGGCAGGTAAACGTTGAGTTTATTCGCTCCGTTTATGCCGTTATAAGATTCGTTTATCACCCTGCCGGCTTTGCTGCCCGGATCGAGATAATTGCCGGGAGCTTCCTTGTATTGCAGTTCTGCTTCATAGTCGAAAGGATTTTTTTCAGGTTCGGGAGGCTTAGGCGAATTATCGGGAAATTCCGTGATCGCTCCATGAACGTATTTGGAAATCAGCAGGAGATCGTTCGCTTCAAATTTTCCGCTTGAGTCGACGTCGGCGTTTATTTTGCCCGTATCTGACAAAAAGCTGTTGACAAGCTCTTTTCTTGCTGCGGCAACATCGAAAATATCGACCCTGCCGTCGCAGTTAGCATCTCCGGGAACGAGCTTAAATTTGCTGCCCGCACCGTTAATAACAATTCCTTTTTCACCAGCGACAAATTCGTCTATGTAAAAATCGGAATTTCCTGACGTTGTTTCAACGTATATATGCATATCATCCGCGCCCTCGGGCAGCTTAAAGCTTGTGTTTGCAAGCTGGATCCAGTTACCGTCCATGCAGGTGCCGCGAGCGATTTTTTCATAGTGAGCCTCTCCGTCGGCGTCGTTATACTGGAGCGTTAGACAAAATGTATTGCGCTTGTTTTCGGTGGGGCACATTACGTTTACGCTGAAAGAGTATTCCTCTCCTGCGGTAAATTTACCGTCAAGCTCTTTTATTGCGCCGTTCCATGAAGCTTCGCGTCCGCTTACGAAAAGCGCCTTGCTTCCTTCATATTTTGCTCCACTTGAAGATACGGTCTTTGCTGAACCTCTTCCGTTCCAGTTATCAGCGCCCTTTTCAAAGGTATCCTTTATAAGTATTCCTTCCTCTAAATGATCGTCATGGTTATTGCCGCTGCCTGTAAATTTCCACCAGTCAACGTTGAAAAGGAAGCCGTCACCGCCCGAGAATCTGAGGAACAGATCATGCTCGCCTGACGCTCCGCTCACGCTGCCTGTAACTTCCGACCAGTCCTGCCAGCCGCCTGTAGACGGAACGGTGACAGTGCCGACAACGGGACCTGTTGCGCTGTCAAGATGAAGCTCTATCGTTCCTCCGTCTGTTGCGGATGCAACGCTTGCAGTGAAGCTCGCGGCACCCTCGCCAAAATCAACGCCTTTAATTTTTATATAATCCCCGTTTTCAATATTTGCAACGTTTATTCCGCCTGCGGAGCATTCTTCGATCTCGATACCCGACTGTGAGCAAATCGTTTCGGCTTCGTTACGCACATAGGGGTCTACAGTCTGAAGCTGCGCAGGACCACTGTCGCTCATTTTTATAGTCGGAAACGTTCCGTCGGCATTGTAGTTAAATTCCTCAACAGCTGCCGAACGATTGAATCCGCCGCCGCCGGGAAGCCGCTGATTGTGGTAGAAGAAATAGGAATGCCCTTTATAATCCGCAACGCCGCAGTGATTTGTAAACGCTGCGCCCTGCTCGCCCTTGGGCATAATGACTCCTCTGTAAGTCCATGGACCTGTCGGCGATGAGCTTGTGGAATAGCTGATATTTTCAGGAATACCCTCTGCGGCGTAAAGCATATAGTAAAGGTCGCCGCGCTTGTAGAACCATGGACCTTCGGTATAAAGCGCGCCTGTACGGCTTTCGGGATCAGTGCTCTTGCCGAATCCCTGACTCATATCGACCTTTTGGATCTCGCCGGAATATGAGATCATATCATCGTTGAGCTTAACGTAATAAAGCTGCGGATTTCCGAAAAACAGATATGCCTGACCGTCGTCATCAATGAAAACGGTCGGGTCGATGTAATCCCAGTTAGGACCTACAAGAGGCTTGCCGATTGCGTCCTTGAACGGACCGGTTGGACTGTCGGAAACTGCAACTCCTATGACGCGTCCGCCGCCGCTTGCGTTTGAAAGCGGGCAGTACATATAAAATTTGCCGTTTCGTTCAATGCACTGTGCAGCCCATGCGGTATCCTTTTCGGCAAAGGAAAAATCGGTATCGGAAAGAACCGTGCCATGATGAGTCCAGTTCTGCATATCGGTAGTGGAATAGCACTGCCAATCGGGCATATAGAAGTAGTCGGAATTGTCCTTGTCATGGCTTGTATAGAGATAAAGAGTGCCGTCATGTACCATAGGGGCAGGATCGGCGGTATATACGTTCTGAGCAAGAGGGTTGTCTGCGTGAGTTGTCGCGGGAGCAATCATAATTGCGGCAGAACAAGCCATTGCAAGAGCTGTTGCTGCAGATAATAATTTTTTCATAAAAACCTCCCAATAATTTTTGTATAATATGAAGTTTATCAGAAAAGTACAAAAAAGTCAACATAAAAAATAAATTTTAGGTAGACAAAATGCATAAATTATAGAAAAAGCCTTGAAAAAACTTTTGTAAACTGGTATTATATATATAGATATTCATTTTTTGAAAGGATACTTTTTATGAAAAAAATAATTGAAGCCTGTGTTTCAATACTTCCGAAACCGCTTCGGGATATATATTACAAGTATGAAGAAAAATGGTTATACTTGTTTTTCGGCGTATTAACTACCGTTGTCAGCTTTGTGACGGCAGGCATTTCTAAGGGAATGCTTGAATCTGCGGGAGTAAGCGACGGACTTGTGGGCGACCTCAGCACTACCATTTCGTGGGTATGCGCGGTGACTTTTGCATTTGTTACAAATAGGATATGGGTGTTTGATTCCAAAGCGAGGGGAGCAAAGGCTGTTTTTAAGGAGGGCGTGTCCTTTTACGGAGGACGTGTTTTTACCTACTTTGTGGAGCTTATTATGATGAGGATCGGCTACTCGTGGCTGAAGTTCAATTATTGGTTAGTTAAGGTTGTGGCAAATATTGTGGTTCTTATCCTTAATTACGTAGTCAGCAAGCTGTTTGTTTTTAAAAATAAACAGCCGGCAGCTGCGGTAAAAAATGAAAATGAGTGATACAATTAGTATAGGCGGAGTGAAGATAGCACGGACTGCGGCGCTTGCGCCAATGGCCGGAGTTGCTGACCGCGCTTATCGACTTATGTGCAAGAGTTATGGTGCGGCTTATGTGGTCAGTGAAATGGTTTCAGCTAAAGGTATCTGCTACAATGACCGAAAAACCGAGGCACTTTGCACTGTTACCGATGCGGAGCGTCCCATGGCGATACAGCTCTTTGGCAGCGAGCCTGAATTTATGGGGCGTGCTGTAGAGATCGTATTGAGATATAAACCGGATATTATCGACATAAATATGGGGTGTCCGGTGCCTAAAGTCGTTAATACAGGGGCAGGTTCGGCACTTATGAAAGACGTTGGGCTTGCTGCAAAGGTCATTGAAGCGGCAGTTACTGCGGCAGGAAAAACCCCTGTAACCGTAAAGATAAGAAAGGGTTGGGACAGCGATCATGTTAATGCGGTCGAGCTTGCCAAAGCGGCAGAAGCTTCGGGTGCAGCGGCTGTTGCCGTTCATGGTCGTACCCGTGACCAATTTTACAGTGGAGAGGCTGATCTTAGCATTATATCAGACGTGAAGCAGGCTGTGAAAATTCCGGTTATCGGCAATGGCGACGTTACTGATGCGGCGGGCTGTTTGAAAGCATACGCTGAAACCGGCTGTGATCTTGTTATGGTAGGCAGGGGGAGTTACGGGAATCCTTTTATTTTCCGTGAAATCGCTTCTGCTCTTAACGGAGAGAATTACTCTCCGCCGACAGTCGCGGAAAAAATGAAGGTCATGCTTGAGCATATACGGCTGATGATAAGCCTGAGTTCGAAATCCGAGGAACTGTCGATGCATGAGGCGCGAAAACACGCTGCATGGTATATGAATGGCTATTACGGTTCGGCGAAATTCCGCGGACGGTGTTTTCAACTGGCTTCCTACAGCGACACTGAGAAGCTTGCAGAAGAATTTATCAATCTCCAGCGGACAAGAGGAATTTTATAGAACTCAGCAATCTGCACAATAAATATTGAATAAATTTGTATGAGTGTACAAAGCAATAAACGGTCAGCTTAAATCAATGGAAAAAGCCTGTAAATCGGTATTTCTGGCTGTTTAAATAAAAAAGCAGACGATAATTTTAACATAAAATGACATATTTGCATTTGCAAAACCAGAAAAAATGTGATATAATAACATTTGAAATCAGTTTTAAAAAAGGAAGATAACATTAATGAAGTTAAGAAAAAGACGCGTTTTCATTATTATGAGCGTTCTTATTATGTCGGCAGTTTCTATTGTCGGGTGTACAGGCAGCAAAATTGTTGAAACGATTGATCCTGATTCCGTCAATATTTCTGATAATACGACTTACGCCTCAACGCAGGGAACCGCCAAGGCTACTGAAGCGACTTCTGTCCCTGAAGATAAGAGAGTTCATGTCGTTGCAGCAGGGGATAACCTTATTCATTATTCCGTTTATAAGAACGCGGAAGCTTATGCAGGCGGAAACGGCTACGACTTTAAGCCGATTTATAAGAATGTAAAGGGTATTATAGAAAGCGCAGACGTTGCTGTGCTTAATCAGGAAACGATAATTTCGGAAAGCAATGAGATCCGTGGTGCTAATGGCGGCGCGCTGATCTTTAATTCTCCTCCGGAGGTCGCCGACGCGGTAATAGATTTAGGATTTGACGTATTTACAATGGCAAACAATCATCTTCTTGATTTCGGCGCGCAGGGACTTACAGAATCTATTAATTTTTGGAATGCAAGAGCTGCCGAAAGCAATCTTACTGTTCTCGGCGCTTATTTAAACGAGGAAGACTCCAACAATATCCGCATTCGCGAGGTAAACGGAGTCAAGATCGCTTTCCTTGCCTATGCTGAGCACATTAACGGCTTCAGTATACCTGCTGACTCGACCTTGAGAGTTGTTATGAACTCTGAGGAAGATGTTATCGAGCGTCAGATCAAAGAGGCTTCAAATCTTGCCGACGCAGTTATCGTATCGGCACATTGGGGAGTTGAAGATACAAACATAGTTTCTCAGGATAGAATAGATCTCGCAAATAAAATGGTAAATTGGGGAGCGGATGTTATTCTTGGCTGTCATACCCATACTGCCGAAACTATGGAATGGATAACGCGCGAGGACGGCAGCAAAGGCTTTGTATTTTACTCAATGGGAAATTTTGTATGCGCTCAGACTGACAATTTTAATTTAGTAGGAGAAATTCCTGATTTTGATATAGTTGTAGACGGCGAAACAAATGAGGTAACTCTCGAAAACGTTGGCGTTATTCCGACTATTGTCCACTATGATGACGGTAATTTTTCAAATATGAGGCTTTACACATACAGCCAGTATACTCCTGAGCTTGCGGCAGGTCATGGTGTTCCTTATGCAATACCTCAAGGCACATACAGGGATTTCAGTTGGGACATAGTTAACCGCATAATTGATGAGGCGATTCCCGAAGAATTCAGAAAACTGGATAAATAATTTGATGTGTTCAATTATTATTCATAATCGGCAGCTCGTAAGTAATTTATGTAAATTTGATGATTGTGCAAAGCGTTCAAAAAAGTGTTTGGCAGTTTATATAAAATACCAAAAACAACATAAACCTATTTACTTTTCTTTGGAGCTGATATATAATAAATTCAAGAATAGATATGGATTTGGGATTAAGTATCTTATCACGGCAGTGTGATTGTCTTACGCTTGAACCTTTGGGTGCGAAGCGTACTTTCAAGCCTACAGGATGCCCATTATCAATAAGCTTGGACATTTCTGAAAATTGCTTTAATCTCTCTGTATGACAGTTCGAAGCGTTTTTTCCGAACAACGTTTCGCAGATGAAAAGGGTCGGCTTGTCCGGCCGGTTCAATGAACCGAGGCACAGCTCGGTCGTTAAGACACGATATAATTAAAGGGGCGTCCTTGTTCCTTTGTTATATAACATTAAATGAAGAAGGAGGAAAATAAAATGAAGACAAAAAAGGTAATCATCGGAGCTCTTGCTGCCTCGATGCTTTCACTTTCAGTTTGTTCTATTGCACCGGTTTCTTTCGCTGCCGGCGAAACAGTGCAGATATCCGTCGGTAAAGATTCGGCAAAAGCAGGAGAACAGTTTACAGTGGAGGTGACGTTGGCAGATATCCCGTCTACAGGTCTTCAGGCTGTTGAGTTTGTTGTAAAGTTTGACAGCAGTCTTGTTTCGATTGATTCCGTTAAAGCCGGTCCGATCACTGAAACAGGCGCGGAGAGCGCTGATCCCACATCTCCCGTAGTTCCGGTTTTCGACGCTATAATCAGCGGTGAAAAAGCAAGCATTGCTTGGTCAACATCTCTTGACGATTCTACATACTGGTTGAAAAAAGACGGATTATTCTGTACGATCACAGGTACTGTTGCAAGCGACGCTAAGGACGGTTCTGTAGCAAAGCTTGAGGTCGTTCCCAATGATCGTAAGTTAAATCCGGATTCACAAGAGAAAAACGATAAGATTCTCTGCGGTTACACTAATGAAAAGTCAGAAATCGTTAATTACGATGTTGCTGTAACAGACGGAATCGTTAACATTGGCGATGCAGTTCCCGCAGGACTTCGCGGAGATACTAACGTTGACGGAGAAGTAAATCTTGCAGACGCAGTTCTTATTATGCAGAATTTGGCTAACCCTTCTAAATACAAGGTTTCTGATGAAGGCAAGATCAATGGCGACGTTGACAGTACCGGAGACGGAATTACACCTAATGACGCTTATAAAATTCAGCAGTTCGTATTAGGTTTGGTTACGGAGCTTTGATTTGTGATTATCTGATTTGTCCCCCTTACAAAGGAATATAAACCCGCTTTAAATTTATTAATAGGTTGCATGACCTAAAGAAAGGAATTATTACAGATGAAAAAGTTTATTTCTGCAGTCACATCGCTTTGTATGGCTGCAACAATGACAGGCTTCATTGTACCTGCTTCTATTAATGCTGCTGATGCATCAAAGGGTCTTATTATGAAGACTTTTGATCAGGCTGATTCTAAATATGCCGACGCAGGTTCTAAGGTAACTGTTTCAGCAGAAGATATTGCCGCAGGCGATGTTGTTATCCCTTGCGCTGTTTATTTAGATGAGTCTACTACTGATGTAACTTCACTGGCTCTTCGTTTTACGGTAAAGGATACTTCCGCCGAGGCGTCTAAAATCACATTAAAGTCTTATCATCCTTCAGATGATTATTTTGACGCTCCTAAAACTTTTACAACTGCTTCAGGTGAAACTTTTACAA
>ULRD01060849.1_pt1 | contig 17172 bp, 13 predicted proteins | sample 1955181 | NCBI WGS metagenome assembly ULRD01 (sample SAMEA4835675, study PRJEB28245) | human gut metagenome | biome: gut microbiome; material: fecal sample | place: Denmark | collected 2008
ACCGCGTGTCGAGAGTTCGAGCCTTTCTGCCCCTGCCAAAAAAACACCACCCATTGGGTGGTGTTTTTTTGGCAGGAAGGAGAATATAGGCTCGAAACGAGCTCCGGTCTCACACGCCTGAAAGGCGTTGAGATCGGGAGCAACATGCCAGTGGCATGTTGCGTTAGCGAGAAGAGAGCCGAGGGAGGAGCCACCAGCCATCAGTGCGCAACGAGGGGCGGTAGTATGATGCCTGCCGAAGCATTTGGAACGGGCGGACAGGGGAGTTTGCCCGGAGAACTAATCATATCCACAGCTTTGCTGCGGCGGGGTGAGGGCACCTCGCCCTACGTTTGATTATTGACGGCGCACCGCTGGAGGAGATTTGTTATGGGCCATGGGATATGCTATACTGAAACCGGAGTATCCGACGAATTGCGGGGTGAGGAAATGCGGCGCAAAATTCCGACAGATCGGGCGGGGAATCTTGACAAACAGCCGGTTTGCCGGTACAATAAAATTTCGAGAATAACGCGCATTGGCGCGGGAATTGAGGTTATACGTTATGGCAAAAGACCAGAGAAATGTGGAAGCCATCACCCCGATGGAGGTGGACTTCGCCAAATGGTACACCGATATCTGCCTGAAGGCGGAGCTGGTGGACTACGCGTCCGTGAAGGGCTTCATGATCCTGCGCCCCTATGGCTACGCCATCTGGGAGAATATCCAGCGCATTATGGACGGCATGTTCAAGAAGACCGGCCACGTCAACGTGGCTATGCCCGTTCTGATCCCGGAGAGCCTGCTGAAGAAGGAGGGCGAGCTGGTGCAGGGCTTTGCCCCCGAGGTGGCTTGGGTCACCCATGGCGGCAGTGAGCCCCTGGAGGAGCGCCTGGCCTTTCGCCCCACCTCCGAGACCATGTTCTGCGACCACTGGCACAACGTGCTGCAAAGCTACCGTGAGCTGCCCATGCTGTATAACCAGTGGTGCAGCGTCATCCGCTGGGAAAAGACCACCCGTCCCTTCCTGCGCAGCCGCGAGTTCTGGTGGCAGGAGGGCCACACCATCCACGAGACCGCCGAGGAGGCCATTGCCGAGACCGAGCAGCAGCTCAACTGCTACGCCGACTTCTGCCGCGACGCCCTGGCCATGCCGGTGGTGAAGGGCCGCAAGACCGACAAGGAGAAGTTTGCCGGCGCCGAGGCCACCTATACCATCGAGGCCATGATGAAGGACCGCAAGGCCCTCCAGTCCGGCACCAGCCACTATTTCGGCGACAAGTTCTCCCGCGCCTACGACGTGACCTTCACCGGCCGGGACAATAAACTGCAGTATCCCTTCCAGACCAGCTGGGGCAGCACCACCCGCCTGATCGGCGCGTGCATCATGACCCACTCCGACAACAACGGCCTGGTGCTGCCTCCCGCTGTGGCGCCCATCCAGGTAGTCGTCGTCCCCATCGCCCAGCATAAGCCCGGCGTGCTGGACGCCGCCGCCGCCCTGAAGGATCGCCTGACGGCCATCGACCTGCGTGTGAAGATGGACGACAGTGAACAGTCCCCCGGCTGGAAGTTCGCCCAGTACGAGATGAAGGGTGTGCCCCTGCGTGTGGAGATCGGCCCCAAGGATATGGAGAAGGAGCAGTGCTGCATCGCCCGCCGCGATACCGGCGAGAAGACCTTCGTGCCCCTGGCCGACCTGGAGTCCGCTGTACAGAGCCTGCTGAAGGATGTCCACGACAACCTGTACGCCATGGCGGAGAAGAACCTGGAGGAGAACACCTTCGACCTGACCACCTGGGAAGAGGTGCGGGATATGGCCCAGGGCCGCGGCGGCTTCGCCCGTACCAAGTGGTGCGGCAGCCTGGAGTGTGAGCTGGCCATGAAGGAGAAGGCCGGTGTGTCCAGCCGCTGCATGCCGCTGAAGCAGTCCGGCACCACCGGCAAGTGCCCGGTGTGCGGCAAGGAGTGCACCACCGACATCTACTGGGGCGTGGCGTACTAAGTGATAAAAAAGAGCTGTCACAGCCGTGACAGCTCTTTTTCAGTGAAAAGATAAGAGGTAAGAGTGAAAAACTGCGGTATGCCGCCTGCGGCGGCATACTCGAATAAGAAGAGGAGGGCAAAGCCCTCCTCTTCTTATTCGATGGAGATGATATAGAAGTAGACGCTCTGGCCGCCGGGGATGGCCGCCACCTCAGCGTCGGGGCAGCACTGGGCAAACAAGGCCTCGGTTTTGGCGCCCTCCGCCTCGGACACACCCTCGCCGGTGTAGATGTTGATGTATTCCGCACCGGCCTGGGCGGCGTGCTGGCTCAGCTTGTCCAGCAGCTCGTCCATGCTGCGGCTGGTGCCGAACAGCTTGCCGTCCAGCAGCGCCAGATAGTCGCCCTCGTTGATGGCGAAGCCGTCGAAATCAGAGTTGCGGGCGGCGTAGGTGATTTGGGCGGTGGACACCGTCTGTGCGGCGGCCACCATAGCCTGGGCGATGGTCTGGGGATCGTTTTCGTCGGGGTCGAAGCTCATCATGGCGGTGATGCCCTGGGGCACGGTGGCGGTGGGGATGACGATGATCTGCTTCTCCGTCAGACCCTCGCACTGCTGGGCGGCCATGATGATATTCTTGTTGTTGGGCAGGATAAACACGATCTCGCTGGGGGTATGGTTGACCTCCTTGAGAATGGCCTCGGTGGAGGGGTTCATGGTCTGGCCGCCGGACACAATGGTGTCCACGCCCAGCGCGCGGAAAGTATCCGCCAACCCGTCACCGGCGCACACGGCTACGAATCCGTACCGCTTTTCGGCGGGAGCCACGGCGTTTTCCTGTTCCTCCAGCTCCGCCTCCACAGCGTCCAGATCATCGGTGCTGTGAGCCTCACGACCGGCAGCCAGATCGTCCCGCTGGGTGCGCATGTTCTCGATCTTGGCCAGCTCCAGGGTGCCGTACTTCTGGGCCTCGGTCAGGGCGTGGCCGGGGATATCGGTGTGGACGTGTACCTTGAAGCACTCGTCATCCTCGCCGATCACCAGACTGTCGCCGATGCTGTCCAGATAGGCACGCAGGGGCTCCAGGGACTTCTCGCCCATGGCCTTGCGGACGATGAACACGGTGTCGAAGGTGAAGGTGATCTCATCCTCCAGCGAGGCGAAGTCGGCCTTTTCCTTGACCTCGGGCTCGTCCTTGACCTCGGGGATGGCCTCGCCCCGCAGGCAGCGCAGCATGCCGTCCAGAATGATCAGATAGCCCTTACCGCCGGCGTCTACCACGCCGGCCTTTTTCAGCACGGGGTTCATTTCCACCGTCTCGGCCAGGGTGACTTCACCGGCGCGGATGGCCTCCTCCAGCACGAACTCCACGGCGTTGTTCTCCTGGGCAGCCTCGGCGGCACGCTGGGCGGCCAGACGGGAGACGGTCAGCACCGTGCCCTCGGCCGGCTTCATCACCGCGCCGTAGGCGGTGGCCACGCCCTCCTGCATGGCGGCGGCCAGCGCCGCACCGTCGGCCTCGGTCAGGCCCTTCAGGGACTTGGACATGCCCCGGAACAGCAGGGACAGGATGACGCCGGAGTTGCCCCGGGCGCCCCGCAGCAGACCCCGGGCGGTGATCTTGGCGGCGTCGTCGATGGTGGCGGGCTCGGCCTTGTTCAGCTCGGCGCAGGCGGTCTGGATGGTCAGGTACATGTTGGTGCCGGTGTCGCCGTCAGGCACGGGGAAAACGTTCAGGTCGTTGATGGCCTGCTTCTGTCCGGCAATGCAGGCCGCGCCGAACAGCACCATATCCTTGAAGGCGGCGCCGTTGATTTTTTCTATCATCTTGCTGTGATCCTCCCTTAGCCTTTACTGACGGAGTCCACGCAGACGTTCACGTCCCGTACCTCCACACCGGTGTTGCAGGTGACCACATACTTGACCTCGCTCATAATGGCGCGGCAGACGGTGGCAATGTTCACCCCGGCGTCCACCATGATGTGCAGCTCGATGGACACGGTATTGTCGTCGTTATAGGTGACCTTCACGCCCTTGCTCATGGCCTCGGGGCGCAACAGGTGGACAAGGCCGTCCGTCATGGAGCGGTAGGCCATGCCCTTGACGCCAAAGCAGTTGGTGGCGGCGGCGCCGGTAATGGTGGTGAACACGGCGTTGGAGATGGTGATATCCCCGTGCTCACTGTTGATCTTTATCATAGCAGCCTTCCTTTCTATTGGAGGTGATTACGCTTTGCGGGCATAATAATGACATAATATTACTTATTATATACCAAGCGGACACAAATAACAAGCAGAAATTTGGAAGACAAAGGGCAGAGGAGAAGCCCCTCTGCCCTTTGTCAGTGTGTTGTGTGTGAAAGGTATGATCAACGGCCGCTCTGACCGAAATAGTAGTTGTAGAAGTCACGGAACATGTCGGAGTAGTCCTGGCCGCCCTGCTGCTGGTTATCCTGCTGATTGTCGGTGGTGGTATCCTCGCCGGTGGTCTGGGGCTGCTCATCGAAGGTCAGATCCAGCGTGATATACTCGCCATTGCGGTAGACGGTCAGCGTCACGGTGTCGCCCGCCTTGAAGTTCTTCTTGGCGGCGGACAGATCGGTCATAGAGGCGATGGCGGTGTCGTTCACCTTGGTAATCACGTCGCCCAGCTGCAGACCGGCACGCTCACCGGCGCCGCCGCTCTCGGTGGAGTAGACAAACACGCCCTCGTTGATGCCGATATTGTACTGGGCAGCCATCTGCTCGGTCATGGTACCGGCCTTGATGGCCAGATACGCCTTGCCGGTCACCTGACCGTTCTCGATGATGTCGGTGATGATAGCCTGCACGTCATTGATAGGGATAGCAAAGCCCAAGCCCTCCACAGTGGTATCGGAATAGCTGGAATACTTGGCGGAGACGATGCCTACCACCTCACCATACAGGTTCACCAGCGGGCCGCCGGAGTTGCCGGGGTTGATGGAGGCGTCCACCTGGATCATGTTGAAGGGGGTGCCGTCCACGTTGATGGCACGGTCACAGCAGGAGACGATGCCCTGGCTCATGGAGAAGGTCAGCTCACCCAGGGGGTTGCCGATGGCCAGCACGGTGTCGCCCACGTTCACATCTTGGCTGTTGCCCAACGTCACAGGGGACAGGCCGGCGGCGTCGATCTTGATGACGGCCACATCATAGTCGCTGTCGCCGCCGATGACGGTGGCGTCGTAGGTCTCGCCGTTATACAGGGTGACCTTCACGGAGGTGGCGCCCTTCACAACGTGATAGTTGGTGACGATATAGCCGTCCGGGCTGTAGATAAAGCCGCTGCCGGCGCTGGCGGTCTCCACCGCCTGGCCGAAGATGTTGGTGCCGCTGGTGGAGGTGGTGTTGATGGACACCACGGAGTTCACGGTAGAGGCGTACACCTCGGCAGGCTCCATCTTGGTCTGGCCGTCCACATGATTTACCTTCACAGAGACAGGCTCACGGCTGGACTGCTGGACGGTGACGGTCTGGCGGTTGGTGCTGCGGTACAGGGCCGCGCCGCCGAAGCCGCAGCCGGTGCCGATGATGGCACAGGCCAGCACGATGGCCACTACCTTGGCCGCCGCACTGCGGAAGAAGCCGGGCTTCTTGGCGGGCTTGGGTTCCTCCGGCGTGGGAGCGGCGCCTGCGGGCTGATAGTCGTCGGCGGGCAGGTTGCTGTTGCGGCCGTAGTGATATTGGTTGGTATTATTGAAGCGGTCAAATTCGTCGTTATACATATGGATTCCTCCTTTATTTTCGGAACGAACTGTGTTATCATTCATCTTGATTATTATCATATACGGTTTTCTTAATTCAACCTTTAAGTTTTGCCGGAAAACTTTGAACTTTTTGTGACCGATGAGAGGAGGCGCGCCATGCTGCGGCTGGAGGGCCTGAAGCTTCCCCTGGAAGCGGAACAGGAACAACTGAAAACGAAGGCCGCCGCCGTGCTGCGCTGCCGGGAGGGCGACATTACCGGAGTGCAGGTGCTGCGCCGGGCCATCGACGCCCGGGATGGTCTGCGGTTCGTGTACACCGTGGCCGTTACCGTGAAGGACGAGGCGCGGCTGCTGAAGCGCTGCCGGGACAGGCATATGTCCCGCTATGTGCCGGAGACCTACGCCCTGCCGCCCGCCGTTACGGCACCGGACATGCCGCCGGTGGTGGTGGGCATGGGGCCCGCGGGACTGTTCGCGGCGCTGGTGCTGGCCCGGTGCGGGGCAAGACCCATCCTGCTGGAGCGGGGCCAGTGCGTGGAGCGCCGCCAGCAGGACGTGGAGCGCTTCTGGCAGAGCGGCGTGCTGGACACCGAATCCAACGTCCAGTTTGGCGAGGGCGGCGCGGGCGCGTTTTCCGACGGCAAGCTGAACACCGGTACCAAGGACGTGCGGCACCGCTACATTATGGAGCAGCTGGTGGTGTGCGGCGCACCGGAGGACATCCTGTGGGATGCCAAGCCCCATGTGGGAACGGATATGCTGCATATCGCATTGCAGAACATGCGGCGGGAGCTGCTGTCCCTGGGGGCGGATATCCGGTTCGGCCATAAGCTGACGGGCATCACCGTGGAGGGCGGCGCTCTCGCGGCGCTGACGGTGGAGGGTCCGGAGGGCGCGTATATGCTGCCCTGCCGTCAGGCACTGCTGGCCCTGGGCCACAGCGCCCGTGATACGGTGGAGATGCTGCACGGCGCGGGGGTGGCCATGACCGCCAAGCCCTTTGCCGTGGGCGTGCGGATCGAGCACCGGCAGACAGATATGGACGCGGCCCAGTATAAACAGTATGCGGGCCACCCCTGTCTGCCGCCGTCTACCTATAAATTATCCTGCCATCTGGACAACGGACGCAGCGCCTTTTCCTTCTGTGTCTGCCCCGGCGGACTGGTGGTGGCCGCCGCCTCAGAGATGGGCCGTGTGGTCACCAACGGCATGAGCGAGTATGCCCGTGGCAAGGAGAACATCAACGGCGCGCTGCTGATCAACGTGACGCCGGAGGACTACGGCGGGGAGGCCGACCCCCTGGCGGGAATCCGGTTCCAGCGACAGATCGAGGAGGCGGCCTACGCCCTGGGCGGCGGAGACTATCGGGCGCCCTGTCAGCGGGTGGAGGACTTCCTGCTGGGCTGTCCCACAACGGCGGCGGGGCGCGTGACGCCCAGCTATCGCCCCGGTGTGACGTATACCGACCTGCACCGCTGCCTGCCGCCCTTTGTGGCGGACAGCATCGCCCAGGCGCTGCCGCTGCTGGAGCGGAAGATCAAGGGCTACGCCGCCCCCGACGCGCTGCTGACGGCGGTGGAGAGCCGCTCTTCGTCCCCGGTGCGCATCGGGCGGGACGAGACGTATCAGTGTAATATTCGCGGGCTGTACCCCTGCGGCGAGGGAGCCGGGTATGCCGGAGGCATCCTGTCCGCCGCCGCTGACGGCATGCGCTGCGCGGAACAAATGATAAAGGAGTTGTGACCATGAAAAAGATCGCGGTAGTGGAAAAATTCTTTGAGGCCCACCATCAGCAGCAGATCGAGGCAGTGGCCGGGAAGTACGGCTATACGGTGGACTACTATCTGGACGGCGTGCTGCCCCAGGCACGGGCCGGGGAATATGAGATCGTGTACGGCATGCCGGATCGGACGGCGCTGAAGGATATGACGCAGCTGAAATGGTTCTGCGCCAGCTTTGCCGGTGTGGATCGCTATGTGGACGAGGCGCTGTATCCCCACGAGGGCGTGCTGCTGACCAACTCCGCCGGCGCCTACGGCGTCACCATCGCCGAGCACATCATCATGGTGACGCTGATGCTGCTGCGGCAGATGATGCCCACCATGAAGGCCGTGGGCGAGAAGGTGTGGCTGCCGCCGCTGCCGGTGCGCTCCATCTGCGGGGCCAGCATCACCGTGCTGGGCACCGGCGACATCGGCACCAGCTTTGCCCGCCGGGCCAAGGCCATGGGGGCCAAGTCCATCTGCGGCGTCCGCCGCACCATCAAGCCCGCCGACCCGGCCTTTGACCGGATCGTGACCCTCTCCGACCTGGACAGCGTGCTGCCGGATACCGATATTCTGGTGATGGCCCTGCCCTCCACCGGCGAGACCGTGGGCGTGCTGAGCCGCGAGCGCATCGCCCTGCTGCCGCAGCACGCCGTGGTGGTCAACGTGGGCCGGGGCACCGCCATCGATCAGGAGGCGCTGGCCGAGGCGCTGGACGCGGAGCGCATCGCCGGTGCGGCGCTGGATGTGTTCGTCCCCGAGCCGCTGCCCCAGGATCACTACCTGTGGACGACGAAGAACCTGCTGATCACCCCCCATGTGGCGGGCAACATGTCCCTGGGCTATACCCGGGACAAGGATGTGGACATGTTCTGCGAGGATCTGGAGAACTTCGCCGCGGGCCGTCCCCTGGCCCATCTGGTGAACCGGAAGCTGGGGTATTGAGAATTATCTGTTGTTTGAATAACGGATCTCGTCGAAAACAGCCGTGGAAACACGGCTGTTTTCTTTTATCTTCCAAAATCAGGAAAGAAACAGACGGGGTACGGCACCGAGGAAAGGGTGATTGGCTATAAATTCAACAGATAACAGGGCATCGACTTTGGGAACTACCCAATGATTTGTGAAATGTGTTACATTTTAAGAGGAGAGATTTTATAAAAACAGCAATAATCAACAAAATGTGATGCAGGAGGAGCAAATTATGATGAACCCCAATGTTGGCCTGGGCACCAAGGCCATTCACGCCGGTAATGTGAAGGACACGCAGTACGGCGCACTGACCACCCCCATCTACCAGACCTCTACCTTCGTGTTTGACAGCTGCGAGCAGGGCGGCCGCCGCTTTGCCGGACAGGAGGGCGGCTACATCTACACCCGCCTGGGCAACCCCACCGTCTCCGTGCTGGAGAATAAGGTGGCGGCGCTGGAGTGCGGCGAGGCCTGCGTGGCCGCGGCCTCCGGCATGGGCGCCATTTCCTCCGCCCTGTGGACCATCGCCGGCGCCGGCAAGCACATCGTGGCCGACGGCACCCTGTATGGCTGCACCTTCGCCCTGCTGAACCACGGCATGAGCCGCTACGGCGTGGAGGTCAGCTTCGTGGATACCTCCGACCTGGCCGCCGTGAAGGCCGCCCTGAAGGAGAACACCTGCGCCGTGTATCTGGAGACCCCCGCCAACCCCAACCTGAAGATCGCCGACATCGCCGCCGTGGCGGAGATCGCCCACACCTATAACCCCGCCATCAAGGTGGTGTGCGACAACACCTTCGCCTCCCCCGCCCTGCAGAATCCCCTGACCCTGGGCGCCGACGTGGTGGTGCACTCCGCCACCAAGTATCTAAACGGCCACGGCGACGTGATCGCGGGCTTCGTGGTGGGCAAGGCCGACTTCATCGGTGAAGTCCGCATGTTCGGCCTGAAGGACATGACCGGCGCGGTCATGGATCCCTTCGCCGCTTATCTGATCCTCCGCGGCCTCAAGACCCTGGAGATCCGCATGGAGCGCCACTGCGCCAACGCCAAGGCCATCGCCGAGTTCCTGGATCAGCACCCCGCCGTGGAGAAGGTGTACTATCCCGGCCTGAAGAACCATGTGGGCCACGACATCGCCGTGCGCCAGATGAAGGACTTCGGCGGTATGCTGAGCTTCGAGGTCAAGGGCGGCCGCGCTGCCGGTACCAAGCTGGTCAACGCCCTGCATCTGATCACCGTGGCCGTCTCCCTGGGCGACGCCGAGACGCTGATCGAGCATCCCGCCTCCATGACCCACTCCACCTATACCGAGGAGGAGCTGGCCGCCTCCGGCATCCCCGGCGGTCTGATCCGTCTGTCTGCCGGTCTGGAGAATGCCGAGGACATCATCGCCGACCTGGAGCAGGCCCTGGCCCAGCTGTAAGGAAGGTTTCCGCACAAGCAAAAAAGGGGGCCGCTGGCCCCCTTTTTCCTCTCACGATTATTTTTTTGATAGTATTCACAAAAACGCGGGCGGAAATTTTACACGATATCCGCAAAAAATGTTTTCATTTTGCGCCATAAACAGGTAAAATAGAAGCGAAAAGCGGTGCGTGCCGTCTGCGGGCACGGAGTATGCCGCACCAATGAAACGAAGGAGGACGAGAGAATGCGCAGAGTATTAGCGATCCTGCTGGCCCTGACGATGATGCTGTCTCTGACGGTGTCCGCCGCCTGGGCCGACGACCCCGATCCCACGCCCGGTACGCCGGTGGGAACTGAGGAACCCGCGAATTCCGATCCCGCTCCCGCGAACTCCGGCGGCGGTGAGGAGACCCCGACCACGCCCGGCAACGAGACCCCGGCCACGCCCGGCGGAGAGACCCCGGCTGCTCCCGCGGGAAAGATTATGATCATCTACACCAACGATGTACATACCTACATCGACAACGACACGGTCAAGGATAAAGACGGCAACCTGACACAGCCCAATGCTTTGACCTATGCCCACGTCGCGGCCCTGAAGGAGGACAAGATCAAAGAGGGCAACGATGTGCTGCTGGTGGATGCCGGTGACCATATCCAGGGCACCGCTTACGGCGGAATGGATCAGGGCGCCGCCATTATGAGTTTGATGTCCGCAGCCGGCTATAACGTGGCCACGCTGGGCAACCATGAGTTCGACTACGGCATGGAGCGCGCACTGGCTGTGTCCGATATGAAGAACAATGGGGGCATTCCGTATGTCTCCTGCAACTTCTATCATGTGAATGCAGACGGCACTCGCGGTGATCTCGTGCTGTCTCCTTATATGGTTCGTACGCTGTCCAACGGCGTGAAAGTAGCCTTTGTGGGCATCACCACGCCGGAATCCTTCACCAAGTCCACCCCCAAGTACTTCCAGGATGACAACGGCAACTACATCTATGGGATCTCCGGCGGCGCGGATGGCCAGGCTCTGTATGCCGATGTGCAGGCCGCCATTGAAAATGCCAAGGCTGCCGGCGCCGATTACATCATCGCCCTGGGCCACCTGGGTGTCGATCCCTCCTCCAGCCCCTGGACTTCTAGAGAAGTGATCGCCAACACCACCGGTCTGGACGCCTTCATCGACGGCCATTCCCACACCAAAATGGCAAAGGAACTCGTAAAGGATAAGGACGGCAAGGATGTTGTCCTGACCCAGACGGGCTCCTACCTCAAGAATGTTGGCGTGCTGACCATCGACGCTGACGGTAACATTGACACCGAGCTGCTCAGTGAATACAACAATGTCAACACTACTGTCAAGGCGATGCAGGACAAATGGATCGGCCAGGTGGATGATAAGCTGGGCGAAGTGATCGCCGAAAGCGAGATCACCTTTACGGACAAGGATGCCAACGGTGACCGTGCTGTCCGCAAGCAGGCAACCAACATGGGCGACCTGAACGCCGACGCATATTACTGGTATATCAATAATGAGTATAAGAGTGTCGGCTGCGATGTGGCCATTATGAACGGCGGCGGTATCCGCTCCGGTGCGGCGGCCGGTCAGTGGACGTATAAGACCTGCAAGACCATCAACACCTTCGGCAACGTGCTGTGCGCCATGAAGGTGACCGGCCAGCAGATCCTGGACGCGCTGGAATGGGGCGCCCGTGTTACTCCGGATGCGGAGAACGGCGGCTTCCTGCATGTGGCCGGTCTGACCTATAAGATCAACACCGCCATCAAGAGCACCGTGCAGATGGACGAGAAGAATGTATGGACCGGCGGCCCCACCGGGCAGTACCGCGTCTATGATGTGAAGGTGTTCAACAAGGCCACCGGCGCGTATGAGGCGCTGGTGCTGGATAAGATCTATACGCTGGGCGGCAGCAACTACACCCTGCGCAACCTGGGTGACGGCTTTGCCATGTTTGCGGGCGCCACGCTGGTGCTGGACGGCCTGTGCGAGGACTATCTGGCTATGGCGGCCTATGTGAAGAGCTTTGCGGATACCAACAACAATCAGCTGCCCGATATTGCCTCGGCCAACAGCCCGCTCAAGGCGCTGAAGGGCTATCTCCTGAACTATGAGAACGCTGCCGGTTCGGGCCGTATTACGCTGACCAGCGGCTTCGACAACATCACGCCTCCCACCGGTGGCGGCGGTAAGCGTCCCGCTCCCAGCAAGACCGTGTCCTCCGCCAAGACCGCGGACGCCGGTGTGGTCATCTATGCCGGTATGATGCTGGTGTCCATGGCCGGTACCGGTGCGGTGCTGGGCAAGAAGAAGGAGTTCTAAGCACCTCCGAAAATGACCCCATAAAAAAGAGAGCCGCAAGGCTCTCTTTTTTCGTTATTGTGTGCATTATTCCAATTCCTTCAGTATCTGCTGCAGAATATCCACGAATTCCTTGCCCGACTCGCTGAGGGGGACGGAGCGGAGCTTGATGTAGCCCAGGCGCATGTCGTGCTGGCCCGTCAGGGGCACCGTCACCAGCCGGTCGTCGCCGAAGCCCTCCGGCAGCACGCCGCTTCCGGTGGAGACGCAGTTGGTGTGAGCGATGACGCTGTAAATGGTGGCCCGGTCAGACACATAGACCACCTGGTTGAAGTCGGCGGCGGTGCCCACCACCACCTCCTCGGCGTAGTTGAGGTTGGTGTCGCTCTGGGTAAAGGCAGCGTAAGGGTACTGGTGGAGCTGCTCCGGCGTCACCGACGCCTCGCCGGACAGGGGATGGCCCCGGCGCATGAACACATGGGGCCGCAGCCGGGCCAACTGGTGGAACTCCAGGTTCCGGCCCTCTAAAATGCGGCGGATGAAGTGCTCCGTCATGTCGGAGACGAAGATGACACCCAGGTCGCTCTGCTGCTGGGCCACCTGCTCGATCACGGCGGACATCTCCACCTCCTTGAAGCTGACCTCGATGCGGGGCTCCTCCCGCAGGTGCAGGAACTCCACGAACGCCTTGGCGCAGAAGGGGTAGCGCTGGGCGGCGATGGAGAGGCTGACCCGGTTTTCCGCCTTGCGCTCGCTGTAATAGCGGGTGATCTTGCGGCTGCGCTCCACGATGGGGGTGATCTGGTTCAGCAGCTCCCTGCCGTCCTCCGTCAGCGCCACGCCCCGGTTGGAGCGGTGGAAGATGGTGATGCCCAGCTCCTTCTCCACCTCGGCAATGGCGCTGGACAGGGCGGACTGGGACACGAACAGGTTCTGGGCCGCCCGATTGATGGAGCCGCAGCGGTCGATCTCCAGAATGTAGCTCATCTGCAAAAGCGTCATGGCGCGCACCTCCTTGTCAACTGATGGTACCATCACCAGCATACACGAAACCGGAGAAAAAGGCAAGAAAAAAGGGCCGTCTGCCATGGCAGACGGCCCTTTTTGCCGGGTCAGTTATTCCTGGGGCTCCGCGGGGGTCTCGGACTCCGCTTCGGCTGCGGGCTCGGCGGGAGCTGCGGGCTGGGGATCCACCTCTGCGCCGCACTCTGGGCAGAACTTGGAGTTGGTGGCGGTGCCGCACACGGGGCAGGACTTCAGCTCGGGAGCGGCGTCGCTGTCCTTCTCAATGGTGATCTCGATCTCGGTGTGGGGCTTCTCGGCCAGGGCGGCCTCCATCTCCTCCACCTTGGCCTTGCTGGCCTCGATGGCGGCCACGACGTCCTTCACGGCGTCGGGGATCTCGCCCTGATACTCAGAGACGAACCACTGGCCGATGGCCCGGTAGTTCTTGTCCATCTCGCGCTGCTCGGACTTGATGGCCATGGTGAGCTGGGCGGTCTCCTTCACGTCTCTCGCCTTATCGGCGGCGGCTTCGGCCACGTCCTTGGCCTTGTCGGCGGCGATGCTGGCATACTGCTTGGCTTTTTCGGTGATGTTATCAAAGAATGACATAGGATGATCTCCTTTCAGAATATGTTCCGGGCTTCATTAAGGCTGATTATAGCCATTGGATGGCGATTTTGCAAGGCTTTCCGGGCGAAATTCATCAAATGTTAATCAATGCGCAAAGAAAGCCTCGCAGAGTTCGCGGCGCAGACGCCGCGAAAAAATCAAATTATTTTTCTGACGACATGCGCGTCAGAAAAATTCTTCTCGGCCGCCAGTGTGTCCGAAGGACGCGCGCAGCCGGCCGCAATCTTTTTGGCAGAAAAATCGAAGATTTTTCGCCAGTATTTTTAGTGCTCGATCCAATCTCCCGCTCTCTGCACCGCCCGCTTCCACATGCGGTAGGCGTCGTCGCACTCCGCCTGCACCCGCTGGGGGGTGAACACCCGGTCGCTGCGGCGCAGGGCCGACAGCTCCGCCAGGCTCTCCCACATGCCGCAGTTCAGTCCCGCCAGCGCCGCCGCGCCGAAGGCGGTGGTCTCCACCATGGCGGGCCGATCCACCGGGATGCGCAGCAGGTCGGCCTGCATCTGCAGCAGGATGTTGCTGACGCTGGCGCCGCCGTCGGCCCGCAGGCAGGTGATGTCGCAGCCCGCGTCCTGCCGCATGGCCAGCATCAGGTCGGTGACCTGGAAGGCGATGGCCTCCAGTACCGCCCGGGCGATGTGGGCCCGGCCCGTGCCCCGGGTGACGCCCAGGATGGCGCCCCGGGCGTACATGTCCCAATAGGGCGCGCCCAGTCCCGTGAAGGCGGGCACCACGATGACGCCGCCGCTGCTGTCCACCGATTCCGCCAGACGGTCGCACTCCGGGGCGGAGTCGATCAAATGCAGCTCGTCCCGCAGCCACTGGATGGGGCTGCCGCCGTTGAAGACGCTGCCCTCCAGAGCATAGGTGACGGTGCCATTCACGCTCCAGGCCACGGAGGTCACCAGGCCCGCGCGGCTGCGGACGGGCTTGCCGCCCACGTTCATTAGGGTGAAGCAGCCGGTACCGTAGGTGTTCTTGGCGTCGCCCGCGTGGAAACAGGTCTGGCCGAACAGGGCGGCCTGCTGGTCACCTGCCGCGCCGCACACCGGCACGCCTGCCAAGGCTTCCAGTCCGGGGATGCCCTCCTTCACCGTGCCGTACACCTCTGAATTGCCCACACACCGGGGCAGCATGCACATGGGGATGCCCAGCATGCCGCACAGCTCAGCATCCCACCGCAGGGCATGGATATCGAACAGCATGGTGCGGCTGGCGTTGGAATAGTCGGTGACGTGGGCGCCGGTCAACTGCCAGATGAGCCAGGTCTCCACCGTGCCGAAGAGGAGCTGTCCCTGCTCCGCCTTCTGCCGTGCGCCGGGGACGTTGTCCAGGATCCAGCGGATCTTGGTGGCGGAGAAGTAGGCGTCGATCAGCAATCCGGTGGTGGACTGGATCCGCTCACTGAGGCCCCGGCGCTTCAGCTCCTCGCACAGCTCCGCCGTGCGGCGGCACTGCCACACGATGGCGTTGTATATCGGCACGCCGGTGGTCTTGTCCCAGATGATGGTGGTCTCCCGCTGGTTGGTGACGCCGATGCCGGCGATGCTCCCGGCGGGCAGTCCGGCGATGGCGTCCGCCGCCGCCTGGGCCTGGGTGCGCCAGATCTCCATAGGGTCGTGCTCCACCCAGCCGGCCAGAGGATAGTGCTGGGTGAAGGGATACTGGCCCCGGCCCACGATGCCGCCCTGCTTGTCGAAAACGATGGCGCGGGAGCTGGTGGTGCCCTGATCCAGTGCCAGGATGTAGGAAGCCATGACAAATCCCCCTTTTCAAGTGAAACTTGCTGTGTTAAAATGGATATGATAATAACAAGAGTATATCACAGGAAGGACGGAATTGCCATGACAAATAAGACTGACTTCACGTTTCTTTCCAGCGACGGGAAAACGCGGCTGCACGGCATCTCGTGGGTGCCGGAGGATGTGGCGCCGGTGGCGGTGCTGCAGCTGGTCCACGGCGTGGCGGAGCACATCGACCGTTATGACGATTTTGCCCGGTTCCTCAACGGTCACGGCGTCATCGTGGTGGGCCACGACCACCTGGGCCACGGCAAGTCCCTGCCCGAGGGCGGCACGCCGGTGTATTTCGGCGACGGCAGCACCTGGAACACGCCGGTGGACGACGTGTATGTGCTGCACACCCGGCTGAAGGAGCAGTACCCCCATCTGCCGCTGCTGCTGATGGGCCACTCCATGGGCTCCTTCCTCAGCCGCACCTATCTCATCCGCTATCCCGGCACGGTGAAAGCCGCCGTCCTGATGGGCACCGGGTGGCAGAGCCCTGCCGCGCTGGCGGGCGGTCTTGCCCTGGCGGGAACGCTGGCCCGGCGGGACGCGGCGTCCACCAACGCCACGGTGACGGCCCTGGCCTTCGGCACGTACAACAAGACCTTCAAGCCCAACCGCACCGAATACGACTGGCTGTCGGCGGATGAGGAGAATGTGGACAACTACATCGCCGACCCCCTGTGCGGCCATGACGCCACCGTGGGCCTGTTCCACGAGATGCTGTGGGGCATCCGCTTCAACCAGCGGCCCGGCAACCTGCGGAAGATGGATCGGGAGACGCCCATCCTGCTGATCTCCGGCGAGGATGACCCCGTGGGCGGCATGGGCACCGGTGTGCGCCAGACGTATCAGGCGTTCCGCCACGCCGGGGTGGCCGACTGTACGCTGAAGCTGTACCCCGGACTGCGGCACGAGCTGCTGAACGAGAAGGCGCACCGGACTGAGGTGTATGAGACGATCTGGAATTGGATGGAGGCGAGAGTGAAATGACCGCGTGGGAGGAACTGAGAGAGACCTGTCTGAAATGTCAGGCGTGCCAGCTGCGGCAGACCTGTACCCAGGTGGTGTTCGGCGTGGGCGACCCCAACGCCGAGGTGCTGTTCATCGGCGAGGCGCCCGGCGCCAACGAGGATCTGCAGGGCGAGCCCTTTGTGGGCCGGGGCGGCAAGCTGCTGGACGACATGCTGGCCATGATCGGCCTGCACCGGCAGAATATCTATATCACCAACTCCGTCAAGTGCCGTCCGCCGGAGAACCGGGATCCCCTGAACACGGAGAAGGATGCCTGCCGGGGCTATCTCCGGGCCCAGGTGCGGCTGATGAAGCCCAAGATCATCGTGTGTCTGGGCCGCATCAGCGCCATGGAGCTGATCAAGCCGGACTTCAAGATCAGCCAGGAGCACGGCCAGTTCTTTGACCGGAACGGCACGCTGATGATGGCCCTGTACCATCCGGCGGCGCTGCTGCGGGATCCCCGGAAGAAGCCGGAGACCTTCGAGGATCTGAAGGCGCTGCAGGCCAAGATCCGGGAGATCTGCCAGCACACCCCGCTGACCTTTGAATAAGAGATAAAGAAGTGCCGCCCAA
>ULRD01029344.1_pt1 | contig 16982 bp, 36 predicted proteins | sample 1955181 | NCBI WGS metagenome assembly ULRD01 (sample SAMEA4835675, study PRJEB28245) | human gut metagenome | biome: gut microbiome; material: fecal sample | place: Denmark | collected 2008
ATGCGTGGGCACAGAGCGGGAGAAACGGATGGATGTCTGTTTTCTCCTCACTTTGTATATATAGTATATCACAAAATTTGGCGGTTGTCAAAAATGGAAAGTGGAAGAAAATGGAAAGGATGGAAAAATGTGGAAGGCGCGGAATTGCGGGAGATGGATACGCGGGGAGGGGTGCGTGGGAAGGAATGGAAGGGAGGTTAGGTGGTTGCCACCTAAGGTTTTCTTCTTGACATTTCTTTGGTTCTATGGTATACTTACGGTGTTCTCAAGGAGAGAGCAGAAAGAGAGGAAATAGAAAATGTTCGTATTCGTTGATGAAAATCGCTCGGTAATTGTTGGCAAGTCTCTGGTAGATGTCGTCCGCCATTATGGTCGCTGGAAGGGCGTTGATAACCGCATTGTGTGCGATTGGGGAGAAGAAGAACCGAAGTATACCGTGCGTGAGATTGCGGCTAAGCTGGATAAGTCTTTGGAAGATACGCTCATTGCTTTGCTGTATGATGATCAGTTTGAACAAGATGAATTCTGGATTCCAAATCAAAGTATTAGTAAGGAATCTATGGCTTCTTCACTAAAGAGGGCGTTGGTATGAACCTTCTGGTATGGCTCGAACTGGAGCGAGTTTTTGGCGGATATGATCATAACTTGAAGTAAAGAAAGGAAGGACTACACTATGGCTAAGGCTTGGCTGATTCACACCGAAGAAGGTATTGACGCTGTTGCTTCTACTCAGGAAATTGCTATCAATTGGTTGCTTGAACACGGGTATGCCCGACTGGATGATGAACCTCTTGTTGTGTCCTATAACATAGAAACGAATAAATGGGAAAAGTGGTCTATGGTTAGGGTCGCGGAATATCTCGGTTGCTCTCCCCATGAAGCACTGGTAAAGTTGTTGAATGATATCGTTGAAGAAGATATTTTCAACTGGGCTGTATGGCTTGAACCGATTGAATGGATTGGGTGATAGGTATGGAAGGTAAGATTGTTTGGGTTCTTTATGGCGATCATGGTCTGGAAGGTATCACGGCTTCTGATGTAGAAGTCGCCCGCATGCTGGTTCAGAGTTCTGGCTTGAGTCTGGACGATGAGGGAATAGTAGGATATAGGAAGGAAAGCCCGGCACGCGAAGGTTATATGTCTGTGCGGCAGGCCGCGAAAGAATGTGGGTTGGATAATGAAACCTTTCTTGTGGAAGCTCTGCGCGGGCGGCTTGCTAATTATTGGCTTGAGGACTTCTCAGTCAAAAAATATGTTATTTCTCATTATCCTCGGCCGCTCGAATGAGCGGTCAAGGGTATTAGGTGGCTTCCACCTAAAATAAAAAAGGGCGCATTACACGCCCTTCGTTTTTCTTTTTCTTCTCAAGAAGAAAATTTCTTCTCCATAAATTTCCCCATCACTTCTTACCCAAGGTTCAAAAACATCTTTCACACGGTAAATTTCTCCATCGCCTTCTTTGCCGTGCCAAGTGCCATTTCTCCACAATCTCAAGAAATGATAATCGTTCCATCCCTTGCGTTCTCCCCAACGAAACGCCACATAATCATAATGTTTGATATCAAACTTCTGCGGGCAGTCGCAACGCTCCCATTCAGGCAAGGCCGCGCAAATTGCGTCTACCTGCTGGGAAGCATTGTCGCGGGAGTGCGGGAAGCGAAAGCCTACCCAATCGAAAGTGCGGAGAGCATAGCCGCCACAGTTATAATCTTCTAACCAAGTCCATCTGGGGCGATGGGCTAAAACTTTTTCACAACCATAAACTTCATTCTTCATTTTTGATATACCTTTTCTTTCCCTCTCGAATATAACAAGAGAAGTTGGGCATTTGTTCTTCCATTACAAGATTGAGAACTGCGTTCATTTCCCACGGGTTGTTAGCAGGGGGAAGCTCTTCTAATATGTGGTAGAAGTCTGACGCAAGAAATGGAGTGTTTACAGGCATTTCTTCTTTGATGTATTTGCTAATTATGCGGGCTTGTCGCACTCGGTCGCGAATTGCTTTGCGTTCATCTTCTTGCTTTTGTGAACGTCGTAATTTGCGGGCGGTCGTTCGTGCGGCTTGCTCGGAGATTTTATCAATGTATGCCTTATGGGCGGCCGCAGGATCATATGCCTTTTGGTTGGCAGAATCGGCAGTAGGCTTGACAGTGATAGTAATTTCTGCCCAAATTTCTTTACCGTCCAAGTCATTGATTATACCTGTTGGGACAGCAAAACCACCGTCAATAAGGGTGGAGTTTGCGGGCAAAGCAGGGCGAATGCGATTCATAATGGAAGTAAAAGCAGACTGTTTCTGATGTTGCTTCATAAACTCTGCTTGATAGCCACGTTCTGCCATAATCTCACCTCGTTTCATTTACGCAAATATTATAGCACAAAAATTAGGAAATGTCAAATTTTGTTTTAGGTGGCGTCCACCTAAAACCAAGGGCGGGGCGTATTATCGCCCCTTGTTTATGGTGGTGAATGAATATACATTATTTCGAATATACTTGCGAATGTATTCGCCATCATGGATAATTTGCCCGTCTACCTTGACTTTGAATGGTGTTTGCGTGATGCGGGGGAACGTTCGGATAACTTCATATTCCGTGGCGGGGGAAGCACCTGCCGCGATACATTTCAGTAAAATTTGGGCTTCAATTAGGCTATCTGAAAGTGCGGTGTGATCTTCAATAAAATCGGGGTTCTGCGTGATATACTGGAACATTGTTTCGGCGGTGGTGGAGTAGTTGCCCGAATCGGTAAAACGCTGATTCTGTTCACAAAAAGCGAAATATTCATCATTACAGATAAAGTGATGGGCATAGCCGCGAATGTCAAAAATGGGAATTGTTTCAATGGCGTTTTGAGTATGAAACCAATCGCAGTTGAATTGGATAACCTTGTCATCAAATGGGGAGTTGTAAGCATAGCAGGAAGATACATTGAATTTTTTGATATCTCTTTTCATTTCCTGCATAGCGTAGCCCCACTTGATTTTCTCCGCCTTGCGGGCACGCATTGCCTTTACATAAATAGGGCGTTTATCCGCGTAATATGCGGAAGCGAACAACGGGAGATTATCCCAAATTTGGGTTATAACAAAGTCGCGGTTAGTGAGCGTTTCACCTTCGGGTGAAATTATGGTGTAGCCAAGGTTATAACAATACGGGCGGTCAAGGGAAGTGGCCTCAGAGTCTAATACAAGATAATTCATGCGCATCAATTCCTTTCATTTGATTTCGTAAAGAGTATATCATAAAAGAAAACGCTTGTCAAGACACGGAAATTAGGTGGTCGCTACCTAAAGTAAGGAAAAGCCGCGTTAGCGGCTTTCAGGAAGAAGCGATCGCCTTCGCTGATCTCCTTTTTTCAATCACAAAGTAAGAAAGCATAATCTCATTTCATCCATTTATCTAATACAAGACTGCGGCCGCACGTATCACAATGATAACTATAGCGGGAGCGGGAACGATTCTTGGAAATCATAAAGCCGTCATATGTCCATCTGCCGCCATCCTCTGCGTGGATACCATTATTATACTGGGTCATGGGATCTTCATAGAAGATAAGGCCAAGCACGAGGGTAAACACAAAAATGAGAATCATTAGGATAGCAAAGATGTTGCAAATAGCCTTGGCAATTTTCCTTCTACGAATGCATTTCTCCATGTAGTCCATAATTCATACTTCCCTTTCATTACGTCCCTATTATACATCCTTTGGCCGCAAATGTCAACTCTTTTTCTTAGGTGTCGTCCACCTAAAACCCGTTAGGGAAAAGGGCAGGGATTGCTCCCCGCCCTCAAGAATCACGCCTTGGTGTAGGTTTTCTTGCCCTTGACGGTTTCCACGTCCAGCATGCCCGCTTCAACCATCTTGTTCAGAATAGTGCCGACCATCATCGGCTTGGTGTCGGGGTCATCCGCGAACACGGCGTTGCACACATCGGTCGCGGTGGCATTCTCGATATCGTTCGCGGCGATGTAGGCGCGAATCTTATCGGTGCGGACGCGGGTGCGCTCAGCGCTTTCGGTCTTCTTGGAATTGTCGCCCTTGGGCTTGTTCGCGCGCTCAGCGGCTTCCTTCGCCCACTGCTCATAATCCGCGCGGGCGGTGTCAAAGTCGAATGCTTCATGAGTCTTGGTCGCCTTGGTCGCGAAGGAACCCAGCTGAACCTTGATATACTTGGGCATGCCGTTCTCGATAATGTCGGTGGGAATGGCAAGGCAGTTCGTCTTGTTCGTGCGAACCATGGTAGCGTCAGAGAAGGTGCTGGTCAGCAGTTCCATGATCTCATTGATAGTAGCCATAATGTTCCTTTCCTACATGGGTTTTGCTTGGGTTTTCCTTCCCGAATCTTTGTTCCTCTCTCTTGAGGACGATATAAGTATAGCACATTTTTTGAAAAAGGTCAATAGGTTTGAAGAAAAAAAAATTTTGAAAAATCGAGAACTTTTGTTAGGTGGTCGCCACCTAACATTTTATGTTGATATTGGGGTGCGGTTGTGTTATACTATCATTGTTCCAAAGGGAACAGAAAGAGAGGAAGAAAAAATGAAAGAATATACGGTGGAAGTGGCAATGTCGGCTTGGGCGAAGGTTATTGTAATTGCGCAGGACGAAGAAGAAGCTATAGCCAAGGCATGTAATGTGGTAGATTTAGATGATGTTTACGATTGGGAGATCGATGCGGCGGAAGTGGAGGATGATGACGAATGAAAGAATACATCGTGGAAGTAGAGATTAGGGCTTGGGCAAAGGCTTCTGTAGTTGCGCGGAATGGAGAGGAAGCAATTGAAGCGGTCTGTGATATGGACAATCTGGAGAATGTCTATGATTGGGAAATTGAAGGAGCGGAGGTAGTATGAAAAAGTATCGTGTAGGTATTGAAATTAATGGCTATGTAGAACGCTGTGTAGAAGCAGAAGATGGAGGTGAAGCGCAAGATATTGTGCTTGATAGTATTGATTGGGATGACGTGGAATTTTCTTGTGAAGAATGCGAAGAAATAAAGGATAATTCGCGCAAGAAATATAAGATAAAAGCCAAGGGAGAAAACTAATCTCCCTTTTTACGTTAGGTGGCTTCCACCTAATATATAAAAGGCACGAGAAACATCTCGTGCCAATGGTGGTGCGCGACGGTAGAGTTGAACTACCCCGAAGTGTTTATAAGACACCTATCCTCATACCGATAGATCAGTCGCGCGGAATGCGGCAGTTTATCCTGGAGCCGCGACCAGCAGAGCAGTTTCACGGAAACAGGCTGAACCGTCTCATTTATATCCCGCTTGAGCGTGCGGAAATGCGGCTACCCCAGACCGCCACTGGCATAATGAGGGTTGAGCATAAACCCCTTGCCTTAGCCGCCAACATAATGCTCAATCGGGCGGCCGCGAGATACTAACCGAAAACTTAGGTTCGTTTTTCTAAGGACTGGAAGCAGGATTTGAACCTGCTGACTATTACTCGAAGCAATCGTGCTACCAATTACACCATCCAGCCACAAACCTTTGTTTCCTACGGCGGTTTCTTCCGGTTCTCAAGAGCAGGCTGGCCAACCTGTTGCTCTCTTGATTACATATATAGTATAGCAGAAAAATTGAATTTTGTCAATACGTTTGAAGAAGAAATTTTTAGAAAAATGGAAAGATTTGTTAGGTGGCGAACACCTAATATTGATAGGAGGTTTTACGCAAACCTCCCATAGATTTTATATTTCTCTCCATATTCATTCTTATCAAGCACAAATGTAAATTCATTCTCTGGCAACTCGATAGTTTGCGGCAGAAGGAAATAGCGAAATCTATCATTAGGAATATATACAAAGCCATTCATTTTCTTTATGACTTCGCGGGCTTCATTTTCCATGGAATACGCTTTATCTTTTTCTACTGAGACAGCCGAGAGAATGCGCACATGAGTATAGTTATGATTACCACAAAGGCGGTATTTTCTACCTATGGGAGATTTTAAGTCATAACGTTCAGTTAGTTTTTTGGCCGTCCCTATTTTGAGATAGCGTGAACGAGTGTTATAATCATATAAGAGAGCAATGTAAAAGTATAAATTAGCAGGCATTCCTTTATTGCTAACTTGAAATACATTGTCTTTTAGTCCTGATATGGCGTGTCCAAAATACATTAGTTTCATCTCCTTTACGAAAAGATTATAACATAGGCAAGAAGAATTGTCAAGAAAAATATCTTAGGTGGCTTCCACCTAAACCCGTGGGAAGGGCATTAGCCCTTCTTCTGGTCGAGGTAGTAGGTGGTGGTAGCCTTTTCCACGTCCCACCGGCGAATGGCGCAACCTTCGTCATTCAGTTCCGCAAAGTGGCGAGTAGTGGTGCGTCTGCTGGTTTTCAGAGCGGGCAGGGCGGAGAAACCATCTGCGCGAATATCGTATTTTTCGGGGTATTCTTTGTTCCACTCTACGCCCCTGCGCCTATCTTCCGCACCTCGGGCAAGGCCGCGCAAACTGGCACAGATGGAGCGCCGTTCATCTTCGTCATAAGACAGGCGCGCGGCGATGGTTTCGGCGGGAAGGGAGGACTCTTCTTTGGAGGGAAGAACTTTACTCAACTGAGAGAGATACTGGAGATAACAGTTACGAGAATCTTCACGCAGTTCAGCCATTTCATCAAGCACATGCTGAATAGAGCTGCGCAGATCCTCGGTCTTGTCCTTGTTCTGGCGGCGGGTAGAGAAAGCGTTAGTCATTTTTGTTTTCCTCTTTTCTTTCTTTTTCTTTTTGTTCCCTCTTGGAACACCCTTATTATAGCACAGACGGGCGTGATTGTCAATAGGTTTTGAAAAAGTTTTTGAGGAAAATACGGGAGTTTATTAGGTGTCCGCCACCTAAACTTCTTCTCAAAAAACAAGGGGAGATTACTCTCCCCTCATGTCCATAATCGGAGTGCTGTCCCCACCCATATACTTGGGCAGAACGCCATCCCAACGAGAAGCATACTCATAATCGATTAGAGTATCCGTCATAACTTCTGCCATAGCCGCCTTGGCTTCTGCTTCCTTCTGGCCGCGATAGGCTACCGCATCGGCTTCCAACTGGGCGACTTCATAGTTGCTCTGCGCCTGAATCTTGGCTACCTCGGCCGCGCTTTCTGCCTGAATGCGGGCACGTTCGGCCTGCTGGGAAGCACGCTCCGTTTCCATCTGCTGTTGGGTTTTATCGCGCAGTGCTTCCTGTTCGGCTACCTGCTTGGCTTCAATCGCGTCAGTGTAGAGGTCGGTAAAGTCAAAGTCATCAAGGAAAACCTGAATGGAAATGCCATAGACAGAAGCATAGGAACGCATAGCATTATTGATTCCATTCTGAATGGCTACACGCTGGGTGGTCATCAGTTCTGCCTTGGACAAACCAAGCTGAGTCTTGATTGCGTTGTTTACCTGCGGCTTGATAAGAACGTTGAAGTAGTTAGAACCAATTTCACGATAGATTACGGGCGTGTTTTCCGCGGCCAGACTATACTTGACAGTATAGGTATATTTTACTTCCTGAAGGTCAGCAGAAAACGCAAGATTGGTTTCCGTAAAGGTCTGTTCCTTATTGGAAACAGCCACTACCTTCTGCCACGGAGCATGCCAATTCAGACCATTGGGAAGGGTAGTGTCTGCTACTGCGCCGAAAGTGGTAAGAATGCCCGTATAACCCGTAGGCACGGAAGAAATACAAGACACAATCACCAGAATGACGCACACAACCGCGCCCGCCGCAGACCAGCCGTGGTTTTTCATACAGAAGCCCATAACGATGCCACCAATGAGAACGAGGATACCGAGGATGAAGATGAGGAACATAAGATTGCTCTCCTTTCTTTATTACGTGGATAGTATAACATATGCTGGAGGTTTTGTCAAGAGAAGATATTAGGTGGCTTCCACCTAACCAAGTCGAAGTGGGGTGTATTACACCCCAAAGATTTTCATCATTCCGCGCGCCTTTTCAATAAGGTCATCTGCTTCATACCATTCATCGTTATCCTGATAATAGTAATGACGGCCTGCCATCTCGGCAAAACTTTTGTCTCCCTCGAATGGACTGGAATAGCCCATATATTCAAACCAACTGTCCATAACCTCTACCGCTTCCGCGGTGTCGCAGGTTAGATAGTAAACCTTGTCAAGGGCTTGAGAATCAGTAATGGGAATAGGCTGGAACTCACTGTCCCACATATGAATATCGCGCTCATACTTCTTGAGCATAAGGGTGCGCTCATATTCCAAGCATTCATCTTCATCTTCAAAAGCAGTGCCATCATCGGCAATGTAAGATACACGTTCAATCATACTTTTGTCTCCCTTCAATTCAGATACTTGGCGGCAAGAGAAAGCACATACAATTTAGTCTGACGCTCGGTGTAAACGTCCGTGTTTACACTAAAAATCCAATCAACGCCATAGACAAGGCTTTCGTCAGCGACGGCGGTCGCCAGACAAGTGGCCATAAGCAACTCAGCATTGTGGTCATTGTAGAGATAGTTTTCACCATCGTAGGCAAAGGCAAAGCAATCTGCTTCCTTCATCCACACCATAATGATCATATCTTCTACAAAATCATTCTTGCCCGTGCTAATCCATTCATCGGTTAGATTGAACATCTGGTTGGCAACATCTCTGGTATCGGCAAGGCCGCACAAGGGCAGACACAAGGTAGCAACAATCAGCAACACAGCAACGACTTTCTTCATAGTGGTTTCTTCCTTTCTGTTCCTTTCTCTCTTGGAACACCCATAGTATAGCACAAAGGGATAAAAATGTCAAGGGAAAAGTATTAGGTGAGCGCCACCTAATCCGTAGGAGGCCGACGTTAGTCGGCCACCAACCTTTCCAACCATTCTACAATATCTACCTTAGCGGGGTCAATAGCAGAACAGTTATTGAATTTACTAAACTGCGCCCGCACTTCTGCGTTATCATCAATGAGAACATTTCTCTCATTGGGGGAGCGATATCTGCTCTTGGGCGTGCCATACTTGACAAGATGAATTTCGTCAGATGGAAAATCAAATTGGTCAAGCCATTCTCTTTTGGCTACGCGAGTATCGTGATCAAATACTTTGTGCGGTTCTTTACTTAGCCAAGACACAACAGAAGATGAAATTCCTGCGGCCTGGGCTTTACGAATTGCCGCCGCAAGTCGCTTCATATCCCACATGGGTTTAGCTTCTCGATAGGGTGAAGCATCATGTGTGCGAATGCGCTCAAGCCAATTGGGGAAATCATAGAAACGATTTAGTGTGCCATCCATGTCAAAGATAATTCGCATAAGGTCAACTCCTTCTCTTGATTACGCACTTATTATAGCACATCTGCTGGAGGAAGTCAAGTCCTGCGAATTAGGTGGCCTCCACCTAAGTCTATGCTTTTGCCTTATTTGGCAAAAGCGGCTTCGTAGGCATTGCGTTGTAGATTTCGCATATATTCTGCGGCGGTGATTTCTTTACACTCAAGCGGTAATTTTCCGTGCTTTACTCCCGGCATTTTGCGGCCTTTTTCCATTGCGGAAAGTGCGTTTTCGGCTTCAAAGAAGAATGTTATAGTGCTACTGCGTTTCGCGCCAACGTGCCCTCTTTGGCACAAAACGCGATAGTATTTCATTCTGTTTTCAAATTGTCCTTTTCAGAATACTTGAGCAATTCTTCTTTGATTTCCTGCCGCTTGGCCGCTTCCGCGGCCTTGCGGGCCGCTACATCTTCGCGGCGGCGTGCCTTTTCTTCGGCTACACGCTTTTTTTCATCCGCCCGTTTCTTTGCCTTGAGTGCGTTTTCCTTCTGAATGATTTCGTAATTGGTCGCAGCTTCATAACCGTCATAGCCCTTGCCATCTTCGCGGCTTCCCGTGGGGATAGAGAGCTTTACTTCTGCGTAAAATTCTTCCCCGTTCATCACAAAGGGATACATGAAAGTGTTGCCGCTGGTCAGTCGTGCGTCATAGTCCTGAGACTTATACAGATTGAACAGTTTTTGGAACTCTTGCGCGCGTGCGGCATTACGGTCGGCGGTTTTCTTGGGAGTTGCCATGATTTCAGTCTCCTTTCTTTCTTAGGCACGTATGAATTATAACATACCCTGCCCGCGATGTCAAGAAAAAGGTTTAGGTGGTCGCCACCTAAGATATCAAGAGGGCGTTATTCGCCCTCGATGAAGGTAGGCATCCAACTAACAGCATTGAACTCAGCAGGATAGTCAGGACTTTTGCGTAGAGAATCACATACAGACTCCACCCGTTCTATGCTACGCACTACAGTGTAGATTCCTACCACACTATCGTCGTACCAAAGTAAAATTGCATATCCACGTTCACACATTAGAAAAACACTCTCCTGTCCCATTCTTGGATTTTTTCAATGGGAGCGTAAACTTCTACGCGAACTACATTATCGCACAGAAGTGTGCTACTCTTGATATAGTAGCGGTCAAAGATGTATTGGCGGTCTTTCGAGATATAATAGGTCTTGGCAACCATAGGATACACCTCTCTTTCAGATTACATATATATTATAACATAAGTGAATGAAAAAGTCAATAGGCAGATTCAACAAAATCTGGTATCGCTTTTTGTGAGGAATGAACAAAGAGCGCTATAGGTAGGGCAACGGCGGCCGCGATCGTTTATGAGAACGGGTTTAGCAAAGATGTGGACATCATCATCTAAGATAATATCTACATAACCATCGTCTTTATTGGGCATAATAAGAGAAACCTTATCCAAATTTACAAGCACATACTCTTTCAGATTAACATCTTCTACCTGAATCCACATATTCAATCCTCCACTTCCAGCTCGTCAAGAAAATAGTCCAAACCTTCTTCCAGCCCACCGCTAACGCCTTCGCTATTTAGCCATTCGGTGAGGTCGTGAATATACCTCTCTGCGGCCGCGCGGGTCGCAAAGATATGTCTATCGGACGTGTGCGCTTCTTCATAAAGCCATACTTTCATTTCTTATTTCCTCCTTGCGCGAATAGTATACCAAAAACCGGGTGAGTTGTCAAGTGGGTGTGTTAGGTGTCCGCCACCTACGAATATTAGGTGGCTCCCACCTAATCCTAAAGGCCGGACTGTTAGTCCGGCAGGTTGGCAAGCATCTCAAGCAGTTCTGCTTTCGTGCCGCCCAGTTCAAGAGAAACAAGGATATCCTTCTGCGCTTTCGCGCGCTTGGCTTCTACTTTGACCTTCTCTTCGCGATAAGCGTCGCGAATAGGACGAATGTAATCAGCATAGGTACAGTCACCATTGTCGCTGACGCGGTTGAAGGAAGTGATTTTCATACGAGTAATTTCAGCAGGATAGACCACGCCCAGCTCATGCAGCTTAGTGGTAAGAACTTCACTTGCAGCTGCCATGGCTTCGGAAACTCGATGGTTCAGTTCTTTGCGTTCCAGCTCGATAGCTTCCTTGGGTTCTACGGGCAGGGGATACTTCTCATTGACCTTTTCTTCGATGAAATCGCGCACAATCTTAGTGACCTTCATGGTATTTCCCTCTCTTTATTTTATTCGTTCCTTCCTTCGGAACAATTGTAGTATAGCACAAAGGCCAAAAGAAGTCAAGAGAAGTATTTAGGTGGCCGCCACCTAAGACAGAGGAAAGACCTCCTTAGAGGTCATCTTCGTAGAGAATAGAGGCGAACAGCTTACAGCAATTGATATAGAACTCTACGTCTACAATTTCTTCGCAGCTTTCTTCGTCGCAGCCATCCGGGACACCATTTTCCAGCCAACAATCAATGAGGTCTTCATTAGCGACATGTTCCTTGATATACTTATCCATCCACATCAGGCGACGCGCATAAAGTTTCCGAAACATCTCATCCATAATAACAACTCCTTTCTTGATTACGTCTGTATTATAGCACAAGTGCGACCACATGTCAACCAACAAGATTAGGTGGCTTCCACCTAAAGTCGTGCCGTGGGATCAATCCCACGGGCAACCGTCGCATTCATGGCAGTCGGCAGGCGCGCCAGGGCAACGCGGCTTGCGCCTAACGGCAAGCTCTACATCCAGCTCAGGGGCAAGATACAGCTTGTCATCTTCCTGATCGTCATCCCAATCGGCTACGTCTGTCATAACTTCGCCGGTCAGGTTATTCGTAATGCGCAAAGAGTCAGAGTAGGTCAGCAGGCCGGACAGCTCATACAGCTTTTCATTGATCTCACCCACCAGCTTGGCAATGGTATGCCGGCGTTCTCTTTCTTCACTGATTGCCTTTTCCAGCGCGTCAAAAGATTCTTCGTCCATTTTACGCACGATAGTGGTCATTTCCATTTCAATCAATTCCTTTCTGTCCCCTTTGGGAACATCTATATAATAGCACAAAAGCAAGCGCCCGTCAAGCAAAATTCTTAGGTGGCTTCCACCTAATACTATTGGCCTATTAGCAATAGGCCAAGTTCTTGCGCTTCCAGCCGAAAACGCTGATTTGGTTGTGCTTGCGGCCAATAGCAATGGCTTCTTTTTTGGTATCGACGCGGAAAGAGTGATCTACATAGTAGATACCATTTTCCAGCCATACGCCACAATTACCATTCATTTTCTGAATCGCCGCAGCAGCTTCTTCAATGGTTTTACATTCATAACCGTAATCGGCAACCTGCCAACCGGTTTTATACTCAATGGGCTGGTTGTCCTTGAGCGTCAAGCCGTCGTTGTTCTTAAGATTCTTTAGCAAATTGATCATAGTGTCAACCCCCTTCATTTGATGTGATAAGTATAACACATATGCGGGCGGTCTGTCAAGCAAAAACATTAGGTGGTTGCCACCTAATAATTACTGTTGACATAAACGCGGATAAGGTGTATACTATTCTCGTAATCAAGGGACAGAGTCCCGAATGAAAGAGGTTGATTCCATGATTATTGCGTTGAAAAACCATCCTTATGCTCAGTGCTGTGTTACTGTCGACGAACGGGGCGTGCGCATGTTCTCCTATGATACGCTGGTGATCAAGATTGATCGCGCTGGATGGCTGGATTGCACGGGGCTGTATAGCCAAACCACCCGCCGCCAGATTAGCTGGTTCCTGCGTGAGTATGCGCCGATGATTAGTTATCAGATGGTGAAACAGTGCGTAAAGGATCGCATGGTGATCAACATTGATACTGGAGAGGTTTTGCCGATCTATTGTCCGTGGGATTATTAATCCCGCGGATGATTCTTAGGTGGTTGCCACCTAATATCACGCGGGCGGCCGCATTAGCAACCGCGCAAATATTCCATAATAAGTTTGACGCAATCTTTATCTGTCATAAATATACGTTTTGTATCGCATTCTTCCCGTACTGGACAAGGATAGCCGCAAAGACTATCATTCGCAACCAACTGACAAAGTATTTGATATAATCTTTCTTCATTCACTTCAATCATTTTTTTCACTCCTCCACAATAAAGTATCCCAACTGTTCCCTAATAAACTTTTCATCTTCCATCCGCGCCACAATTCTAACCTTGAAATATGCTTTGGTGTGAGTATAATCTTCTACCTGCACAAAACAGGGGATACTTTCCTGCACGATGTTCAAGGCAAGATTACAATCGCTACAATTCACGCAACAAAAATGAAATTGCTTCATTTCGGGGATACCTTCCTTTCCGGTTCTTTACGCGAATATTTTACCATATCAAAATGAAATTGTCAACAAAATGAAATTAGGTGGCTTCCACCTAAGCTGCTGGAGGGGCATTATTATGCCCTCTCCTGGATTCCTTGTTTGTCCCAGAATGTGCCTTCAACCAGATCAAATGCATCATCTGCTGTGAGATAACCAAGAACATCATCACGACGATGTTCACGAATACCAAAACCAAAACCTGCTTCAAGTAGCCCGTGGTCGTGTCCCATCGAAGCAATATTTAGAATAAAATCGCCATCAATTTCGCGACCATTCTTATCACAAATACATTCGAGTTTCAAGCCGGGGATATAGTCCGTTTCATAGCAAGCAAAATCATAACCGGCCGCCCGCAGTTTCAATTTGAGTTCATCCATTTGAGCAGTGTTCAGAGAATGAGAAAAGCCATCTCCATCAATAAAGGTTGCCATAAGAATTTTTTCCTCCATTCATTGCTTTCATAAGTTGGTGAGACAGTGCGTTTTGTGCATCCATAGACTTGACAAACGTGAGGCACGTTCCATTCTGTTCAAAAATGAAATACTCGCTCGTATTGTCTCCCATAAGAATAATGCGGCCATCCGCTTGAAAGAATGCCATGCGCGAATGAACAATGTAATTGCGCAGACTTTCGGGGGAAAGCGCTTTGTCTGTTCTTTCGGCAAAACGTGAAGCCGCGTGAAATGAAATAGTCGCGATTGCGGCCAGTTCTATCAATTCGGAACGTAATAGAAATTCCCCGTGGTGGAGGTTGGTTCTCATAATTGACAACTCCTTTCTGATTTGCAAGAATATTATAACAAACCAAAATGAAATTGTCAACGGGGTGGTTTAGGTGGTTGCCGCCTAATTCTGCTGGAGGGCGATTATTCGCCCGTTCCAATTCCAAATCGTTCTGCGTCATCGGGATAGCGGTCGGGGTGGTATCGTGCGCGCGTTTCTTCAAATTCTTCTTCATACTCATCATACAAACCGTTAGCCAAATCTTCCACATCTTCATCGGTAAGAACTAATTCAACCTGATTAGCACTCATGGGCAGGCCCATACAAGAGAAATAGCGTGCCGCGATAACAGGTACGGTTTCCTGCCATTCGTCCATTCTGTCGTAATAGCTGCGATCCTGTCCTGCCGAAAGTAAAATTGTAGGGTGGATCCAATTGCGGTAAGAAGTTTCGTCATTGGTCGCCCATTCGCGAATGTCGTTGATAAGGTCTTGACGATTGTTGAAATTCATGAAAGTCAACTCCTTTACTTTGATTACGGGATTATTTTAGCATAGAAAATGAAATATGTCAAGAGAAAATATTAGGTGGTTGCCACCTAAGACGGGATATTTCGGGAATTTAAGTATTCCCGAAAGGTTTTTCTTATTTGTTTTGTGCGTAATATTCAAATAGCATTTCATTGAGTCGGAACAATTCTTCATCACCCCAAAGATGAAACTCAATATCATCCCTGGATACATGTATATCAATATACCAATAGTATCGTTGAACACATGAGATAACTAAAGTTGAAATTGGGGAACCTGCATAATAGAGACTATAATGTTCTCTATAGAATTTATACAGTGCTTCACAGGCATCCTTCAATTCGGGCGCTTCCGTGATAATGTAGGCGGCATGTTCAATCAAGTCTTGACGGGTCATAGTAGCAGCTCCTCTCTTTTATTACAGCTTTATTATAGCACATTTTCCAGCTGGTGTCAAATTTCCAGCTCGCTTCCAGCTCGCCGCGGCGGTCGCAGCTTCCAGCTCGCCCCGCGCGTATGCGTGCGTACGGGTGTGTAGCGTGCGGGCGCACGCGGGCGCACGCGGACACGGGCGTGTTCCAGTGCCAGCAGGAAATGTGTGATCTGGTACCAGATCGTCAATGTATGATCTGGTATGCGACGGTCATAGGGTAGCCTGCCCCATAACCGTACCCCTATTATAGCCGTTTATGGCGGTTATGTCAAGCCTTTTTAATAGGTGGCTGCCACCTAACAACCAAAAACGGCAATCGACCAGATCGGCAATGTATGATCTGGTACCAGATCGTCTCCACCTAAGAACGCGAATAGATAACCGCGTATCGATAACGCATTATCGATAACAGGCAATAAAAAAGGCAAGGCTTTACGCCCTGCCCTGTTTGTTGCTATAATAGCGCTGTTTGGCACGCCAGTACGCCCGCATAGCGTTATCCTGCTCGCACTCTGCATTGAACCGATGATTGAGAACGGCGCAGGCGGCCGTGATGAACACGGCCGCCGCGATGATGAAGCCCGTCATTTTTTATATTCCTCCAGAAACGCCTTGCAGTCGGCAAGTTGTTCGGCCGACGTGCCGGGATTAAGCTGCGCCAAGATGCGACACGAACGAACATACCCATAAAAATCGCTGCGCCTGCTGATGATCGGGTTGTTGCTTGCATAGTATCCGCTATGTGTGGAATAAAGCACAACATAGTCACCTTCACGGGCAGATCCTATGCCAATTTGATTGTCGATTGCATCACGCCGCGCGGCCTGCTTGAGTTGTTCATACTGTTTTTTTGTCATTTTTTGCACCCCTTTTCATTGTAGGGCAGGTAGGGCTTGCGCCCTACCTGCTTTTTGTCAATCTTCCATATTCAGCATATCAATGCTATGCGCCGCGAGCCAGGCCAATTTTTTTTTGCTGGTCTTAACCTCTTGCAGGTGAAACACGTTCTTGCCGCTTGTAGCGTCTTTATAGACGTGAGTATTAAAAAACGTGTAAACACCCTTTTTGGGGTTATACTCTGCAAGGATATCCAAAAACACCGGCCATGGGCAGATATAACAGATATCATAGTCGGGAATTTGCCAACGAATCCACTCTTTACGCTGTCGGTACTCTTCCAGCGCTTCCGCCAACGTGCTTTTATTGGTATACAACCAATTGCCCGCGCCGCTTTTATCTTCCATATCAATGCCGCGCACGCTGTTATCCTTTTTACCAGCTGGTCTACAACCGAAATCACGCCACGCCATAGGGCGATTAATTTGTTCGAATCTGATTCGACGGTTGCCGCCCTCTTGTATATGCCCGCCGATTGCCTTATTATTGGGATTAATCGTCAAGATATACGCTCTTTGGCCGATATCGAAATCGGGTACATGAAAATAGGTGTCGGGCGTGATACCTAAATCCTTAACCGCTTTGCGCATAGCGATATAATCGTTACCATAAAGGCGGCACGCGACACGCAAACCGTCCAGCTGTTTTTCGGTGATAAAAGTCAATTCCATGTTTACACCTTCCTTTTTTGTAGGTTGATAATGTATTGCCACTACAGCTATGTTCTGCATGTTTACTGTATCCCTACAATTCCACAAGTGGCACATGTGGCAGGG
>ULRD01066761.1_pt1 | contig 16943 bp, 14 predicted proteins | sample 1955181 | NCBI WGS metagenome assembly ULRD01 (sample SAMEA4835675, study PRJEB28245) | human gut metagenome | biome: gut microbiome; material: fecal sample | place: Denmark | collected 2008
ACAGTCAAATGAATTACCGAGGAAAACTTGACACTTACCTAAACCCCTAAATTTGTAGCATCCCATTCTCGTCTATGTTACAATAAAGCTAAGTTTATCTCGATGGAGGTGTCCTATGAAATATAGAAGTACAAGAAGCAGTGAGACCGTGACCGCACTGGAAGCGCTGGTGAAAGGACTGGCGAGTGACGGCGGGCTCTATGTGCCATCGGAGTTGCCAGCGCCTTTTCTGGCAGCTGATGATCTGATGCATCTTTCTTATGAAGAGCTGGCGGCTTATGTGCTGTCCCATTTCTTCACCGATATCCCGGAAGAGGATATGAAGAGGCTGACGCATGATGCATACACCGGGACATTCGAGACACCGGATATCGTGCCGGTGAAGACGATGTCGGAGTCCTTCTCCATGGCAGAGATGTTCCATGGCAGGACCTGTGCATTCAAAGATCTTGCCCTCTCTCTCTTCCCGTACCTTCTGGTGTATGCCAAGAAGCAGCAGAAGGATGGCAAGGAGGTGCTGATCCTGACTGCGACCTCCGGAGATACCGGCAAAGCGGCGCTGGAAGGCTTCCGCGACGTGCCGGGGGTACACATCATGGTCTTCTACCCGTCTCACGGTGTCAGCCCGCTGCAGCAGGATCAGATGCAGAAGCAGCTCGGAAATAATGTGAAGGTCGTCGGCATCGAAGGCAATTTCGATGACGCGCAGAGTACGCTGAAGAAAGTCTTCGGCAGTGAGCTGCGCGAGAGATCTGCAGAGAAGGGCGTGCTTTTCTCCAGTGCGAACTCTATCAATATCGGACGCCTTTTCCCACAGGTGGTGTACTATGTCTGGATGTGGCTCTCACTTTTGAAGCAGAACTCCATCGGGCCGAAGGAGACCTTCAATGTCGTCGTTCCGACAGGGAATTTCGGTAACATCCTGGCGGCATGGATCGCCAAACAGATCGGTACACCGATCGGCGAGCTCATCTGCGCCTCCAATGAAAACAAGGTCCTTGCCGATTTCTTTAAGACGGGTACCTACGATATCAACCGTGACTTCCACCTGACCGAAGCTCCGTCGATGGATATCCTGATTTCTTCGAATTTTGAGCGCTTCCTGTACTTCATGACCGGCTCGAAGGAAACTGTGGCTGCCGATATGCAGGCGCTGAAAGACACCGGCATTTACTCTCTCTCGAAGGAGGCCATGGAAAAGGTCACTGGCGAGATGAAGGGCGGCTGGGCATCGCCAAAGGCTATGGAAGAAGCGATGACGAATGTCTACGACAAGTATGACTACCTCATGGATCCGCATACAGCTGTCGCCTATGCAGTCTATGATGAGATGAAGAGAAAGGGAGAGATCCCGCGTCATACCCATACCGTTATCGTCTCTACGGCGCATCCCTATAAATTCCCCGGTATCGTGGCAAAGTCACTCGGCCTTACGCCGAAGGATGATCCGTATGATACCCTTCGTATGATCGCAGAAAAGACGGGCATCGCGATCCCCAGACAGCTCGGCGAGCTTGAAAGCAGAGAGAAACGATTCACAGATGTGGTCGATCGCACGGAAATGTCAGAGTCGATCGAAAGGTATGTGGACGAGATAAGAAAATAAAGCTTCAAGTTGTGGGTCCGGAGAAGAATCAGGAATGATGGCGGCGGCTTCGCCGTACTATAACATATAGCGATGTTCGGGAGCCGTTTAATTGCTCGCTCCTTCCTTTGGGAGGAGAGGCGCAAAGTGAGGGAGGCCTCTTGGCTTTTTCTAGGACGGCCGCTTCCCCTTCCATGGGAAGGGGATAGGTAGAATTGGCCTGCCTTCCTTTAGGTCTAACCGATAACCAATAACAAATAACCAAAAGAGGTCTGATGCTATGATACAAAGAAATGGGGATGAAAGAGCGGAGCGGCGCTTCCGTATCGCGCTCTTTGGGGTGCTGCTGTTCGTGCTGGTGGGCGTGCACTTCGTAGATCCGTCTTTCTATCCGACGATCTATCAGCTCTCCATGGACGGGGATCTCAAAGGTACCATTGACTACCTCAAGACCTTCGGCGTGTATGCGGCCTTCATGAGTTTCTTCATCGATGTCGTGATCAATGTGGTCGGATTTCTTCCTTCCATCTTCATTTCGACTGCGAATGGGCTTATCTTCGGTCTCTTCTGGGGGACGATCATTTCCTGGCTGGCAGAAACGGTGGGCGTCATCATCTCCTTCTACATGATGCGTACACTCTTCCGCGGGATGGCACAGCATGTGATCGCGCAGAGCAAGACGCTGACGAAGCTCGGCTCTTATGATTCCTGGCAGGCGATGGCGATCGCGCGTGCGATCCCCTATATGCCGAATGGCCTCGTTACAGCGGTGGGCGCTCTTTCGAATATGTCCTTTTACCACTACGCGCTGGGCTGTCTCATTGGGAAATTTCCCTCTGTGGCTCTCGAAGTCATTCTAGGGCATGATGTGGTGAATTTCGGAGATAATTCGCTGCGCCTGACGATCATCATCATCGCTGTCGCTGTCATCTACGGCGGCATTTGGTGGTATACGAAGAGGGAGAAAAAGTGACTTGTAGCTAGTGACTAGGGGCTAGAAATTGGAAAACCGCCAAGCGGCATTGGGCTGCTTGGCGGTTTTTACGTGGGAAATTTAGGGGCTAGGGATTGGGGATTAGGAGGGGCTGGGTTCAACGGGTTCAGAGGGTTCAAAAGGTTTAACGGGTGTGGTGCGGTGCCATAAAGTGACTAGTGCGGTAGCTAGTGACTAGTATTGGGATTTTATTTAAATGGCCTTTTTTCTCAATATCCGAATACGGAAAAGAAGTCAAAAAATTATTAGTGTCGTAGCGTCTTGCTTCCCCCTTCGGGGGAAGTGCCGAAGGCAATAGGGGCTTGCTAGCGGTATAGCGGATTATGTGGAATGGTCTATTTCTAGTCACCAGACACCAGACACCAGTCACCGATCACTTATCTCCCACAATATACGGGATGGCGTCAATGTCGTTGACCGGCATGAGATGAGCGCCGGCAGCGTGGATCTCGCGCAGGGCGGTGACGATCTCTTTGGAGATCGCAAGGCCGGTCTCGCGGCCGCCTGTTTCCATCTGCGAAAGGACTTTCGCCGGGATGGTGATGCCCGGGACCTTGTCATTCAGATAGTTCGCCATCTTGAAGCTTTTCAGCGGGACGATGCCAAAGAGGATGGGAAGATCCAGGTCTTTGGCACAGGCGAGGAAGTCTTCTGCCTGCTTGATATCATAGATCGGCTGGGTCTGGATGAATTGAGCTCCTGCTTTTTTCTTGCCTTCCAATCGTTTGATCTCTGCATCGAGGTCATCGGTGCCGGGATTTCCTGTAGTACCGATGTAAAAATCTGTAGCTGCGCCAAGGTCATGTCCTTCGATATCGTGACCGCTGTTCAGGCAGCTGGCGATCTGGATAAGGCCGGTGGAGTCGATTTCAAAGACTCCTTTGGCATTCGGATGGTCACCGATCTTGGGCGGATCACCGGTGAGGGTGAGGATGTTATGCACGCCGAGTGCGGCTGCTCCCAGAAGTTCCGCCTGAAGGCCGATGACATTTCTGTCGCGGCAGGTCAGATGGAAGATGGACTCGACTTGGTACTTCTGTTGGATGATGCAGGAGAGGGCGATCGGGCTCATACGCATTTTTGCCATGGGGCAGTCGGCGATATTGACTGCGTCGACGTAGGGAGCGACTTTCTGCGCCTGCTCTTCCGTGATGGCGGAGGAGGCGCTCTTCGGCGGATCCAGCTCGGTCGTGATGGTGAAGATGTGATTCTGGTTTTTCTCTTTTAATGTGGACATAGGGGACTCCTTTCCAAAATTTTGTAGCTAGGGATTAGGGATTAGGGATTAGGGATTAGGGATTAGGTGTCTCAAGTGACTGGCGACTGAAATGTCAGCTCATGGCATCACAACTATTTATACTCTGCGGCGCTTAGATCCTTCGACTCAGTTCTCCTGTTTCAGATAAGCCATTTTTTTAACATACGACGTTTTTCTCCGCTCAGGATGACGAAATGCGCCGCACCACCATTTCTCATTTCTAATTCAAGCGAGGGTTTTATTCATAATCTAGGGACGGCACGCCCAAGGGGCTAACCCTGAACCTTGAACCCGCCAACCTGAACCCTCTAACTATTTCTCCATCATCCGATCGGCTTCTTTGATGGCAGCAATGCCGTCTTTGCAGTAGGCATCAGCGCCGATGGAGGCGGCGTAGTCTTTCGTGACGACGGCGCCTCCTGTCAGGATGGAGACGGCGGGGCATTTTTCTTTGACGAGGGAAACGGTCTTTTCGAGCTCCGGAAGGGTGGTGGTCATGAGGGAGCAGAGGCCGACGAGATCCGCGTGGTGCTCTTCGATGGCGGAGAGGAAGGCTTCGGGGGCGACGTCCTTGCCGAGGTCGATGACGCGGTAGCCGCTGTTTTCAAGAAGGGCAGAGACGATATTCTTGCCGAGATCGTGGATGTCGCCCTGGACGGTGCCAAGGATCAGTGTACCTTTGGCAGCCGTGGCGGCTTCGGGGAGCATTTCCTTGATGACCTTGAAGGCGGCCTGCATGGCTTCGGCGCTCATCATGACCTGCGGGAGGAAGACTTTCCCGGCGCCGTATCCGTCGCCGATCTCGGTCATGGCAGCGGTGAGGCCGCTCTGGATGATCTCTTCCGATGAGAGCCCGGCTTCGATGGCACGCTTTACCGCACTCGCCGCTTCCTCTTTTTCGCCCTGCTTCACGGCGGCCTTTATCTGGGCAAGCGGCGGGAGGTCTTGCACAGGCAGAGCTGTGGCTACTGCGGCTGGGGCATCCTGTGCTTCCTGAATGAAATGCAGGGCGCCTTTGTCAAAGCCGAGGAGCAGCTTGGCATTGGTGAAGGCATCCTTCACGCCCTGATCGAGCGGATTTACGATGGGGGCATTCATGCCGCAGGCGAGTGCCATGGTGAGGAAGGCTGCATTGATGCGTGGGCGGCAGGGGAGGCCGAAGGAAACATTGCTCGTCCCCATGACGCAGGGGAAGCCGAATTCTTTTTTGTACAGCTTGATGGTACGCAGGGTCTCGCTCGCGCCTTTGTCTCCGGAGCCGACGGTCAGGACGAGCGGGTCAAGGAGAAGGTCTTCTTTGCGGAGTCCGGCAGCGAGGGCTTTTTCCTCGAGATAGCGAATGATGCGGACACGTTCTTCGGCGGTCTCGGGCAGATTTCCCTTCTCGATCGGAAGGAGCAGGAGAGCGGCGCCGTAGGTCTTGGCAAGCCGGAGCATCGCGTCTAAGCGTTCTTCATTCTCTGCATTGGCGGAATTGATGAGCGGGCGGCCCGGATACAGCTTCAGGGCTTTTTCAAGGACCTTCGGGTCGGTACTGTCGATGGAGAAGGGGACGGGGCAGAGCATGGAGAGCTGGGAGATCGCTGTCTCCATGAGAGCGACCTGGTCTACCCCGGGGACGCCCATATTCACGTCGAGGATGTCAGCGCCTGCATCGACTTCCGCGAGGGCTTCTTTCTTGACGGAGATGAAGCTGCCTGCCTTCAGATCTTCTCTCATCTTCTTGCGGCCGGTCGGATTGATGCGTTCGCCGATCTTGACGGGGGCATAGTCATCGCCGATGAAGACGGTCTGTGTCCGCGAGGTGAGTGCCGTGAAGGGCGGGATCTTTTCTTTCGGAGAGATCGTCACATCGCTGAGGGCGAGGACTTCTTCACGGATATGATCCGGCGTCGTGCCGCAGCAGCCGCCGAGGAAGGATACGCCGGCCTTGGCAAATTCCGGCGCCCAGCTGCCGAAGTCTTTCGGCGTGAGTGGGAAATGGGTCTCCCCGTTTTCCAGCACCGGCATGCCGGCATTCGGCTGGATGATGATGGGCTTATTCGTGTAAGGAACCATCTGCTTGGCGGCTTCCAGCAGCTTTTCCGGATCGACGGAGCAGTTCGCACCGATGACGTCTGCGCCCATGGCATCCAGAAGGATGACGGCGGCTTTCGGGTCGGTGCCGGTGATGGTGCGGCCGTCTTCTGCATAGGTCATCTGGCAGATGACGGGAAGGTCGCAGGCCGTCTTGGCCGCGATGAGGGCGGCCTTCATCTCCTGAATGTCGATGATGGTCTCGATGATGAGCGAGTCTGCACCGGCACTGGCAAGGGCTTTTGCCAGACGGTAGTAGTTCTCGCAGGTCTCATCGAAGGAAAGATCGCCCAAGGGGGAAATGAATTTCCCTGTCGGGCCCATATCACCGGCGATCTTTACACGATTTCCGCAGGCTGTACGCACATTTCGCACAGCGGCTTCACAGATGGCCTCTACCTTATCTGAAAGATCATAGTCTGCGAGCTTGATGGGGGAGGTGCCGAAGGTATTCGTCGTGATATAGTTACTTCCTGCGTCTGCGTATTCCTTATGGATGCGCTGTACAATGTCCGGGTGGGTGATATTGTAGTAGTCTGGGCAGTCTCCTGTCGAGAGGCCGTAGCGCTGCAGCATGGTACCCATGCCGCCGTCAAAAAAAATCATAGTGGTTCTCCTTTTTATTATTGTATTATATATTTCATTATTATAGCGTAGGGGGAAAAGAAGTGACTAGGGATTGGGATTCGCGGTTCGTAGGGCGCAAAAAATGACGATACGAGAGAGTCTGATGCCTCCCAGTCACCTATATTATAGATTCCGAAATGGACAGCTCATGAGTCCGCACGCTCGGCATTTCGCCGGAGCGGGGCGGGCGCTGCATTGAGAGATGCCGATGATGGCAGAGACGGACTTCCTCGGGAAAAGCATGGCGTGGTCGGTCACATGGATACCGATCGTTTCTGCACCGATCGCGCGGCAGAAATCAGGCTGCTGCGTGACGGGCCAGTCTCCGTAGCCGGGGGAGAAGCGCCAGACCGTATGCTGTCCGCTTCGCGCGGCTTCTCTTTGGATCAGGGCATCGACCTGATCAGCGAGGTGCTCGACGGCAGCGGTAGCGGCGGCATCGAGGAGAAGCCCCTGCAGGTACTCGCCGCTCTTAAAATGCGCATCGGATGCCTTCTCGATTTCTTCGCCCACCGTGACAGCGAGCACGCCGACGGACCAGGCTTGGGAAAGATGCCTCAAGATCGAGCGGCCGGTCAAGGTCAGCGGATGTGCTCCGCCGATCGTCCCGTTTTCCGGGTCGTAGGGGAGGATCTGCCAGATGCCTCTCGGCTCGGCGAGGGCAAGCGCTTCCCTTATGGCGCTGTCGATGGCGTCTTGGGGAAATTCCTTCACCTTCGGAGAGAGTCCCGCATAGCGCATCATTTCTTTTTGATCAATCTGGAACAATGTTCCGTTAAATAGTGGCATAGGGTCTCCTTTGGAAGCCTGAAAAACGGAAAAATCAATAAAAAAATCCTTCATCCCTCTAGGGACGAAAGATTCGTGGTACCACCCAATTTCACTCATGCATCACTGCACGGGTCTTCACAGGTACGCCGGCAAAGCCTTGATACCCTCGCGCTGTATCGGGCGTCCCCGGGATGCTTCATGATTCAGCCTTCCTGGCTCGGAGTCCATCTTCTGCAGATATCTCAATGCTTCTTTTCACCATACGAAGCTCTCTTGGAATGCCGTCTCTGCGTACTCTTCTCTTCATTGCCACTGTGTAATTGTATGTAACTATAGCATATGAGCGGGGGAGTGTCAAATGGATGGGAAGGCATTTTTTAGGACGCCTTGACCTTGGTTTTCCGCTTTTTACCATTCTGCTCTTGCTTTTTTTCATACATGCATTAGAATTTAAAGAAAAGCTTTTTATATACGAGGTCTAACTATGAAAATATCCAATTCTTCTCTTTCCATCCGAAGCAAGATGACGCTCATCCTGGATACGGGGCAGCTGATGATGGAGAGTGGTGCAGGGAGCAAGCGTATCGTGCGTGACATGCTCCGCACGGCGGCCTGCCTAGGTATCTACTGGGAAGATGTACAGATCCATATCACATACTCTACCATCATGATCAATGTCGATGATGGGGAAAAGGCATATACGATGTTCCGCAAATGCTACCGCCATGGCATCAATATGACGGCTCTTCTGCAGACGAGTGAGGCAAGCTGGGAAGCACTGTATAAAAACGAATCCTATGATAATTTCCGCCTTCGCCTGAATTATATCAGGCAGAATTTTAGAAATCGCATTTATCCAGAGTGGATGGTCATCCTTGCGATTGGGCTGGCATCAGCGGCATTCTGTCTGATTTTCGGCGGTCATGCTGTCGATGCGATCTTCACCATGCTGGCGGCGATGGTGGGAGCTCTGGTGAAGTATGGCTGCAACCGTCTTGAGGTGAATGGGTATGTCACCATTGCCATCTCCGCTTTCTTTGCGACGCTCACGGCCTATGGGACGATGTATCTTCCCGGGGCGACGAATCCGTTTCTCCCTGTGGTGGCATCGGCGCTCACCTTGATCCCCGGCGTGCCACTCATCAATGGGGTCGATGATTTTCTGAACAGCTACTTGACATCCGGGATGACTCGATTCACGCACACGGTCCTCATCATGCTGGCGATGACCTTTGGGATCGCAGGCGCTGTCAGTCTGACGAATGTCCCAAGCTTCACCGAAGTACCGATCGCGCCGGAGCATTTGTACATCATGCAGGCACTGGCAGCCGCTATGGCAGCATTGGGGTTTTCTATCATGTTCAATGTGCCAAGGCGCTATATCATCGCAGCCTGCCTCGGGGCCGTTCTCACGGTGGATACGAGAAATATTCTGATGGTCTCCTTCCATATGGGGATGGCGAGTGCCTCCTTTCTCGGAGCCGCGCTGCTCTCCGTCTTCTATTTTGCGCTCTCCCGCTACTTCCATGCCCCTGTCTTTGTGGTCACGATACCGGCGATCATTCCGCTGATCCCGGGCGTGCTGCTCTATCGTTTCCTGTTTGCCATCATTGATATCGGACAGATCGATCTGATGGAGCTGCTGACGGCTTTCAAAACAGGTGTCGAGGCGATGCTTATCATTCTGGGACTCTCTCTTGGTGCGACGCTCCCGGATGCGATCGCGCATCAGTACATCGAGCGATCGAAGCGGAAGAATCTGGAGAAGCTCCTCAAACGAAGAGATGGCATAGAAGCGGATATCCGGAAAGCAGCGGATCTGGACAAGGCGAGCGGAAGAGGATAACTATTAGGAATTAGGAATGAGGAATGAAGGTGGCGGCTTCGCCAAGATCCTTCGGCTCAGGTCGCAGCTGTTCTGGCATTCGTTATCTCACATACGATGTTTCTCGCCGCTCAGGATGACGAAACGGGGCGATGCCCGAAGGTAGTATTCAAGTTACAAGTCACTAGGCACCAGTCACTTGGCTAGCCACGCATCCCTGCTTTCAAACTTCAGGATTCAGGGTTCAAGGTTCAAGGTTCAAGGTTCAGGGCTGTGGTGCAGCGCATAAAAATATAGAAGCGCCGCGGAGGTTTGAAACCAGCGGTTTTCTCGTATCGCACCCCTAATCCCTAGCCACTAATCCCTAGCTACCAGTCACCAGTCACGAGTCACAAGTCACCAGTCCATTCTCCCCATTTCCCAAAAACGATTTGACACTGCCACGTCCTCGTGCTATAGTAGGTTCAACAAAGAAAGCCTTGGAACAGGAAGAGTAGGATAGTGATGGCGCTTCAGGGAGCCGGCGGAGAGTGCAAGTCCGGTGCGATAGCTATGTGAATGGGCCTGGGAGGCGCAGCCTGAGCCGAAAGGGGTAGGAGCTGCCGGAGATCGCCGTTACCGATGATGAGCTGGACCTTGTGTCAAGTAGGGTGGTACCGCGGAAAGTGATCCTTTCGTCCCTTTGCTGGAAAGCAGAGGAATGAAAGGATTTTTTATTGGATGAATACGATCCTGTAAAGGGGGATATGAAATGGAACAAGTGAAAGATGTATCGGAGCTTGTCTTTGTCAAGGCGCGGGGCGGACGTTTCCGCTGGCTGACGATTTCCACATTGATGCTGGCGATCGGGATGCTGCTGCACTTGGTCTCGCCATCGGTGGCAGGCTTCACGCCGAACTGGATGATCGCGACCTATGTGGTAGCGATCCTTCTGACGAAGCCGACATACAAGCAGTGCCTCGGCATCTGCATGGTCGCAGCGCTGATGGAAGTCTTCACCAGTAAGTCGGCTTTTCCGTATGGCGACTTTGCTTCGGAATTCTTCGGTGCCTATGTGGTAGGTTTCTTCGCACACAGCGTACCGCCGATCCGGATCGGGAAATTTTCTCTCCGTCCTGCCATCGCAGGCTTCGTGACGACGATCGTCTCCGGCTTCACCTTTGTTTCCATCCTGACGCTCGTCATGGGAATCCCGATGAAGGTATATCTCTACGGAATGCTCCCGATGGTGGCCTTGGTCGGCGTAGGTAATGGGATCATCACGCCATTCCTCTACTTCCCGGCACTGCGTCTCTTCAAGTCCATGCACTACATGGCTGAGTCAGATACCGTAGACAGTGACCACTCCGGTCTGTCTCTTAGGCAGTCGGAAGATGGCGTCATCAGCGTAGAGCATCTGACCTATACCTATCCTTTTGCTAAAGAGCCGGCATTGAAAGATGTGTCTCTTGCGGTGCGCAAGGGGGACTTCGTCATCGTGACGGGGCCGAACGGGGCAGGGAAGACGACGCTCCTCATGTCGATGGCGGGGGCGATCCCGCACTACTACGGCGGTACGATGCAAGGCATGGTCTTCACGGATGGCAAAGCCGTGACACAGCACAATATCGCTGACCTTGCATCCTCCATCGGTGTCATCCTTTCCGACTACAAGGCGCAGATCGTCACGCTGACGGTGGGGGAAGAAATGGCATTTACGCTTGAAAACCATGGTTTTCCCCCGGAAGAGATCCGCCGCCGCTCGAAAGAAGCACTTGCGAAAGTCCATCTCGAAGGTCTTGAGGACCGCAAGGTGACGACTCTCTCCGGCGGTCAGTGCCAGCGCCTCGTCGTCGCAGCCGTCCTTGCCGAAGAGCCGGACGTACTGGTCTTCGATGAACCGACATCGGCCCTCGATCCGGAAGGCATCCGCGAATTCTATGAAATGGTCGGCGAGCTGAACGAGAAGGAAGGCCTCACGGTCATCGTGGCAGAGCACCATCTCGAAGCCGCGCTCCCCTATGCGAAGAAATTCGTCCTCATGAATCATGGCGAAATCATCGTAAGCGGCACGCCGGAGGAAGTGATGCGCCGCATGTATACCGAACATGTTTATGAAGAAGCCATCCCGGATATGTACAAGGCACAGCTCGAACTCGAGCAGGTGGGGATGACCTTCGAGAAGCCATTCCTGAATCTGGCCGATGCAGAAACCTCGGTCATTCATTCCTTTGCGAAAGGAGGAGAGAAAGATGCTTGAGCTGTCTCATGTGACCTTCCGCTATGCGGAAGATCTGCCGGACGTATTGAAAGACATTTCCCTCTCTTTTGACAAGGGAGAATTCGTCGCCATCACAGGGCGAAACGGCTGCGGCAAGACGACTGTGACCCGTCTCCTGACGGGACTTGAGAAAGCAGCCTCGGGGCAGATCCTCTATCATGGGAAAGATGTGACTCGCGAAGAACCATCTGAGCGCAGCCGCTTCATCGGCTACGTCTTCCAGCAGCCGGATCGGCAGATGTTTATGCCGACGGTCCGAGAGGAGATCGCCTTCGGCCCCTATCAGCAGGGGAAACGCGGTGCGGAGCTCGAGGAGGCTGTAGCGCGCGCCATGCAGGATACCGACACCGAAGCTCTCGCTGAGGAGTATCCGCGCATCCTATCTCGCGGCGACCAGCAGCGAGTCGCCATTGCCTCGGCACTTGCGATGGATACCGAATATCTCGTGCTCGATGAACCGACGAGCGGACAGGACGGACGAGAAAAACAGCGCCTGATGAAACTCATGGAAAGTCTGCAGGAGAAGGGCATCACCATCATCCTTGTCACCCATGACATGGATATCGTCGCGAAGGACTGCACCCGCGTCATCGTCATCGCAGAGCATGAGATCGCCTTCGACGGTCATCCCTCTGAACTTTTCTCTGCGGAGAACCGTCCGGAAGACTGGGGACTTGCCTATCCGCCAGCCGTCCGTTTGGGGCGTAAGCTCCCCGGCAGTCCCTACTGCAAGGATATGAATGCGTTCTGCCGTGCGTTTTATGAACTGAAAGGAGGAAAAATAGAATGAGAAACCTGGTACCCTTGACCAAAATCCTTCTCACCTTCGGGACGGCCGTTTGGGCGATCGTCCTCTCTGAGCCGACGAGCCTTGCCGCCCTCTGCGCCCTTGAGCTTCTGATCCTCCTCGTGTCCGGCGAACTCATCAAGAATCTGAAAGCCCTCCTTGCCCTTGTCATCTTTGCTGCAATGCTGGGCGTGATCGAGTACATCGGCGGCGGCAGTGTGAAGGAATGTAATGTCGCGGCTCTGCGTATGCTGGGGATGACGATCATTTTCATCTACCTTCTTGGGACAGTGAAGCTGCAGGACCTCACCGCTTCCATGGTGCGCCAGCTGAAAGTGCCGTACGAATACGCTTTCATGTTCACGGCGGGGCTTCGCTTCATCCCGGACTTTATCGAAGAAAACAAAGCGGTCTCCGAAGCACAGGCCTGCCGCGGTCTGGCAGTGAAAGGGAATTTTTTCAAGCAGGTGAAACGCTACATGTCCATCGTCCGCCCGCTCATGCTCCGTTCGCTCGGACGCAGCGAGACCATGGCACTCTCACTCGAGCTCCGCGGCTTCGGTGGCTCGAAGCGTACCTTCATGGAAAGCGTCGCACCGAAAGGGAAAGACTTTGCTGTCATGGCACTGACTGTTCTCCTTACCGCTTTCGTCATCTATGGACGCGTGAAGCTGGGATTGTAGTGTGGCTGGCGGACTGGTGATTGATAGCTGGTGACTAGGAATTAAAAATAAGAAACTGGCGTTCGCGCGTCATCCTGAGCGGAGTGAAATGTCGGATGTTTAAAAATATAAAGGTAGAACAGTGAGAACTGAGCCGAAGGATCTGGGGAAAACGCTGATTCAATCGCAGAATCAGCGTTTTCCTAAAGTAATCCAACACGTCTCTCCTCAGGAAGGAGGGGTCCGAAAGGCAGAGATTGCCTTCGCAGTACGCAATGAAAAAAGAGCGCCTAAGCGCTCTTTTTTGATGGTGTCAGATGATATTCAGCTTTCTCATCAGTGCGTCTTGCAGTACCTGACTGAAATTCACATGGGCGGTCAAAGCCTTATCGTTTAGCCATGCGGGGATGGTGAGTGTCTTCTTGACGGAGCGGCTGAACTGGTTCGGGTCAAAGTCTGCCGTTGCCAAAGCGAGACACGTGTTTGGCTCTGTAAGCTGGACATTCTCTAAGCGGGACGCAGAAGGAATTTTGATTTCTTCTTTCACGTAATCGGTCAGATGGCAGCGGATTGCGTCAGAAGCATTCTCCATAAGTTCCGTCAAATTATCTCCATCGGTGAAGCACCCCGGGAGGTCGGGGAATTCCGCCCATATACCGTCCGAATCATTGTGGATGATCATAGGATAGGTCAGTTTCATGGCTATCAGCTCCTTCACTTTTTTAGACCTGTGACCTTCATGATTTTCATGAAAAGTCCTGTTGGCAAATCTTTATTGTGGTACGGGATGGTAATCGTTTGAGTGCCCTTTTTATATTTTTGGTGGCTACCGCCATTGGACGGCACATATTCCCAGCCATCTTTCTCAAGTAATCGAATCAGATCTTTTGGCTTCATGGTCGGCATAGCGGCACCTCTTTCCTCTATTTATATTATAGCACGTGCATACGTGCTTGCAAGCGCCGGGAAACATAAAAATTCACGGTAGGGTGCGCTTCCTTCATATGATATAATAATACCGATAACTACGTATATGTCACGTCTACTGGGCGGGGGCGATTTCTACGATTGACATCCACCGCCTACTTTCCCAAAAACTAAGGAGAACCCATGGATACAGAGCACATCAGAAATTTTTCCATCATCGCCCACATTGACCACGGCAAGTCCACACTGGCGGACCGCCTGATCGAGATCACCGGGACAGTGCAGAAGCGCGACATGGAGGCGCAGATCTTAGACACGATGGAGCTCGAGCGTGAGCGCGGCATCACCATCAAAGAACAGTCGGTGCGCCTCAACTACACGTATGAGGACGGCGAAACCTATGAGCTGAACCTCATCGATACCCCAGGGCATGTCGATTTCAACTATGAAGTCTCGCGTTCTCTTTCTGCCTGCGAAGGCGCGATCCTCATCATCGATGCGACGCAGGGCGTACAGGCGCAGACGCTTGCCAATGTATATCTTGCGCTCGACCATGATCTGGAGATCATCCCTGTCATCAACAAAGTCGACCTTCCGAGTGCGGACGTGGAGCGCGTGAAGACGGAAGTCGAGAATGTCATCGGCCTTGACATGTCGGAGGCGATCCCCGTCTCCGCCAAGACCGGGCAGAATGTCGAAGAAGTCTTGAAGCGTATCGTCGAGCAGGTGCCGCCGCCGGAAGACCATTCGAAAGCGCCGCTTCGCTGCCTCATTTTCGACTCCATTTTCGACTCCTACAAGGGTGCGATCGCCTATGTCCGTGTGAAGGATGGGGAGATCCGTGCGGGGATGAATATCCGCATGATGGCCTCCGGCAAGGTCTATACCGTGACGGAAGTCGGCTATTTCTCGCCCTTCCCGAAGCCCTGCGACGTCCTCACCTGCGGCTCGGTCGGCTACGTGGCAGCCAGCATCAAAAATGTCTCCGACTGCGAGGTAGGGGATACTATCACGACCGAAGAGGGCGGCGCCAGTGAAGCACTGCCGGGCTACCGCAAGGCACTCCCGATGGTTTTCTGCGGTCTCTACCCGATCGAGAGCAAGGACTATGACAACCTGAAAGTGGCTCTTGAAAAGCTGCAGCTGAATGATGCGGCGCTCGAATACGTGCCGGAAACCTCTCAGGCGCTGGGCTTCGGCTTCCGCTGCGGCTTCCTGGGACTGCTTCACATGGACGTCGTGCAGGAACGCCTCGAGCGTGAGTACCACCTGAAGCTCATCACCACCGCGCCTTCGGTTATTTATCACGTCTACAAGACCGACGGAACGATGGTACCTGTGGACAATCCGGCGGAGCTCCCTCCGATGACCAAGATCGAGCATATCGAAGAGCCTGTCGCAAAGGTAGAGATCCTCGTCCCCTCCGACATGGTGGGGAATGTCATGGAGCTTGTGCAGAATCGCCGCGGTGTCTTCCAGACGATGACCTACCTCGATGAGACACGTGTCGACCTTTCCTATACCATCCCGCTCTCGGAGATCATTTTTGACTTCTTCGATAAGCTGAAATCCTCCACCAAGGGCTATGCCTCCCTCGATTACCAGCTCTCCGGCTACCAGAAGACCGATGCCGTGAAGCTCGACATCCTTCTGAATGGCGATCTCATCGATGCCCTCTCCATCATCGTCCACCGAAGCAATGCTGCAGCCCGCGGCCGCACTCTCGCGCAGAAACTGAAAGACATCATCCCGCGCCAGCAGTTCGAGGTGCCGATCCAGGCGGCTGTCGGGAGCAAGATCATCGCCCGAGAGACCATCAAAGCCTATAAGAAGGACGTCCTCGCTAAGTGCTATGGCGGCGACGTCTCCCGTAAGAAAAAACTGCTCGAAAAGCAGAAGGAAGGCAAGAAGCGCATGAAGCAGGTCGGCAGCGTAGAGATCCCGCAGGAAGCCTTTATGGCGGTATTGAAAGATGACTAGTCTAGGACTCTATATCCATATTCCTTTTTGCAGAAGCCGCTGTGATTACTGCGGCTTCTATTCGATTGGACGGAAGCCCACCGACCGCTACATTGATGCACTTACCAAGGAAATGGATCTCAAAAGCCCGGACTTTGAGGATCGCCTCTGCGATACCGTCTATCTGGGTGGCGGCACCCCCTCTTCGCTCTCCGAAGCGCAGCTCACAAGACTGATGAAGACGCTCTCTCAGCATTTCCGTATTTCTGACACGGCAGAGATCACCATGGAGATGAATCCCTGTGATATGAGCGAGAGCTATCTCAAGAATGCCATGCGCGCCGGTGTGAACCGCATTTCCATCGGCGTCCAGGAAAAGCACGATCACCTGCTTTCTGCCATCGGCCGCCGGCACACCGCCAAAGAAGCAGAAACAACCGTGAAGCGTGCGTATCGGATGGGCTTTCATAATCTCAGCCTCGACCTCATGTACGAGCTCCCCGGCCAGACCGTCAAAGACTTCGAAGCGAGCCTTCGCTGGGCTGTCCATCTTCCCGTGAATCACATGTCCATCTATAGTCTCATTCTCGAAGACGGTACGCGCATGGCGCAGCTCGCTGAGAGAGGTCAGCTCGCCCGCCCCAGCGAAGAAGAAAGCTGGGCCATGTATCAGGCCATGTGCCGTATCCTCCCCGCCTATGGCTTTGAGCGCTATGAGATCTCCAGCTTTGCCAGGAAAGGCTATCGCTCGCGGCATAATCAAAAATACTGGGAGCTTTCTGACTACCTCGGCCTTGGTCCCGCCGCCTGCTCCCGCATCGGACGCACACGCACGGAGAACACCCCCGGCGTGCGCCTCTACGAAAAAGAACTCCTTACCGGCTATCCGCCGCAGCAGGAAGTGGAAACGCTCTCGGATACTGACGAAATGGAAGAATACTGCTTCCTCCACCTCCGCATGAAAGAAGGCATCCCGCTGGATGGTTTCCGGAAAAGATATGGAGCGGACATCACGCACTGGTATGGAGACGCCCTCAAGATGCTAAAAGAGCGGAAGCTCCTCAAAGAAGAGGCCGGCCATCTCTTCCTGACCTACCACGGCGCCGCTCTCGGGAATTTTGTATTCGAACAGTTTTTGCTGGACTGAGCTCATCACTTTTGGCACACAAAAGGGCTGTGAAGAAATGAGGATTCATTTCTTCACAGCTCCTT
>ULRD01018836.1_pt1 | contig 16842 bp, 22 predicted proteins | sample 1955181 | NCBI WGS metagenome assembly ULRD01 (sample SAMEA4835675, study PRJEB28245) | human gut metagenome | biome: gut microbiome; material: fecal sample | place: Denmark | collected 2008
TTTTGATTTAATTTGTCTCACATCATTGACAAACCAACAAAGTCAGTGAAAAAAAGTTTCGGCTGATTGACTTTTTATGCTCGGTATGTTATAATTTTTCAGAACGATTAAGCGTACAAATCGGTATTTTATGGAGGGATAGTATGAGATTACTGATATACGGTGCGGGTGTAATCGATTGCTTGTATGCAACTTTATTTAGTAAAGCAGGGTATGATGTTACTTTATATGCGAGAGGAAAAAGACTTGAGGCATTCAAAAAAAATGGTTTATTATATGAAATAAATGGTAAAACATATAAAGCAGAAGTAAATATTATTGATAGTTTAGAAGAAAACGATAAATATGATTTTATCTTTTTGACAGTAAAAGAAAATCAAGTACATACAGCGTTAAAGGAACTAAGTTTGAATATAAGTCCTAATATAATTACTATGGTGAATACACTTGAACCGTATAGTAATTGGGAATGGCTTTGCGGGAAAGGACGCATTATCCCTGCATTTCCGGGAGCAGGCGGCAGTTTTGATAACGGCATATTAAAAGCTGCTCTTACACCACGAATTATTCAACCTACCACATTTTCCGAAATTGACGGTATTAAAACGAAACGTTTATTAAAGTTAGCAGAGTTATTAAATGAATCTGGAATACCATACCAAATTGTGAAAGATATGCACCAGTGGCAGTTGTGTCATCTTGCAATGGTTGTACCGATTGCAGATGCTTATTATGAAGCTCAAAATCCAAAAGAGGTATGGCGTGAACGTGAAATAATGGCTAAAACTGCAAAGCGAATGAAAAGAAATTTTAATTTGCTTCATGATTCCGGAATAACACTTTCACCAAAAAAAATGAATATCTTCCGCTATTTTCCTATTTTTATACTTAAAATAGGACTTACCGTAATTTTCAGAAGTAATTTTGGAAATATATTTATGTATCAGCATTCTATAAATGCTCCTGATGAAATGAGACGATTGCATATACAGTTTTATCAATATATTAAAAAGCAATGATTGACCCAAATTCCAGTTTATCGCACTAATCGAATAGACTCACCAACGGTCAACCGTATCACACGGCTGACCGTTTTTCATATCCTCACACATAAACCATAGCCTTAAAAACACTGTGCCTTGCCTGCATACGGAGCATATTCCCGATAGCTCCAACTGTGTAAAGATCACCGATTTCATTGGCAATCTGATACTCACGGTTCACCTGCATAAGCAGCTCGGTCTGACGGTTTACTGCATCTGTGATCTTAATGTCAAGCTCGTCAAGATGCTTGTAGATCTCACCCTTATCCACGATCTCCTGCAAGAGTTCGGGGCGAATTTCCTCGATGTGGTGCAGATAATACTTGATGTGGTCGGTGTGGAACACATAATGCTCTGTTTCTCCTGACTTTGGATTAATATGCGTGACCGTCTGCGTATCGGTATCGACTGCCCACAGCGGAGAACCGTTCACGGTCTGCTTGCTCTGAAAAATCATCTTGAATCCCTCTTTTTCTTAGTAATGTAATATCCAGCGCCGCCTAATCCTGCAACTGCTGCTACTCCTAAAATGATTGGCGTTGGACTTGCTCCGGATTGCGTGAAATCGCCCTCAGAACCGCTTGACGAACTGCTGGGAGTATCGTTACCCTCTGCGGAAGAACCGCCCTCAGAAGCCGTCTGCGTTCCTCCTGTGACATTGCCTACAACTCTCGGACTATCCGCACCGTCATCGTGGATTTCTTGACCACCTGTTGTTACGAGTGAATCTTCCTCTAAAGTACTGAACGGCGGAAAGCTGTCTACCGTATCGCCGTTCCGGTCGATCATCTGCCAACTTCCATTCAGCAGATAAAAGCTGTAATGATTGTTTTCAGTGCTGATCGTCCAGCCTCCGTTATCATCGTCCTCAAAATCCCAATCTTCGATCAGGTGACGGTAATAGTCCTTGTATTCATACCTTAACTCACCGATCTCAGACCAATCATAATCATCAGAGCCGTAATTCTCGTCAAGCCATTTGTCAAGAAGATGATGCTTATACGATGCTTCTGGGAAGTCAAGTCCGTTATCACCCTTGCCGTTCCACATATCTTCCCAAATCTCAGCTTCAATGTAGTCACGGTCAAGGTTCTCGGCAGCATGAGCAGTAAGCCCTGAGCTGACTGCAAGTGCTGTAACCATAATCGCTGTAATAATATTCTTCATTTTCATATCCTCCTGTTATGAGTTATTTATCTCTTTCTGTGCCTTACCCGTAAGCCGTTAAGCTCTACGTTCGGGTTGCCTACAATATAGTAACGATTTCCGTTATGCTCGATACGGCTTGTCCGCCATTTATTTTTCTCGTCCCAATCATCGTAGAAATAATACTCGATGCCGTCTCCGCAATGATATTCATGGTACTTGTCCTCATAGTACCCCTGAGCATTGAACGACAGCATACCCTCTCCGATAATCTCACGCTGCTGATACAGGAGCGTATAGTAAATGTCGCACAAGTGGCGCATAACAGTCTGATACTCGTCAAGGAGCTGCAATTCATCGGGATCGGTAATTTTGTCAAAGTCCTTAATGCAGGACCAGTCCTCATACCTGTCATATTCGGTGACTTCTACCATTTCTTTGATTCCGATGCCCAGCTTGCGGAGCATAGTGTCAAGCTCCTTTACTGTGATTTCTTTCATAATCATAACCTCTCTATCCTATGTATTCCTCAAAGGTTGATACCGTGCGGAAAATAATGCGGTTATTCACCCAACGCTGTAACCGTCTGACATTATCCCGTCCTGTAGTATGTGCCTTGTCATAAACCATAATATATGGATCATACCCCATATCCCTTAGCGTGTACACTCGCTCTAAGTCCTGTTCAAAGGTGGTATTAAAATTCGTCAAGACGTAAACAGAGAGCTTTCTGTAACCCCACTTGGTAATGTCCTTGAACATCTGGAATTTCGGGAGAATAGTGTCTCTATCTTCGTATCTGTCCCACGCAAAATGAACTGCCTTGACTTTGAGTTTGCTTATCATTTCTGCTTTTTCTTCGGTCATTAAGCGAATGTCAAGCCCCTGATTTATGTCGATATATGCCTTGCTGTTAATGAGCTGTTGGAGTAAATCTTTCCATTCATGACAAGCTAACAGGTTTGGATCGCAAAGCACGATATTTTTCTGATCTCTCCAAAATTCGGAGAGATCAGAAACTTTCACAGAGCATTGTCCCTCTTTAGCAGCTACATGGCAAAAATCACATCCTCTCGGACAGCCTCTCGTCAGAAAGCCGTATGCGGTGTCTTTCGTCATTTCGGGATATAGGCTATAATCGGGATAGATATGTTCGATTTTGTATGGCAAGTTATGATCTGCCGATTTATCGTATATCTCCTTACCGTCCACCAACCTGATAGCATAACCGCTGCCGCCTTTGATAATCCTGTCCGCATTGATCGGGTAGGGATAGTCCTCCGTGAAGCTGAACACCTTTGACATATATACTATGTCAAGGTGTCCGCTTGTCATCGGATTGTACCATTCAACGCTGTCCCCCTGCGATTTATGCCACGCTGACAGCTTCATTAGCGGCAGATTCGGGTAATTATGCCCGTCAACATCAATCAAACCTATCTTCATTCGTCCACGCTTATATTTGCAAAATAAAATTGCAAAGCCTTTTCGATTGTCTCGCTGATTTCTTTAGCCTTAGTTTCCTCGCCGAAATACTTTCTGTATGTATCATTGCTGATTTTCACGCTCTTAGGCTTTGGCTTTATCTCAACCACACCTGTGATGATACGGATTATGGTGTCACGGTTAATGTTGCCCTCGCCGTCGGCAGCTTCACGGAGCAATTTCGCTTTCTTCATATCAATTTTGAAGTCCTGAGCCTGTTCAGCGATTTCTGACTGTGCTTCGGCTGAAAGGAAAGACAGCTCAACTCCTGCCCTGATAGAAACATCACCGCTGTCCACAAGTGCTTTAAGTTCGTCTATGAGCTTGTCAATACGTATCAGACGAATGACAGAACCCTTGCTTAGTCCGTACTCAGCGCCGATTGCTTTTCCGCTGTCCAACTTTGACTCCAGTGGGGTCAAAGTTGAAATATCAGTTTCGGAGTTTTCAAGAAGTGCAAGTTCCCTCAGAATGTCGTTGCGCTTGCCTTGAGAAAACATTTCGCTATGGCGAAGTGCGATTACGGCAGCCTGTTCCGATATACGGAGATTTGTGAACCCACGCTGCATCACATTTGATTCGACTACAAACGTTAGTGCTTCATCTTCGCTCAAACCAGTTTTGATGATAGCCGGAACGGTCGGCAATCCAGCAAACTTTGAAGCATTCCAGCGGTTGTGACCAATGAGAATTTCGTAACCATTATCAATAGGCTGAACGATGATTGGCGAAAGTACGCCGTTTTCCCTGATGCTCTCGATCATATCTTCAAGGCGTTCGCCCGTGTACATCTCAAATTTATGATTGTGATAAGGGTGAAGCTGATCGCACGGAATCTGCTGAACTGCGGTCTGGGCAGGTGCGGAGAGCATTGCTCCCAGATCAAACTGCGGTGTGTTCATTTTTTATCCTCCATTTCTCTAAGCTGTTTTCTCAGCTCACGATTCTCAATGTCAAGCTCCATAATCCTCGATTTGAGCAGTTTAATCGTCACATCGGCACGAACGATCATATCCGCAAATTTCAGGAGCGTGAGCTTGTATCTCCGCTGATTGTAGTGAAATTCGTAACAGAGCTTTCCTGAGAGCCTGTCACGGCTCTCGGATAAACTCTCAATGATATTGCGTGAAGTTTCGACAATGGCTTGCGTGTGGTCGGAATTGAAATATTCGTCAAGCTCGCCGTCCTCATGTGGTGTAAACATCCACGGTGTCTTGTCTGTGTCAAACGGTTTCATCACTCGTCCTCCTCGTCAGTACAGTAACTCAGACCGTTCTGCAACTGGATATAAATGCCCGAATATCGGTCATACTCCTCGCCGTCGCTGTTCATCATTGCTTCAAGGAAATGGGATTTTGCATCTTCACGGCTGTCCCACACACGCTTCTGCCCATTGCATACCGTAGTCACCTTTCGCTTGCGATTCATCGCTAATTCGGGAGTTTTTAACATCTTGAAAGCACCTCCTGCGATAATTCGTCATATTCTTTACCTAATTTGTGAGCTGTCATGCAAAGCGGAGTACCGTTTTCGGAGCTTTTGGCAGCCTCAACGGACTTGCTAATCATCGTCTGAAACAGCGTATCTCCGTACTTTTCATGAAGCTCCGCAAGAGCCTTTTTGCTCACGCTTGTGCGGTCAACCATTGTCGGCAGAACGCCCAGCATATTCAAATTCGGATTGATCGCCGTCCTGATCTGCTCGTAAAGAGCGTTAAGAGCCTGCAATCCGTCAAGGCTGAATTTCTGCGTCTGGACGGGAACAAGAAGTCTGTTTGCAGCCGTGAGAGCGTTGATAAGAAGCGTTCCAAGAGACGGCAGGCAGTCGATTATCACGAAGTCGTAGCTGTAAATATTGTCCTCAGAGAGTATTCTGCGGAGTATCGTTTCCCTCGATAATGCCGTTGACATCAGCGTTTCGGAGTTTGCAAGGTTGATGTCGGAGGGAATGTAATCAACTCCTGCGGTTTCGCTGTGACGAATCGCCGACTGTACAAGCTCGGCAGTAATCGGTCTGCCTGTGCAAGCGGTCATGACAAGCTGCGTGAGCGTGGGATTGCCGTTCGGCTCGTATTTCAGGTATTCGCTGAGGTTCGCCTGCGGATCAAGGTCAACTAAAAGAACTTTTTTATCGTGCTTTAATGCGAGAGCTGCTCCAAGATTGTAAGCGGTCGTTGACTTTCCGCAGCCTCCTTTTTGATTGCTAACCGAAATAATGTCCATTTTCATATCCTCCTTATGATTTTGGCTTAGAACAGCGGATCGTTCTCTGTTCCGATGTATGGATTGCCGTAGTCGCTGTTGCTAGTGACGGCATTGTTTTTCTTACCGCCTGAGAAGTGGATCTCCTCGACCTTGACCTCGATAGAAGAACGCTTCTGACCGTCCTTTTCATAGCGGTTGATGTGGACTGAGCCGACGAGCGTTACCATATCGCCCTTGCCGAACCAATCGACTACCACATCAGCATTGCGATTCCATGCGATGCAGTCGAAAAAATCAGCCTCGGATTGCTCCTCTCCCTTGCGTTTCGGACGTTCACAAGCAATTGAAAACTTGCAGTAGCGGCTTTCTCCTGCGGTCTTGATTTCGGGATCGGCAGTCATTCTGCCTGCGACTAAGAATTTGTTTAACATAGGATTACCTACCTTTCGTTGTTTGGGATTTGTGGCGTTCTGTTGTGCTTTTATTATACTATACCTTAGGCTTAAAATCAAGTATAATTTTAGGAAGAAATTGATCTTTGTAGGAGCGCAGCATTTCAAAGGCAATTTCTGATATTCCTCAGTGATATTTTCACAAATTTACCGTTATGCTTGACTTTAAGCCTAATATATGATAGAATAAAGTAAAGCACAATTTTAAGGGGGGATACGCTTGTTTACGCATAAATGTGAGATGTGCGGAATGGAGTTTCAGAGCAAGTCCAACCGTGCGAAATACTGTATTTACTGCCGTGATAAGGCTCAGGTCAATCGCAACCGTGCATACGCTGAGAAGAAGAAGTCCGGCACTTCCGTTCCGCTTGGAAGTGAGCAGATATGCCCGATCTGCAAGAAGCCGTATACCATCACTTCTGGTTCACAAAAATATTGCAAAAACTGTACGAAAAAGGCTGTTAAGAAGAAATCGCCCGATGCGGAATATATCAGGGAAAATTACGATTATATACGCTTCAATGTTCCCAAAGGTGAGGGTGATGCGATCAAGGCTTATGCTCAGGAAAATGGAATGACAATCAAGCAGTTGTTGATGACGGCATTGGAGGAGTACAAGAAAAATCATGAATAAGAAATTAAAAAAATTCAAGAAATTCTACTGCTGTAAGCATACTTTTTACGGTCCATGTGATAAATGTGAAGCATTAAATGGTGCTTGTGATTATCAAGGTGTATTTGACAGGGAGAACAAATCCAATTTTAATCCCTGCCCAATATGTGAATATAAGAATACTGACAAATGCGATGTATGCCGTGTTGTCAGTAAATCAAAGCAAGGAGAAAAACAATGAAAATTGAACACATTGCTTTATATGTAGACAATTTAGAAGCCGCAAGAGATTTTTTCATAACATATTTTAACGCTGAAAGCAATGATCTATATCATAATGCAAAAACAGGATTATATTCATATTTCTTATCCTTTGAGGATGGTGCAAGACTTGAAATAATGAAAAAACCTGACATTGCAGATATGGGAAGTAAAACCTCTCGCATGGGTTATGCTCATATTGCTTTCAGTGTAGGAAGTGCTGAGAAAGTAAACCAACTGACCGATGAATTAAGAGCAAATGGCTATACAGTTAGTAGCGAACCTCGTACAACAGGCGATGGTTATTATGAAAGCTGCATATTTGATTTAGAGGGAAATCAGATAGAAATTACCGTATGAGATTTTGCAAATGACGGCTTAAGAGGAGTATAAGAAAAATCATGAATCCGAATAAGCGTTTTACCGACTTGAAAATGAAACAACGGGAGCTTATTCAAGAATGGTTATACTCTGAAACCCTTTGCTTTTATTGTACCAATGACCGTATGCCGCAAAAGTCCGAGCGTGAGGTCATTCTCAAATGTGTCTGCGATAATATAGAAGCTGCTGATATTTGGATACCATACGGAGAAGTCAAGAAGTATTACCTGTCTCGTCTTATCCATTTTGAAAAGCGTATCCTGCGAGAGATTGGCAGAGAGTAATTACTCCAAATCCCCATTCTTTTTACGCCTGTGATTTTGTTCATGAGCATTACGCTCCTGCCTGAGAAATTCCTCAATGGTGCGCTGTGCATCGGCAAGATCACGCGCCCGTTTATCATCCTCACGAAACTGCATATCTTTCTGCGAACGCTCTTGCAAAAGGGCGTTTATTTTTTGTTCCAATACTTCTGCGATCGGTATTCGTTTATCGGGATACCATTCCAAAATCTGCTGACGGCATTGCTGGTAATCGTTCAGCTCCGAACTATGCTCTTTGCGGAATTTCTGTGCCTGCCGTCCGCTGAGTGTTTTCAGCTCGTTATGAACGGCTTTCAATTTACGGTATTTCTGTAAGAATTTAAGCTGCATTTTCAGATCGTCTATCTCCGTTTTCAGCGTATTCAATTCCGACAACAGCTTACCTCTGTGAGCGTAGGCAGCAAGTGCAGCAGAATGAATATTTTCAGGCTCAACTCCGTATTCCGAAATGATATTTTTTGCGATACTGGCGAGTTTCATATTGCCACGGTCAATGGCATCCCGAACGAATTTATTTTCGTGTACCGTAGTTGTCTGCCTTATCTTGGTTCTCGGAACGTAGGTCATAACGCCCTTGTATAGATCAATACGGCTTTTGATCTGCTTTGTTTCATAGAACCAGCCTAAAGTTTTTGCCCTTGTTAGCTTAGCTCTTGGGTTGCGTTCTTTCTGCTCGGCAAGTATAAATTTCAGGTCAATTTTATGGTCGGGATTGTAGTCGGCAATGATGCCTTGAGTCTTACATTTTTCAAGGAAATCTTCAAAGTTTTCACTCTCTTTAATGACCTGATCTATGGCATATTTCAGTTTGGCTTTCCACGACAGACCTTGTCTGTTCATATCCCATTCCCAATGGCTCTTGCCCTTGCCTGTTTCGGGGTGCTGAATGACCGACAAATTATGCTTTCGACATATCTCGTCCGACAGGTCACGGAGCTTCTGATAGGAACGGTCTTTCTGCGTAGTCCTGCGGTTTTCGTTTGTCTCAAAAGTCCTGCCGTTCCACATATTCACATTATTGAAAATACAGTGCAGGTGTATATGTGATTTATCGGTGTGGACGGCAAGAAAATACTGATACTCATTTTTAAGGAAACGCTCACACATTTCTCTGCCGACTTCAAGAGCCTGTTCGGGAGTAATTTCGCCCGGCGAAAAGCTCTGAATAAAATGCTGAGATAGGACGGTATGCAAGCCTGTTCCTCTCGCCCTGATCTCGTCAAAATCTCTGCTCGCCTGATTGGGATCGGTACTGCAACCGGATGTGATAATGAGCCTGCCGTTGTCGGTCTTTTCGGGATTAGCAATATAAGCTAAGGCTTTAACCTCAGTAGCTGTGATTGGAAATATCTTAGTGGCTGCCAAATTTGATTGATGCCCTCCTTGATCTCAGCAATATCTTCATCGTAGATTTTGCCTGTGCTGTTGACTCTTACAGCAATCTGATTGACGTTGTTCGCAATGGTAGTCATAAGGCGGTGGATTTCTTTTAATTCGCTTTCGCTGAATTGAACGATATGTCCCTCAAAAATCATCGCTCGGATAAACTCACTTCTCGATTTCAAACCGCTGTTGCGGAACTTACGCTCAATGGCTTCGTATTCTTCCTGTGTCAAGCGTATCTGCATATAGCGGTTGTGAGTGTTTTTTCGATTTTTTTCTGTTATTTTTCTCACCTCTTTATCGGGGTCTTAGGGGCAGACAGCCCTCTGACAAGCAATCTGCATTGAAGCATTCAGTTTTTCAAAACTGTAATGCGGAGATGCCGTGCTTGCTGGGTTAGATTTACCCCTGTCGGGGTAAATTCTATTTGAGCCTGTCGGCTCTGTGATTTTCCTCTCTCCGTTAGAGGATTTGGAGCTTTGCGACTTGAGCTATAATACCCCTCTATATACCTAATAAGAAAATTGCGTTTTCGGGAAAGAAAATCGCAAAAGTTCATAGAATGTTTACAATTGAGATTGGTAACTCCATGAATATTGAGTGAAAAAATTGATTTTCCACCAACATAAGCCCTTAGCATTATTGATTTTTTAGCGAAAATCTTGTATAATAGAGGTAACTTGATTTGGAGGTGCGATATGTTCATAAAGAAAGTTTTAACGGCGATACTTGCGGTATCGACATTGCAGTTGAATTTCATAATTCCTGCACAGGCGGTGAGCGATATGTCAAGCTCATCTTCTTCGAGAATTGTAGGCTACCTGCCAGACTGGTCTTACAGTGCATATACAACGCTTGATTTTGGTAATCTCACGCACCTGAATATCGCTTTCTGCAACCCGAATGACAAAGGCGATATTTCGTGCTGGATTCCCGACAGCGAGTTAACGAAAATCGTTGAAAAGGCACATGATAACGATGTAAAGGTTATGGCTGCGCTCGGCGGTGCAGGAGGTTGCGACAATTACTTCGACTACATAGACACGTTTCAGGAGATGTCTGAGTTTAATGATAAGATTATAAATTTCTGTGAAAAATTCAGTCTTGACGGAATTGATCTTGACATTGAGCTGAATTCAGCCAACGCTGTCTGGAAGTATTACGGCGACTGGGTGGACTCACTTCGTGAACTTTGCGACGAGAAGGATTATGAGCTTTCCACAGCAACAGCACAGTGGGTAGCTTACGGAGTTTCGGACGAAACATTTGCAAAATTTGATTTCGTCAATGTTATGGCTTACGATAACGACGAAAGCAAAACTTCGCACGCTGATATGGATTTCGCTATAAAATCGCTGAATTTCTTCAATGAGGAGAAGAACATTTCAAAGGATAAACTTGTGCTTGGTGTACCTTTTTACGGCAGAGGTTATTCATCTGACGGCAGTCTCGATTGGGGTTCGTATGTTCCGTATAAGGATATAATCGCAGATGATCTCGATTATTATAATCTTGACAGCTATAACGGAGTTGCCTACAACGGTGCTGAAACGATTGCCGAAAAATGCAGACTTGCATCTGATTATGGCGGTATCATGATATGGGAATTGTCGCAGGATACAACCGATGAATATTCACTCTTAAAGGTTATCGCCGATAATCTGAAACAAGGGAGAATAGCAGGCGATGTAAATGCTGACGGCAATTTGACCGTTGCAGACCTTGTGATGATGCAAAAGTGGCTACTCGCTGTACCCGATGCAACGCTAACGGATTGGAAAGCCGGTGATCTCTGCGAGGATGATGTTATCGACGTATTTGATATGTGCCTGATGCGGAGGCTGCTGTTAAATAAAACTGCACCCTCTGAGCAAATACTTGTCACCAATACTGAAGAACTGAAAACAGCGCTTGCAAACGCAAAGTCCGGCGATGAAATCGTACTTGCTCCCGGCGAATATATCTACAGCGGCTCAACTCCAAAGGGTCGAATGTTTACAGGTGAAGCTGATGGCACGGAGGCTGCACCAATAAAACTTCGCTCACTTAATGCAGACAATCCTGCTATCATTTCAGGAACAGCAATCGCAAGCAACTACGCCCTCACGATTACAGGCGACTGGTGGGAAATCAGTGATTTAATTATCACAAACGCAGGCAAAGGGATCATTCTTGATAATTCAAGCCATACGATTATCCGCAATTGCGAGGTCTACAACATTGGCGCAGAGGGTATTCATTTCCGTGATGATAGCTCCTACAACACTGCTGAAAACTGTTTCGTTCACGATACAGGTGTGGTATCTCCCGGCTATGGCGAAGCGATATACGTTGGTAGTGCTAAAAGTACAACAGGATACGGCTTTGATTGCCATTACAACACGATTACAGGGTGTAAACTCGGCCCGAATGTGGCTGCGGAGCATATTGATGTTAAAGAGTACACAATAGGTACGATTATTGAGAATTGCATCTTTGACGGCACGGGCATGAGTGGTGAAAATTCCTCAAAGAGTTTCGTGAATGTTAAGGGAAACGACGTAATACTGCGAAATTGTGTGGGCTATCGCAACGGCTGTGATAAGATTACAAGGGCATTTGAATCCAATCAGGTTGTGGACGGCTGGGGACAGAACTTCAGCGTATACGGCAATAAAGCATATATGGACACGTCAATCAGTGCAACGGGCAAGAATATGTACCTTCTTAATTCATGGAACTGCACTGCTACCGTGTGGGATAACTATATTTCCTATGAGGACGGTGAGCTTGTTTCCTGCGATAACGAGGATGATAGGTGGCTATATTACAACTGTAATTTGCTGACCGTAAAGGGATAAGGCAGAAAAGTTTGCTAAGAAGAAACACGAGAATACTATAAAAATCGGAGTTGTAACTGCTACAGCTCCGATTTTTTTGAAATATGAACTTATGCCTGTAAGATTTGATATAATGATATTAGCTCGAAATTTGTGCGATCATAGATAGTTCCATACAGCAGAGAAGCTAATAATCAGATGGAGGTGATGCCTGAGCCTGGATAACTTTGCAAGTATTTATGATGTGGGACGATTTATGTAGGTGCAGTCTATCTGTTCCTTTGGCTATTTTCAACAACGATTTTTGCGTTGTTGCGAAAGTGGAACACCTTGTTGGAGTTTATATTTGTTATTTTTCAACGTATTTATGAGAAAAACAAGCATTTTTGTCTTGTTTGATACGAAACGTTGGGAACGTAAAAACACCAATATTACGAGGTTTTATTTTCTACAGCGTTTCATAAATTGTACCCCTTGAAACTATTGCTTTTTTATGCTAAATCGTTCATAATATTAGTAGGCACGTTTTGCCGTACCATACGTGAACCTATTGCGCAAGGGGATACTCGATCACTGTATGGAAATTGAATATGGTTCAATCAAATGAACGAGTAATGTTTGGTTGTCGGACGGATCATACCGATGACAGGCTTACTTGTCTATTTGAGTATTACCGTCTGATAGGAAAGGACGGTAACACTATGATTGAAAATAAGAATATGTCGAATTGCCCGAAAAATTCGGCAGAAACGAAAACTGATTATTTAGGCGAAACATTCGGAACAAAAGATGTCAATGCTCAGATGAAGGCGAAATCTTATGATGTATTGACTAAATACATGGATGAACTGAACATCGGATTAGGCACTTTGTCAGACCTTACAGGCATCTCGAAAAGTACAATTTCTCGCTATCGCAACGGAAAAGTAACATATATGACAGCAAACTATCTGTATGCGATATGTATTGCTCTCAGACTTCGTACCTGTCAGCAGCGTTATCTTCTCAAATGCGCCCATATTTCTATGCCTGACGAATGGGAAAATGAAAGAGCGAGTGCATTTATCATCAGAGATTTTCTTGATGGCTGTTGCTACGATGAAAATTATACCGTTGCTAACTGTAACACTCGTCTTGCTGAAATCAGCGCTCCCTTACTGACACGACTTGTCCTTACAACGGAGGGCAAGCAGAATGGGTAAGTTCTTTTACAAGCACTTTGGTGATGATGTTCCGCTGTACATAGAGAGGGAGTATAACAGACTGCTGATTCAGGAGCATAACCAGGAGATAAGGGAGCAAAAGAATCGTGTCCAGACCTTAAACTTTGACGAGGTAACGGAGTTTTTCCCCGATCCTTCCACGATTCCCGTATCTGAGCATGAGCTTGAAAAGCATAGATTAGATGCTGATCGCCTTGAATATCTGCCTATCGCATTGAAGCTCCTTGAAATAGAGCATCCTGATCTTTATGAGCTTGTGATGGAATATTTCCTTTCCGCTGATAGAGTTACATTTACAGCATTGGCAAGGACACATAACATCAGCGTTGACAGGATCAGATACAAAATCGGTCTTGCTAAAAAGCGGCTGAAAGAATACTATGATATGCATGAAAATACAGGCTGAATTTGTGCATAACGCTGATTTTCCTTTTTTTCTGCAAAAAAGTCGGAAAATTCCGTTCCGAAAACGCAGATTTTTTATTTGGTATATAGAGGGGCTTGTCACTTCCGCACTCGTGTTGGAGTGATTACCCTCAATCATACAAGAGCTTTGGGGCGGTCCAGAACTTTTATCCATTTTCAAGCTGTGCCGTCCCGCACAAGCTCTGTTTTTATGAACTTCAAAAATAATTCTTACACCGACAAGATAGAAAGAGGGTGTGGTGAATGAACAATATTGCAATTGCAGTAAAATATGACAATGACCGTCCACTCGTAAGCGGACGTGAACTGCATGAGGCTCTTGGCATCAAGACACAGTACAGCAAGTGGTTTGACAGAATGTGCGAGTACGGATTTGCTGAAAATACGGACTATATTTTGGTTAGTCAAAAATGTCTGACCAATAATCCGAGAAATCCATATACAGAAGTAACCGATCACCAGATGACGATCGACATGGCGAAGGAGCTGTGCATGATCCAGCGTACCGAGATCGGCAAACGCTGCCGTGTGTACTTCCTAAATATTGAAAAGCAATGGAACACACCCGAAGCGGTCATGGCAAGAGCGTTACAGATCGCAAATCAGCGGTTGGAGCTTGCCACGCATCATAACACCAGCCTGATTGCAACGGCAGCAGAACAGGCACAGCAGATAGAAGAAATGAAGCCGAAAGCACGATATTACGATATTGTGCTGAACTCCGCCGGAGTGATGCCCATAAGCACGATCGCCAAAGACTACGGTAAATCTGCAATATGGCTGAATAAGTGGCTTCATGAACATGGTGTGCAGTTTAAGCAGGGCGATATGTGGCTTCTGTATCAAAAGTATGCGGATAGGGGCTATGTGCAGTCAAAAACATATACGGTTGATAACGGTAACGGCAATACGATCGCTAAACCTCGAACCTGTTGGACGCAAAAAGGCAGACTTTTTATCTATGACCTGTTAAAGAGCGAGGGCATTCTTCCCCTGATTGAGCAGGACACAACAGATTGACATTTTTCTTTTTTGCAAGACAGACGAAACGCTGTCGGGAGTATCAGTTTTGGCGGAAACGGATACTGCCTACGGCATTTCATTTGACCTCCAATTATATTACGGCAGCTTGATATGCTGTCGGGAGTTTCTACTCCTCGAAGTAGGAGCTGCCAACAGTACATCAATCTTTGGGCATAAAAATAACCGACAGACGATGTACACAGCATCTTGAAAACTGAATATGAAACATCAACGCTATTATATTTTCTATTTCTTCCTCCAGGAGAGGAGTGTTCCGAATGGAAGAAAATATTGAAGTACAGGAACAGCAAACAGACGATGTATATCACACGATGTTTGCTGACTATCCTGATATTGTCGGCGTGGATCAGCTCTGCGAAATGCTTGGTCTGAAATACAAAACGGTCTGTAAATTCGTGAGAGAGGGTAAGATACCTCGTATGCCCGATGGCCGCAAGATCAGAGTGGCAAAAATAGAGGTCATCAATTACGTTCTGCAACGCGCACAAAATAAGGTGTGAAAAACCGGATAATGCGCCGAAAATATCAGGATTGCGGTTGTTGAGTCTTGCATTATATTACGATTTGCGCTATAATTGAATCGTCAACAGCAGACTTCTGCCGCTTTCAACTCAAAGGAGGATATAAGAAAATGAAAGCAAGTCTGCCTTATAAATACATTACTTCCGTAAAAAACGGAAAACAGTACGTTGTTTTTGATTACAAGGACAAAGCAGGAAAGCGTAAGCGTAAGTGGGTATCCACAGGACTGCCTGAGAAATGCACAAAGAAAGCTCTGAATGAAGCGGTCGAGGGAATCGTGGCAGAGTTTGCTGAAAGCTGGAACAATCATCAGGTTGTGCTGAATACTACATCCAACAGTGACGGCGGTGAGGACAATTCCGCACCTGTTGTTATCAACAAGGAGCTTAGTGATTACTTTTCCGAGTGGCTGACAGCTATCAAGTCGAATGCTGCCCGCACCACATTTCAATGCTACAAAAGAATCATGATACGATTCACGAACTATATGAGTGAGCATTATCCAGATGTTACGCTTGCAGAATTGAACTACTCCCATATTCAGACGTTTCTCAACTACAATATGGATAAGGGATTAAAGGGAAGTACAGTCAAACAGTATTACCTTGCAATACATTCTGCTTTTGCTTACGCTGTGAAGATGGAAATTTTATCTCAGCACCCGATGGATAAGCTTGTTGTTCCGAGAGCTGAAAGACACGAAGCGGTATTCTATAATGAAGAAGAACTGAATGAACTGTTTGAGGTGTTCAAGGGACATAAGATCGAGCTGATCGTACATATCGCAGCATACTACGGCTTGAGAAGATGCGAGGTACTCGGATTGAAGTGGGATTCTATCGACTTCAAGAAGAAAACGATCTCTATCGAGCGTAAGGTCGTAAGCGATTATGACGAGAACGGAAATCCGAAGCTTTATGTGGAAACAAGGCTCAAAACCAACTCTACAAGAAGAACATTGCCGCTGATTCCGCACATTGAGGAAATGCTTCTTGAAAAGCGTAAAATGGATAAGCACTATAAGAAACTTGGCGGTAAGGATTACGATACCGAATTTGAGGGCTTTGTGTGCTGTGACCCGTTCGGCAGACTTATCAATCCGAATACGGTTACACATGATTTCCATTATGTTATCAAGAAGCACGGTCTGAAGCTGCTCCGTTTCCATGATCTCCGCCACAGTTGTGCCAGCCTTTTGCTTGCAAATGATATTCCGATGAAGGCGATTCAGGAATGGCTCGGACATTCAAACTATTCAATTACGGCAAATCTTTACAGCCATTTAGAATACAATGCTAAGGTCATTTCTGCGGAAACGATTGCAAGAGTTCTTGACAGCAAGAAGGAAGAGTCGTCTGACGAGTCTGAAAAGAAATCGGCATCCACAAAGTCCGCAGATACAAAATCTGCAAGTAATAAGACAACGAACAAGTCTGCACCGAAAAAGCGTGGCAGAAAAAAGAAGAACAGCACTCCTGCGGACACGTCACAGACCGTAGCTGTGTAATTATATAATA
>ULRD01062605.1_pt1 | contig 16766 bp, 17 predicted proteins | sample 1955181 | NCBI WGS metagenome assembly ULRD01 (sample SAMEA4835675, study PRJEB28245) | human gut metagenome | biome: gut microbiome; material: fecal sample | place: Denmark | collected 2008
TCAACGAGCATTGTTGAAAGAGTTTTTGCCGTGTAGCCTATGTGTGCAAAAGAGCTCATATAGGCGGCAATATCATCCCACTTCCAGCCGAAGTTAAATGCAATGCCGATGCCTGCGTGCGGGCAACCGTCGCTCATTGCGACAAAAATATCATTCTCCTGAAGCTTTATAACCGACTTTAAAATCTTTTTGCCGTCAATATTAAGCTCTGATTTCGGGTAATCGTAAACCTCGCAGTCGCGCAGAAGAATTACGGGCGGATTGTCATACTGAATAAGCTCTGCAGTTTCGTTGTTAATTAAATGGATAATTGTGAACGTTGAATAAGCGACGCCGCGCACCGAGCAAATCGGAAGCGTTGCCGCGATTGTCGAAACGCACTCTTCAAGCGGCAAGCCTTCTGCCATCATAGTTGAAATGATTTTGCTTGTAAGCGTTGAAAGAATGCTTGCCTTCACGCCGCTTCCGAGGCCGTCGGCAAGAACGACTACGGTTGAATTTTCATCCTGTTCTATTATATCAACATGGTCGCCGCAAAGCTGTTCGCCCTCGTGGTTAATGCTTTTGTAGCCGATTTCGGCGCAGAGATTATTCATCGCTTATCGACTCCTTAAGCTTTGAAAGCGCTATTTTCGTTTCTGCCGCCGTTTCACCGAGAAGCGAAGCTATTTCCTGAACAATACGCATCTGTTTGTCAACAACGCGGTCGGCAATTTCAACAGTCTGACGGCTTATGTTTTCTTTCTTTTCGCGCTGGGTTTCCTCTTCGGTAACATCGCGCATTATGCACACAAGAAGCCTGTATTCTTTGTCGTAAACAACAGTTTCTTCAACGTATTTTTCGTATTCGGCAAGATAAAGGCGTTTGTTATGAATACTTCTGCCGGTGCTTAAAACCTCGGCAAAATCGGCGGGGTCAAGAATACGCACAACCTGGTCGCCGAGAACGTGGTCGGCATAGCGGATATTCATAAGCGAAAGCGCCGCCTTGTTTATCTGCTGAACCTCAAGCTTTTCGTTAAGAACGATAAGAGCATTGGGCGTATTGCGGACGATTGTATCGGAAAAGCTTTCGGCTTTTTCTTTAAGATAAGGCAGGCACATTGAAATTTCAGCCTTGCCCTGATAAATGGCTATCGCCTTTTCGCGGCAGGTGTCATATCCGCAGGAGCCGCAGTTAAGCTCATCCGAGGGTTTTACTTTGCCCATCTGACGAAGTATCTCTTTAATTTCATACTCTGACGGCGGCGGAAGCTTTCGCTCTATTACCGAAAACTCTTTTCTTAAAGAAAGCGAATCGGGCTGTTCTGTAATAAAGTCCTCTTTGCCCGCAAAATGCGACACCGCGGTGTAACCCTTAACGGGAGAACGGTGATATTTTTCCATTACGGGGCCGCCGATGCAGCCGCCGATACACGCTGACATCTCTATAAAGCAGTTGTGTATGTTGCCGCTTTCAATATCCCTGAGCGCCGCCATACAGTTCTCTACACCGTCGATTGCCATATATGTGTAATTTGTATTTGATTTTTCCATTGTTTTGAGCACGCCGCCCGTTGTGGGGAAAAGGCGCGCTTTGCTGTGCTCGTCCGAGTCGGGCTCGTTTTTAAGCTCGATGTGCTCCTTCTTTAACCAATTTGTAAGCTCGTCGAACGTAAGAACCGCGTCAACAAGCCCTTCGTAATACGAAGCCTCGTCTTTTTTTGCGACACACGGTCCTATAAACACTGTTTTTGCGCCGGGAATACGGCTCTTTATGTCTTTGCAGTGAGCCTGCATGGGTGAAAGCACATCTGCAAGGCACGAAAGCTCTGCAGGGAAATACTTTTGAATAAGCAGGTTCACCGAATGACAACAAGAGGATATAATTACATCGCGTTCATCCTCTTTAATCATTCTGTCATATTCTTTTTTTACTATGGTTGCGCCGACAGCTGTTTCTTCGACATCGTAAAAGCCGAGCTTTTTAAGCGCTTCGCGCATGGCGCCTATACCCGTGCCACCGTAGTTTGCGACAAATGAGGGCGCAAGGCTCACAACAACGGGAGAGCCTTCCTGAAGAAGTACCTTGACCTTTTCGGTCTCGTCTACAATCTGCTTTGCATCCTGCGGGCAAACAACAAAGCACTGACCGCACAATATACATTCATTGCCTATTATGTACGCCTGATTGCCCGAAAAGCGAATAGACTTTACCGGGCAATGGCGAATACACTTATAGCAGTTTTTGCAGTTTGATTTTTTTAAAGTCAAACAATCCATTCAGTTGTTTTCCTCCCTGAGCTTTTTTAAGACTTTATCTTCAAAAAAAGTCTTGAAGGTTTCGGGCGTAATGCCTGTATAAACGTCATCGTCAACGGTAAGGGTAACACCCTCACGGTTGCATCTGCCTGTGCAGAAGCTCCCCGCGAGGGTTATTTCGTTTTCAAGTCCGTTTTCAGCAATCGCCTGTGTAAACAGCTCCACAAGTCTTTCGGAGCCTTTTAAATGGCAGGACGAACCTACGCAGATTTGTATAATCATTTAAATTCAAACCTTTGCTAAAACGTTTTTGTTAAAGAAGTCCTTAACGGTGTCGGGCGAAACCGAGAAAAATGCGTCGTCAACCGTTACGCAAACGCCCTGCTGGCACTTGCCCATACAAAATGTTCCGGCAAGCTCTACCTTGTCGCCGAGGTTGTTTTCGTGAATGAGATACTGAAGCTGTTCAACAACCTGCCTTGAGCCTTTAATGTGACAGGAAGAACCGATACAAACCGTGATTTTCATAGCAATACTCCTTTATTCGTAATCAACAACATTTATCCACGAGTGCAAGAACTCGCGTTCTGCGGCGTTGCCCTTGACGGACTGCGAAGCCGCAACAATGGGCATCCATTTCTGAACGTACTGTTTTGCTGTGTTGCTCTTTTCGCAGAAAAGGTCAAGATATTTGTCGGCGCCCTCAATATCGCCGTTAAGCCAGAACAAAAGATATGTTCTCGCGGCGTCTGCTGAGGCGTTGCCCTGCGTTACATGCGACCAGTCGATTATATAAGGCTTGCCGTCGTCGGAAATAATGATGTTTGACGGGTTGAAGTCGCCGTGGCAAACCTTGTTGTGCTTGGGCATTGCTTCAAGGCGCGTGTGAAGGTCGTAACGCACCGTGGCAGAAAGGTCGGTCTGCGAAATCTTTCTGTTCATTTTGTCTTTAAGCTTTGTAAGAAGCGGGCATGTTTTTGACTGCACCTCAAGCTGAAGCTCAACAAACTTCTCAAGATATTCTTCTTTTTTCTCGGGCTCTTCTTCCATAAGACGCGCAAGAGTTTTGCCCTTGATATACTCCGAAACAATCGTCCATTTGCCGTCTATTACGGTAACTTCGAGAATTTTCGGTATATTAAGACCTGTTTCTTCAATACGCGCCTGATTAAGCGCCTCGTTAAGAACATCTGCCTTTGAGAAATCGCTGTTGAAAACTTTAAGGCATCTGTCGCCGTCGCGATAGACTGTTTTGTCATTTCTGACCGCTATGATTCTGTCTAAATTCATATTATATACCTCCCTTAAGCGTCTACTATGCCGTTTTGAGCTTTACGGTAAGTCTGTTTGAAATCGTGTGCGTCCGATTTAACGTCTTCTATATCTTTTTGCGTGGGCATTGCTTTCTCTTTGAAATGCTCTTTGCCATAATACGCATTAAGGTACATCTGCTTAATCTCGCTCATAAGCGGATAGCGCGGGTTTGCGCCTGTGCACTGGTCGTCGAAAGCCTGCTCGGTCATCTCGTCAAGTCTTGCAAGGAAATTCTTTTCGTCGATGTTGTAATCCTTGATGGTCTTTTTGATGCCTATGCGCTCTTTAAGGTCGTTGATTGCCTTAATAAGGTTTTCAACCTTCTCTTCGTCGGTAACGCCGCCGAGACCGAGATAATCGGCAACCTCTGCATAGCGGGCCATGGTATGCGGATGGTCATACTGCGAGAAAGTACCCATTTTTGCGGGAGCTTCGGCAGAGTTGAAGCGGATAACCTCTTCAAGCATAAGAGCGTTTGCAATACCGTGGGGAAGATGATGGAAAGCGCCGAGCTTGTGAGCCATTGAATGGCACACGCCGAGGAACGCATTTGCGAAAGCCATACCTGCCATAGTTGCGGCATTAGCCATCTTTTCACGCGCCTGAACGTCGTTTTGACCGTTGTCGTAAGCACGGGGCAAATATTCAAATATTGTTTTTATCGACCTTAAAGCAAGACCGTCTGTATAGTCGGTTGCCATTATAGAAGCATAAGCCTCAAGGCAGTGCGAAACTGCGTCGATACCGGAAGCCGCCGTAAGGCCTTTGGGAGCGCTCATATGGAAATCGGTGTCGATAATTGCCATATTGGGAAGAAGCTCATAATCGGCAAGCGGATATTTTACGCCGCTTTGTTCATCGGTAATAACGGCAAAGGGAGTAACCTCGGAGCCTGTACCTGCAGAAGTCGGGATAGCGATGAAATATGCCTTTTCGCCCATTTTGGGGAATGTGTAAACACGCTTGCGTATATCCATAAAGCGCATTGCCATATCCATAAAGTCTGCTTCGGGGTGCTCGTAAAGAACCCACATAATTTTGCCCGCGTCCATAGCGCTGCCGCCGCCGAGAGCGATTATGCAGTCAGGTCCAAAAGCAGTCATCTGCTTTGCGCCTTCTTTTGCGCATGCAAGCGTCGGGTCGGGAGCAACGTCAAAGAATGTTGCGTGCTGAATACCCAATTCATCAAGTTTGTCGGTGATGGGCTTTGTATAGCCGTTGTGATAAAGGAAGCTGTCGGTAACAATAAACGCACGTTTTTTGCCCATAACGGTTTTAAGCTCGTTAAGCGCAACAGGCAGGCAGCCTTTTTTAATATACACCTTTTCGGGTGCTCTGAACCAAAGCATATTCTCTCTCCTTTCGGCAACCGTTTTAATGTTGATAAGATGCTTAACGCCGACGTTTTCGCTGACGCTGTTTCCGCCCCAAGAACCGCAGCCCAAGGTGAGTGACGGTGCAAGCTTAAAGTTATAAAGGTCGCCTATGCCGCCCTGCGAAGAGGGTGTGTTAACGAGAATACGGCAGGTTTTCATACGGTGTGCAAACTCGTCGAGTTTTTCTTTTTCGGTGGTAACGTTAAGATAGATTGATGAAGTGTGGCCGTAACCGCCGTCGGCTATAAGGTGCTCTGCCTTTGAGAAGGCGTCTTCAATATCCTCCGCTTTATACATGGCAAGCACGGGTGAAAGCTTTTCGTGTGCAAACTCTTCTGAAATATCTACGCTTTCGACCTCGCCGATTATGATTTTTGTGCCCTCGGGAACGGTAACGCCCGCGAGCGCGGCTATTTTTGCGGCGGGCTGACCGACGATTTTTGCGTTAAGCGCGCCGTTGATGATGATTGTTTTTCTTACCTTTTCGGTCTCTTCGGGGTTAAGGAAGTAGCATCCGCGGGCGGCAAACTCGTTTTTAACAGCGTCATAAACGTTCTTATGAACGATTACGGACTGCTCGGAAGCGCAAATCATACCGTTATCAAAGGTTTTTGAATGGATAATTGAGTTAACGGCAAGAATTATGTCGGCGCTTTCGTCGATAATTGCGGGCGTGTTGCCTGCACCGACGCCGAGTGCGGGTTTGCCCGAAGAATAAGCGGCTTTAACCATTCCGGGGCCGCCCGTTGCAAGGATAATGTCGGCTTCGCGCATTAAAAGGTTTGTCATGTCAAGGCTCGGAATGTCTATCCACGAAATAATCTCTTCAGGTGCGCCCGCCTTTACAGCCGCTTCAAGCACAACTTTTGCCGCTGATATTGTTGAGCCTTTTGCTCTGGGGTGGGGGCTGATGATTATTGCGTTGCGTGTTTTAAGCGCGATAAGGCACTTAAAAATCGCCGTTGACGTAGGGTTTGTTGTGGGGATAACAGCCGCAATAACGCCTATGGGTTCGGCAATTTTCTTTATGCCGTAAGCTTTATCCTCTTCTATTACGCCGCAGGTTTTTGTATCCTTGTAAGCATTATAAATGTATTCTGCGGCATAGTTATTTTTGATTACCTTATCTTCGACAACGCCCATACCCGTTTCTTCGACAGCAAGCTTTGCAAGCGGTATTCTTGCCTTATTTGCGGCAGACGCCGCCGCAAGGAAGATTTTATCAACCTGCTCCTGCGTATAGGTAGAATACTTTTTCTGCGCTTCTTTTACGCGCGCAAGCGTTGCTTCAAGAGCCTCTACGTTATCTACAATCACTCTTTCCTGCATTTCTTAACACAACCTCCGTTAATAGATTATCCGGGACGTTTTTCGCCCCTGACTTTGATATTATTTTAACAAACTTTGCGTGATTTGTAAATTGCCGTTTTTTCATACGGCATTGTATTTTTTGATATATAAAAAACCGACAAAAACCGCGTCGGGACGCCGATTTTTTTATAAATTTATATTAATCTAACTGCCGAAAACGCGCCTTTTTGCCTTGCAAAGCTCCGAAATAAAAATATCGTCGGTAGCAGTAAGTTTATAATCTTTTCTGTAAATCAAAACGTCTTTATATACCCTGCCGTTTTCGTCACAGCTTCTTTCGGTCAGGCCGTATCTTAAAAGAAGCTCTTCGGGTATGGGCGAAACCCACATAAAGCACTCGGGGTTTTGCGAAAGAAGCTCAAACTGGCTTGCGCGGTCAAAAACAAAAATGCGGCGCTCCGAATTGTCGGGCAGCTCTTCTTTTTTTACCTGTGCGAACGGAAGCGACGGAACATAAGGGTCGGCGTGCGCCACTTCGATGTAATCTTTAAGGTCGTCGTATGTTATGTTCTTCTTTTTTGAAAGCGGGCTTTGCTCGCTCATAATAAGGCAATAGCTGAACTGCGTTATCATTTCGTAGTTAAGCTCTTTTTCGTCAAGCATCGACTTATAATAGCGGTCGTAATTTTCGGCGTAACGGATTATACCTAACTTAAAATCGTCCTGCAAGACATTTTTTATAGTCCGCATTGAATTTGTTTCTTTATAATAAACTTCTGTATCCGTGCCGCTTTCTAAAAGCGCCGAAAACTTTGCGAATGCGTCGGCAATATAGCTTGCGCGCGGAACCGAAACGGAAAACCGCCTTTTGTCGGTTTCGCCGTTTTTAAAAAGCCCTTCGACCGTTTCAACCTGTTTTAAAATTGATTTTGCATAATGAATAAATATTTCGCCGTCGGGGGTCAGCACCATTCCCCTTGCGCTTCGGTCAAATATTGAAATGCCGAGCGAAGCTTCAAGCTCTTTAATTGCTCTGCTCAAGTTAGGCTGACCGACATAAAGCCGCTCCGACGCTTTGCTTATAGAGCCTGTTTCGGCAATTTCGACAGCATATTTCATATGCAGAAAATTCATTATACCACCCATTCGTTTTACCCGCAGTACTCTGTAACGCCTATAAATTTACATCTGATTGCAAGTAATGCCTGTAAAGTTTTAGGCTGTGCCGGCAGTAGCTCCGGGTTTTAAAAATCTACGCCGATGTTATTGTAACATATATTTTTTCAAATTCCAACACCTAAGCGCCGATTTAGACAAATTTTTTAAAATTACCAAAATTAAAGTTCAATCCATATGCCCTCATCCCTGATTTCGGCGCACGGCAAGCTGCGATAAAAGCGCTGTGCTTCTTCATTTGAAGCGATAAGCCCGATAAGAGTATCCGCTCCCCGATTTTTCAGCTCTTTGCGCAGCGCTTGCATAAGCTCTTGCGCAACACCCTTGTGGCGGTAGCTTTTAATAACACAAATCCAATCAAGATACGCTTTAACCGAGCCGTCAAAGTGGCTGCAAATAAGGGTAGAATCTATTCTGCCTACAACCTTGCCTTTATCATATGCAAGAAGTGACAGTGAATTTGCAAATGCGGGATTTTCAAAGCTTGCCGTCACATTCGCTGTGTATTTATCGTCAATCTTCCAGCCCCAAAAATCCTCTTCAAGGCGAAGGTCGTGTTCAAAACGCAAAACCTCGGGAATGCGCTCTTTTGTATATTTTATTATTTCCACAGATAACACCTCTTTTAATTTATATGATAACAAAAAAGTCTTTCAAAGTAAATCGGCAAGAGCCGATTTTAGAAAAAGAATGTGAAACCTAAAAATTCAAATTACCGAAAACTTACCGTTGGTCAAAGCTGATTTATGATTACGAAAACAGGCAGCACCCAACCGAAATTGAATGTTGCCTGTTCTGATGTTTTTTATGTGTTACCCGATTATAAACCGAAGTTTTTTGAAAGAAGCTTACACAGCTCGTCTTTATTTCTGAAGCCTACCGCAACGTCTGCGATTTTTTCACCGTTCATAAAAACGAGAGTGGGAATGCTTTCGATTCCGAAATTGAGAGCAAGCTCGCGCTGTTCGTCAACATTGACTTTGCAGACTTTAAGTTTGCCGTCATACTCTACAGAGACATCAGAAAGCACGGGCGACTGCATTGTGCACGGACCGCACCACGTTGCCCAAAAGTCAATTAACACGGGAAGCTCGCTTTTTAAAACTTCATCCGAAAAATTTTCGGCGGTTAAAGTAATTTCTGCCATAGTGCCCCCTGTTACATAAGACTTCTGTAAAGCTTTTCAATATCTTCAACGCTTGTGTCTCTGGGGTTGCCGGGGCGGCAAGCGTCTGCAAATGCGTCTTTTGAAAGCGCGGGCAAATCCTCTTCTTTTACAACGCCTTTAAGAGAAAGCGTAATACCGACATCCTTGGCAAGCTTTTTAACTGCGTCGACAGCCGCTTTTCTGTATTCGGCGGGGGTCATATTTTCAGTGCCTTCAACGCCCATTGCGCGCGCTATATCGCGATATTTTTCGCCTGTGTATTCGGCGTTATACTCCATAACCGTGGGCAAAAGCGTTGCGCAGGCTTTGCCGTGAGGCATATCGTAATAAGCCGAAAGCGTATGTGCCATTGAGTGGTCAACGCCGAGTCCGACGTTTGAGAAGCCCATACCTGCAATATACTGACCGAGAGCCATTCCCTCGCGGCCGGCAGGCTCATTTTTAACGGCTGCTCTAAGGCTCTTTGAAATAACCTCTATGGCTTTGATATGGAACATATCCGAAAGCTCCCAAGCGCCTTTTGTAATGTAGCCCTCAATTGCGTGCGTAAGCGCGTCCATACCTGTTGCCGCAGTAAGCGAAGCAGGCATAGAGCTCATCATTTCGGGGTCGACAACAGCAACAACGGGAATGTCGTGCGTGTCAACGCAGACAAATTTGCGTTTCTTTTCAACATCGGTTATAACATAGTTAATTGTAACCTCTGCCGCTGTACCTGCGGTTGTGGGCACTGCAATAATCGGAACGCAGGGGTTTTTTGTGGGCGAAACGCCTTCAAGCGAGCGAACGTCCGAAAATTCGGGGTTAGTAATAATAATGCCGATTGCCTTTGCCGTATCCATTGAAGAACCGCCGCCGACAGCTACGATGCAATCCGCACCGCTCTCTTTAAAAGAAGCAACGCCGTGCTGAACATTTTCAATAGTCGGGTTGGGTTTAATATCGGAATACACCGTGTAAGCAACGCCGGCTTCATCGAGAAGGTCGGTAACCTTTTTTGTGATGCCGAATTTTATAAGGTCGGGGTCAGACGCAACAAATGCTTTTTTAAGACCGCGTGCCTTAATTTCTTCGGGAACAGCTTTAAGTGCGCCCGCGCCGTGATAAGAAGTCTCATTCAACGTAAATCTTTGCATATAAACCACCCTTTTTACGATTGAAACACAAGGTTTCAAATTTTTGTTTTGAAATAAGAAGCAAAGGCGGCGTTTTTCTTTATAACCGCGCTTCTGCTCACTTATGTTTTTATTATATACCGATTTTCTGTGAATTTCTATATTTTGTGAAAAAATTAACCAATTTATAAAAATCCGTTCACAATTTATTAACCGTGCTTTTCACGCTCTTGACTTAATCACACTTTACATTTATTATATAGGTATCTAAAAAAGGAAGTAACTGTTTTATGATATATGAAACCAAAGAAATTGTTTTAAAAGACGGCACAAATGCTCTTTTCAGAGCGCCGCTTAAAGAGGACGCCGAAGAGATGTTAAACTATCTTAAAACGGTGTGCGGCGAAACCGAATTTTTGGCAAACTACCCCGAGGATATAAAAGCAGATGTAAATGGCGAAAGAGATTATCTTGAAAAGCTTATTTTTTCGCCTGACAACCTTATGATTGTTTGCACCGTGAACGGCAAAATTGCGGGTAACTGCCAAATTGTTTTTTCGCAAAAATCAAAAACAAAGCACCGCGCAAAGCTTATGATCGGTATTTTGAAAGAATATTGGGGCAACGGTATAGGCACAAAAATGTTTGAAGAAATGGAAAACGCCGCAAAACAGCGCGGCGTAACACAGCTTGAACTTCAGTATATAGAGGGTAACGAGCGCGCCGCAGCGCTTTATAAAAAAGCGGGATTTAAAGAGGTCGCCGAATTGCCCGATATATTTAAGTTTTCGGACGGCACTTTTAAAAAAGAAATATATATGCGAAAGCTTATTGAGAGGAACTGACTTATGAAAAACGCCGAAAGATTAATTTGCATTGCGCTTGTTGCGCTTATTCTCACCTTTTCGCCGTCGTGCTCGGGCGGCGTCGTAAAAACAAAAGAGCTTTCACAGAACATAACGCAGACGGCGGTTATACAAGAAAGCAAGCTTCAAAAAAATGCCGATTACAAAAAATTTCTTTCGGCATTTTCGCAGGATATTACCGTTCCCGGGCTTTTTGAAGGGCTTATTCCGCAGGGAATTTGCTTTGACAGTGAAAACGGAAACATTATAATAAGCGGTTATTATGAAAAAGGCGAGCTGCCGTCAATGCTCTGTATTGTAAACGCCGACACGAAAAAGCTTTTAAAAAGCGTTAAAATCGAAACAGAAAACGGAAGCGCTTATACGGGTCACGCGGGCGGCCTTGCTTCAAGCGACGGCTATATTTACATAACGAGCGACGGCGAAGCCATGGTAATTAAAAAAAGCGACCTTTACAGCACCGAAAACGGCAAAGAAGTAAAGGTAACAAGCAATTTTAAGCTGAATACAGACGGCTCTTTTGCAAACGTTACAAACGGCGTTTTGTGGGCGGGCACATTTTCCGAAAACTCTAAAAAGGTTCATTCCGAAACAGACACGGTGTTCACGCTCCCCTCGGGCGAAACGTTTTATGCCTATTGCGAGGGGTATATTCTTGAAAACGGATTGCCCTCGGTTAAAAAGCTCAACTCCGAAAACAGCGGTTATATTCCCGATTATTATTTTGCGATACCCGACGAAGTTCAGGGTATGACGGTCACAAAAACAGGGCAATTCATATTCAGCTCAAGCTATGGCAGGCGAAACGACTCTGTCATTCGCGTTTTTGACGATATTACCCTTTCGCAAACGGTTGGCACAGCAAACATAGACGGCATTGAAATTGACCTTAAAGCGGCTTCTGCGGATATTTTAAAAACGCAATACACCGCGCCGCCCATGGCAGAGGGCGTTGACTATTACGACGGAAAGCTTGTTTTGCTGTTTGAGTCGGGCGCTTCAAAATACAGAAGCCACGGCGGAAAATACCCGTCGGATATGCTGTTTTTTGCAGAATTTGAATAAGCATAAGAGAGCCGAACACTCTTATGCCTAACCGTATTTAAAGAGGTGTAAAAAATGAAGTTCAGTGAACAGCTGAATATTTTTATAGATAACATCGGGTGCTCTGCAAAGGCTTTAAGCGATACGTCGGGGCTTTCGCCCGCCACTTTAAGCCGTTATCGCTCGGGCGAACGCGTCCCGGAAACAAATTCGGAAGCATTCTCGGCGCTTGTAAAGGCGATTTCGTCGCTTTCAAATTCCGAGGCGCTTAATGAAGAAAGCATAACCGACGCATTTTTAAAATGCAGCGACATAACGCTTGTTGACAAAGAGCAGTTAAGAAAAAATTTCAACACGCTTCTTAATATTCTTGATATAAACATCGCGCGATTTTGCAGATATACAAACTATTACTAATCTACAATCTACCGCTTTCGCAACGGTTCAAGAAAGCCTTCCTACCCGACGCTTTTTGCGTCAAGCGTTGCGGGGTTTGTCTCTTCCGAAACGGACTCGCCGCAGAACATTGCCGTTATGGCAAAGCTTTTTGACTGCGATGAAAAAGAGCTTTCGGAACAATCGGCGCGCTTTTCGCGCATACAAAACTGGCTTTTAGCGGGAAATGGCGAAAAAACCGACAGCATTTTGGAATTTCTTGAAAAGCTTAACAGCTTTGACCTCAACGAATACATAAAAGCCATTCATTTTGATGAAATGAAAGTCCCCTCTCTGCCCTTTATTTTGCCCACATCAAAAAAATACCGCGGGCTTAAAGAGATGATGGAAAGCGAGCTTGATTTTTTAAAAGCGACGGTGCTTTCAAAATCGACTGCGCCCGTTATTATGTACAGCGATATGCCCATGTCGGAAATGGCAAAAGACAAGGATTTTGCGAAAAAATGGATGTTCGGTATGGCGCTGATGCTAAAAAAGAGGCTTCATCTTCACCAAATTCACAACCTTGACCGCTCGTTTGAGGATATGATGCTCGGGCTTGAAAGCTGGATTCCGATGTATATGACGGGGCAGATTTCGCCTTATTATCTCAAAAACGTTCAGAACAACGTTTTTCTTCACCTTTTAAAGGTCTCGGGCGCCGCCGCGCTTTCGGGCGAGGCAATTGCGGGCTTTCATGAAAACGGCGAATACTATTTGACAAAGCAGAAAGAAGAAGTCGACTATTATAACAAGCGCGCAACCGAATTGCTCAAATCGGCACAGCCGCTTATGGAAATATACCGCGAGGAACAGTCAGCCGCGCTTAACGCTTTTCTTGCGGCAGACGCCGAAATTCCGCAAAAAAGAAGAAATACGCTTTCATCTCTTCCGATTTACACAATAGGGCAAAGCACTCTTGAAGAAATGCTTAAAGCGCACGGCGTTTCGCCCGAAACCGTTCCGGGTATTCTTAAATACGCCGCGTCATAGCGCGCAATTACAGAGAAAATACTGAAAATTTCAACGGTAGAAGACGAAATTCCGGCACTGAGCGAAGCCGAGTTTTCAGAAAATCCCATGACGCTGTCGCTTTCGGGTATGTTTTATGAAAAAGATATTCCGTATACATACGAAGAATATCTTACGCACCTTTCGCAGACCGAAGAATTTAAAAAATGCCACGAAACATATTCGTTCCGTCACACTTCGCAAAGGACATTTAAAAACCTGAGGGTAATAATTCACGAGGGCTCGTGGGTAATGATTTCAAAAAACAAGTCCCCTGCCATACACTTTGTGATTCATCACCCGAAACTGCGCTCGGCAATTGAAAACTTTATCCCGCCTATGGCGGAGGATGACGAAGATGAATAACAAAAACGGTTTTGAATATGAAATTATACGCATAAACGAGAAAAAAGAGCTTATTCCCGAAGCCGCCGAACGGTTTTCAAAAAATGGAATATTCCGAAAAGCGCCTATATCGAAAGTATGAACGACGCGCTTTCCACCGAAAAAAGGCTTTACGCAATGGTATCTTGCAATAAACGGCGGCAAAATAATCGGCGGGCTTGGCGTTATTGAAAACGATTTTCACGAAAGAAAAGACCTTTCACCGAATGTGTGCGCCGTTTTTGTCGAAGAAAGCGCAAGAAAAAACGGCGTTGCACGCGCGCTTTTAAGCCTCGTTTGCAACGATATGAAAGAAAAAGGGATAGATACGCTCTGTATTTTAACGGACCACACCTCATTTTATGAACACTGCGGCCGGGAATTTTTACGCCCCGTTTTCGGCGACGGCGAAAAAACGCTCTCAAGAATGTATGTTCACAAAAGTTGTTAATTCAGTGCAATTATTCGTGTAAAAACACGCGTTTTTCGTCTTAAATTTCACACCAGAATACACGAAATAAACCTGTGTTAAGCGCATTGATTTTGTGCTTAACACAGGTTTTTATTATTTATGAAATGCTTTATTATAACATTCAAGAAAATCTTTTTGACAAGCCCGCGTTCTTCTTCGTCGATTTCTTCTTCAAAATTATTATTTATAAAAGCGTCGTAACCCCCCATTTCGCCTTCAATTTCTTCTGTAACGTCATTGTGCTCTGTCTTCCGCTGCATTAACGGTAAAAGAACGTTAAGACGTTCGCCTTATTCGAGTATGTTTTCGTTAAATTCCGATAGCCCATTACACTGCACTCTTTTACCTGTTAAGTCATTTCATTTTTTTTTAAATCATCAAACATTTCTTTCATGTCTTCATAATCAAGGTCATATTTCACAAAAATCACCCGCTTTTTAAAATCAATGAACAGATATATTCTGTCTGCAGCGCATTTTGTTTTGCATTTGAAAAATAAAACTTTACAAAAACAATATATAATCTTTGCGTTTCGAATTCAAGCGTTTTGCGATATTTTGCACAGTTAATTTGCTTTTAATATCCGTGACTCTCGGCAGTAACAAATCTCGCGGAGCTTCGTATAATGTAAAAGACCGACAAAAAACGTTCGGTCGGCGCGAAACGGCGCCAATAATCTTTTTAGGAGATTTAACAATGGCTAACGCAAATGATTTTGATATGTCTGTTGCGGCGGCAAAGCTTGTCGAAAAGGATATGAAAACAGAAATATCCTGCCCGGCGACGACTTTTCCGCGCGACGCAGACGTAACAATGGCATACATTCCATATCAACTCGACAGAACGTCTTATGAAACCGGCGAAGCCCTTAAAAACGGCACGCTGTTCACGGTGCTTAACAAGCCGTTTTTGGGAGGGCAGAAAAAATGAATGAACGAAAAAAACTTCTTCTCAGACTTTCCGCTTCGCAGTTTGCGCTGTGGGAGCTTCACCTCTATCTCGACACGCATCCGTGCGACCGCACTGCGGCTGAAATGTGCGAGAAATACAGTGCCGAAACCGCCGCTCTTAAAAAAGAATATGAAGAAAAGTACGGCGCGCTTTCTTCGGGAAATTGCGAAAACTGCCAATGGCTCAGCGACCCGTGGCCTTGGGATGTTGAAAGGGGTGAAAACTGATTTATGTTCAGTTATGAAAAGAAATTGCAGTATCCGGTAAACATCAAAAACCCGAACCCAAAATATGCACAAATTATATTAACGCAATACGGCGGTCCGGACGGCGAATTGGGGGCGTCGCTCAGATATTTGTCACAGCGTTTTTCAATGCCCTATCCGGAGCTTAAAGGACTTTTGACCGATATTGGTACAGAAGCCCCTGAAATGTTCCTTTCAGGGGCTAACGCTTTTTTTGACGCTTTTGCAACCGTATAGCTCCATTTCATAGGAAGCAAATTCAGATATACATCAATGTTGTCCTTATCATTGACAACCATCTTATCTAAAATGTGCTTATAAAACTCGTCATCGTATTCCACGCCGCAGACAATTTCGTTGATAGCATCTTTGATTTCCCGCACAAGCTCCTGCTGCTGCCTAATCATAGCCTGCTGTTTGTCGATACTGTCGATAACCGATTGTAGCTCGGCAATTTCAGCATCGCACTTAGACCGTGCCGCCGAAAATTCATCTTTGCTTATATCCCCAGACATATAAATGTCAATCAGTTTTGTACGCTTATCTTCGATAGTTGCAATCTGGGTTTTCAGCTTTTCAATATCTGTGCCTGTCGTATCCATAGCGATGATGGACTCTATAATAGAAGTAAGATTTTTCGTGATTTTCGTCTGTCTGAGCTTTAATTCCTTTGTTACAAGGAACATAATATGTGTCGCATCTTCATTGCGTATGCTTGCTCCCGTGCAGCCGATTTGATTTCCAGCTTTGTCAGTATGGGGGCTTCCGTGCTTTGCTGCTTCCTGACACCGCCACGCCTTATATTTGCTGCCGTCTTTTCTGGTTTTATATCTTGCCACATAGCTTGCGCCGCAATGTCCGCATTTGATTTTACCCGAAAACGGATAGCGGTTGCTGTGCTTCGCCTTGCCCTCTTGTGAAAGAGAACGCTCATCTAAAATACGGTTTGCTTCTTCAAACAGCTCACGGGATACAATCGGCTCGTGATGGTCTTTGATAATCACAAATTCCTCCTGACCTCGATTGTATTTCTTTTCGTGAGAGAGAAAATCTGGCGTATAGGTCTTTTTCTGCACCAAGTCGCCGCAGTATTTTTCGTTGCGGATAACACGGAGAATAACGGTATTCTGCCACTCCTTGACACGCATAGGCTCGATGCCTTCCTCCCGCAGCTCACGGGCGATGACATGAGTTCCTTTTCCTTCGTTCACAAACTTATGGAAGATAAGGCGTACAATCTTTGCGCCTTCCTCATTGATGGTCATTTTTCCGTCTTTTACATCATAGCCGAGCATACTGCGTCCAAACACAACGCCTTGCTCCATCTGCCGCTTTTGTCCCCATTTGACACGCTCGGAAGTCTTGCGGCTTTCCTCCTGTGCTATCGAGGACATTATGGCAAGGCGAAGCTCCGCATCGCCGTCTAAAGTGTTGATATTATCATTCATAAAGATAACGCCGACGCCGTGCTTTTTGAGGTCACGGGTGTAATATATGCTGTCGAGCGTATTTCTCGCAAAACGGGAAATCTCTTTCGTAATTATCAGGTCAAAGTCGCCGTTTTTCGCACAGGCTATCATTCGGTTAAACTCTTTACGCTTTTTTGTGCTCGTTCCAGAAATGCCTTCATCGGCAAAAATCTCATACAGCTCCCAAT
>ULRD01006359.1_pt1 | contig 16676 bp, 13 predicted proteins | sample 1955181 | NCBI WGS metagenome assembly ULRD01 (sample SAMEA4835675, study PRJEB28245) | human gut metagenome | biome: gut microbiome; material: fecal sample | place: Denmark | collected 2008
TGACTGAAGTGAGAAGATTCCTGGCCGCATTTTAATTGAAGCCGATGGAGATCCGTGCCATCCGCAAGAAGTTAAAGTTGACACAGGTTCAGGCCGGTACGATTCTAGGCGGCGGCAAGAAAGCGTTCCAGAAATACGAAAGCGGCGAGATCTTGCCGAGCCGTGCTATCTCGAACCTGTTGCGCGTCTTAGCTTCCCAGCCATCGTTGTTGCAGACAATCGTGTGATGACGCGGCTCTGGGCGGGCGGACGAAGGATTGCTTTGACGGGCAATCCTTTTTTCGTTGCGGCGGGGCGGGCGGACTGCTATACTAGAGAAAACGATAGGTTTTAGGAAAGAAGGGCGCAGACATGAAGAGACATTGGAGCGGACAGCAGGGGGCGATCCTGGTACTGACGGCTTTTCTGCTGCCTTTTATCATCGCGTTCACGGGCATGGCCGTTGACTTTGGCAGTGCCTACGTGCGCCGCTCGCAGTTGCAGAATGCAGCGGATGCAGCAGTATTGGCCGGAGCGTACCATCTTGACGACAATAAGGCTGATGATGTTGTTCTTCAGTATCTGAAGACGAATCTAGATCCACATTTTACAAAGTATTCGTATCAGACAGGCGATGACTTCCCAGACAAGTTCGAGACGCTGAATTATCATACGGATAAACAGAAAGATGAATTAGATGTAACATTGCGGAGCAGTGTAGAAGCGTCATTTTTGAAGTTATTTGATATCAATACGATACCAGTAGTTGCGATGGCAAAAGCAAAAGTATCAACTGAAGAATCTTCTGATACTACAGATGAGATTTTTAATTATGGTTTAGTGGCTGGCAAAATTCCAGATTATAACTATACATATAGTGGCGTTGATGCTGCTAAATCTTATTCTTCTATCTTATTTGATAACAAAGATATTTATGTTAAAGGAAATATTGCTACGAATGGTCGTATTGCTATTGATAATCATGGAGTAGATACTCTAGATGGTAAAATATATGCTTCATATGATGTTTTTCGTAGTCTCCCGTATCCACCTAGGTATTTTGATGACGGGAAGATATATAAAAAATATAGTCCTGATGTTTGGGGGACTATTGATTGGGGGAATGTAAACTATGATGGTAGAATAATCAGAATGGAATCATATATAGCATTTATTGATGAAAACGGGAAATCATTTACAGAACTAACCGTAGCTCATGGAACTATGCAGGATGTTTCTAGGCCTGATAAAGTAAACTATGTACAGCGATTCGATATTTCTCGTGCTGGTAACAAAGGGATAGATAGTCTTATAAAGAAGTATAGAGACATGGGAGACGCTGACCGATTAGCAAACCATGTTTATTATAATGATAAAGACGATTGGACGCCATATTTTTGGATAAATAATTCAGGAGAATATCCTGGATGGACAACTTCTTCTGATAGATGGTACCGTGTGATTATAGCAAAAGGTGATATCAATGTTGGAAGTAATTATCCAACAGAACCGAGTGAAAATGAATATGGAATTATTATATCACTAAATGGAAATATTAATTTACATAATGATAAGACGTTTCATGGAATTGTTTATGCACCAAAAGGAAAGGTTACAATTGATCGTACAGGAGATGTTTTTGGAAGTATAGTCGCTGATAATATAACTATAAATAGTCCTATGAGAATAACGGCTAAAAATTATTTAAAGGGGACATCTTCTGGATCATCAACATCGGGGAAAAAGAAAGTGAATTTAATAAAGTAACAGCAGTTTACAGCTTTTGAGACATAATAAATCACGTAGCCCCTGCTGGTGTATAATAGATTCACCACAAACCAAACACGAGAGGTGCTACGTGATGTCTCAATTATACACCAGTCAGTCGACAGTTGACAAACTCCTGACGATTTTTTATTCCTTGTTTCCCGCTACGACGAGGCCGACACGCCATTTGCTGGCGTGGTTACTCATTGCTCAACTGGCTCTGGAGTCAGCTCCGTCGGTGCGCTGCCTGTTCCGGCAGTTTCTGTCGAAACAGACAGACGCATCGCTCAACAGCTATTACCGCGCCCTTGGCAACGGACTTGTCACGGATGCATCCATTCGCCAGGCCTTGGCGTTGCGGGCGCTTGCCATAGTGCCTGAGGCAGGAGCCTATCTTGCTCAGCGTGGATGACACAACCATTGCCAAGTGGGGCAAGCACTTCGACGGAGTGGGCATCCTGTACGGACCACGCCAAGCACGATGGCAAGTCCTATTTCAATGGACATGCCTTCGTCAGCCTGACGATGAGCGTGCCAACCCTCCATGAGAATGCAGGCAAGACGCAAATCCGCTATGTAGCGGTGCCGATTGGCTACGTCATGAGTAACGGCGAGGCCTCGAAGCTGACGCTTGCCTGCCAGCTTCTCGATGAAGTCATGCCAATCCTTGAGAAGCGCCAGGTCATCCTGCTCTTCGACAGTTGGTACGCCAAACGTGAGCTGATTTCGCGTGCACTCAGCTACCCAAATCTCAACGTGATCTGCAATGCACGTCGCGATACGGCCATCTTTGAGCGGCCAACTTCGACGGCAGGCCGCTGCGGCCGTCCGCCGAAATACGGCAAGCGACTGACGTTGGACGAGATTGCCGATGATCTTACAAATTACCTTTGCCGGATGGACGACTATTTTGTCGCCCACCGTCTGGTGAAAACGCGCATCTTTGGCGACCGTACAGTCCATGCCTATGTGACGCTGAGCAAGAGCGGCTCTCGCCGTCTCTTTTTCAGCACTGTGGACCCGATGGCCTTGCACATGAGCATTGCCTGGCAGGAGGACAAGACGCTCCGCAATACCAGCTCCAAGCATATGGCGATTTACCCGCTCAAGCTCTACAAGCTCCGCTGGGGCATTGAGACGAACTACTACGAGCAGAAGATGTTCTGGGAGCTCGGCAGCTACAAAGTTCGCACAAAGACTGCGATTGAGCATCTGCTGAACCTGACGAATACCGGGCACGCTCTCATGAAGATCCTGCCGTACGAGGACGAGCGACTGCGCGCCTACCAGGACAAGAGCCCGCAGGAACTGCGGCACTCTCTGAGTCAGCAGATTCACAAGGAAGTATTTTTCGCCACTTTGATGTCCAAAGCCCAAAGTAGCATAAATTCAAGCGCTCTACTCAAAGCCTTGCAGGTCTTGACTTGGGGCGATGAGCAAGCGGCTTAAAAGCTGTAAACTGCTGTAAAGTAAAAGCAATAGCTTAAATTGAAAATACCAGAAAAATTATGAAATAAAGTTTTGTAAGGAATTCAATCATCTATTATCATCACATCATGCACATTATTTAGATGCAAAAAGGCACCTCCTGGGTTACCGTCCTTGGAGGTGCCTTTTCTTTTGGCGATAATGGCGTTATCTTGCATATCCACGCCTTCAATCTCACTCTATCACAAATTGTCAAGAAAACAAGTACTTCTTGACGATTTGTCAAGAAACGATTTCTTTCGCGCAATACAAAAGCGGGAACAACCGAACGTTCCCGCTTTTGCCGCCTCTATACCTTCTGCCACCTACCACATACTAGATGTAGTAGGTCTCCCATGACTATATTACAACAAATGGGGGAGCTTTTCAATAGGGGAGAGAGATTTTTTGAGAGGAGGAAGAGGGAATAGGGGCTTTGTGGCGAATCTTTCTTAGTATAGCAAGGTGCTGCGGGCTGGGCCTGCGGCTTTTGTCGGAAAGGAAGCGATGGCATGTACTTCTACTGTGAAGACTGCAAGAAAGAATACCCATTGAACACACATTCGTACAAATGTGACTGCGGCGGCATGTTCCGCCTGCACAAGGACGCCAATGAGGTGGTGGCGAAGCATACGATTTCGCTCGGGGAGTTCGTGACGCCTCTTTTGCCGCTGCAGGTCGGCAATCTCGACTTCCTGCTCAAGATGGAGCACCTGCTGCCGACGGGGTCGTTCAAGGACCGCGGGGCGTGCAGCATGGTCAATGCGCTGCACGAGCTTGGCATCAAGAAGATCGCGCTGGACTCGTCGGGCAATGCGGGCGCGGCAATCGCGGCGTATGCGGCGGCTGCGGGCATGGAGTGTACGGTCTACGTGCCGGATGACATCTCGCAGGAGCAGGTGAAGCAGATCGAGTCGTACGGTGCGAAGATCGTGAAGGTGGCCAATGGCCGCATGCGGGCGTGCGCGGCGGTCAAGCAGAATCTCGGTGATGCCTACTATGCGTCGCATGTCTACAACCCGCTGTTCTTCGAGGGCATCAAGTCGATGGCGCATGAGCTCTACGAGCAGCTCGGCCACCATGTGCCGGACTACATCTTCATGCCAGTCGGCAATGGCACGATGCTCCTCGGGCTGTTCCTCGGCTTCATGGAGATTGGGCGGCTACCGCACTTCGTAGCGGTGCAGTCGTCGAAGTGCGCGCCGCTCTACGAGGCGTACCACGAGGTACCGGCTGAGCCGAAGCGCGCGACGATCGCGGAGGCCATCCGCATCACGCAGCCGAAGCGCCTCAAGGATATGGTGCGGGCGATCAAGGCGTCGGGCGGCGATGTCGTCAAGGTGCTGGACAAGGACATCCTCAAGGCGCAGAAGTACTTGAGCCACCATGGTGTCTACGTCGAGATGACTTCGGCGGCGGCGCTGGCGGGCGCGGAGCAGTTCTTCGCGGATGGCAAGCCGGACAACTACAAGGTCGTCATCCCGCTGACGGGCAATGGGCTGAAGCGCTGAGCCCGTGACCGCGGTCGATGAGATTGGAGAGAATCATGTTATATGGAATGATTGATATTGGCTCGAATACGGTCCGCATGGCGATCTATCGCATTGAGGGCACGCATGTCGAGATGCTCATGAAGAAGAAGCACACGGTCGGGCTGGCGGCCTACCTCAAGGAGGGCGTTATGCAGAAGCAGGGCATCGACAAGGCGGTGGAGATCCTCAAGGAGTTCCGGGCCTTCCTGCTCGCATTTGGCATCACGCATGTCGTGGCGTTCACGACGGCGGCGCTGCGCAATGCGAAGAACAGCGCGGCGGCTGTCGGTGAGATCGAGCGGCGCACGGGCCTGCCGATCCGCGTGATCTCGGGCGACGAGGAGGCGACGTACGACTTCATCGGTGCGACGCATGACCTCAGCGAGGACGCGGGCCTGCTCATCGACATAGGCGGCGCGAGCACGGAGATCGTCTCCTACAGCTCGGGCAAGATCGAGCAAAAGATCAGCCTGCCGATCGGCTCTCTGGCCTTCCGAACGAAGTATGTGCACGGCATGCTGCCGACACATGCGGAGTGCGAGGCGATGCGCGAGGAGGCGGAGGCGACAATCGGGTCGGCCACAGCTTTCTCGGATGTGCGCGAGGCGTCGATCGCGGGCATCGGCGGCACATTCAAGGGGGCGGCGGCGCTCTACAATGCGCTCTACGCGATGCCCGTCGAGAATGTGAAGATGGAGACGCGCCGCCTCTCAGAGATCATCGCGCGCTTCTCGGGTGACCACGGCATCAACGAGGATATGACGGCGGTGCTGATGAAGACGGTGCCGGACCGCATCCACACGGTCATCCCGGGCCTCATCATCGCCGAGGTCCTCGCCGAGCGCTTCCACAGCAAGGAGATCACCTACAGCGACTCCGGCGTGCGCGAGGGCTATATCTATTCGGAGGTCCTCAAATAGTGACGAAAGGTCTGTCAGCCCTTATGATATGGGGGTTGATGGACTTTTTTTTGCAGAAATGGTATAATTAAATGCTAAATGATTTTGCTAGAAACACGGTTTTTGTTTTAAGATTTTGAGGTGAGATTGTGGATTTTGGTCAGGGAAAGATCGTGCCGGTCAACCTGGAACACGAGATGAAGAACTCATACATCGACTATGCGATGAGTGTCATCGTTGCGCGTGCTCTGCCGGATGTCCGGGACGGCTTGAAACCAGTACACCGCCGCATCCTTTACGCGATGCAGGAGGCGGGCATGGGCTCGAACAAGCCCTACAAGAAATCGGCCCGTATCGTCGGTGAAGTCCTCGGTAAATATCATCCGCACGGCGATTCGTCGGTCTACGATGCGATCGTGCGCATGGCGCAGGATTTCTCCATGCGCTACATGCTCGCGGACGGCCACGGCAACTTCGGCTCGGTCGACGGCGACCCGGCGGCTGCCATGCGTTACACCGAGGTCCGCATGTCGAAGATCGCGGAGCTCATGCTGCAGGATATCGACAAGGAGACGGTCGATTTTGCGCCGAACTACGATGAGTCGCTGAAGGAGCCGACGGTGCTGCCGGCGAAGTTCCCGCAGCTGCTCGTCAACGGCACGTCGGGTATCGCGGTCGGCATGGCGACGAACATCCCGCCGCACAACATGTGCGAGGTCATCGACGGCACGCTGATGCTCATTGACCACCCGGATGCGACAATCGATGACCTCATGAAGGTCATCAAGGGACCGGATTTCCCGACGGCAGGACTCATCCTCGGCCAGGACGGCATCCGCCAGGCGTACACGACGGGCCGCGGTGTCATCAAGATGCGCGCGAATGCCCGCATCGAGACGCTGTCGAACGGCAAGCCGCGCATCATCGTCACGGAGCTGCCGTATCAGGTCAACAAGGCGCGCCTCGTCGAGAAAATCGCGCAGCTCGTGCGCGACAAGCAGATTGAGGGCATCACGGCGCTCAATGATGAGTCGGACCGCGGCGGCATGCGCATCGTCATCGATCTGCGCCGCGACGCGAATGCGAACGTCATCCTCAACCAGCTCTACAAGCACACGCAGCTGCAGGACAGCTTCGGCGTCATCATGCTGGCGCTCGTCGACGGCAAGCCGAAGATCCTCAACCTCAAGGAAGTGCTGCACTACTACATCGCGCATCAGGAAGATGTCATCACGCGGCGCACGCGCTACGACCTCAAGAAGGCTGAGGCGCGCGCTCACATCTTGGAGGGCCTGACGATCGCGCTCGACCATCTCGACGCGGTCATCACGACGATCCGCGAGAGCCGCACGGCTGATATCGCGCGCGCTGCCCTCATCGCGGGCTTCAAGCTCTCGGAGAAACAGGCTCAGGCCATCCTGGACCTGCGCCTGCAGCGCCTGACGGGCCTCGAGCGCGAGAAGATCGAGGAGGAGTATCAGGAAGTCTTGAAGGCCATCGAGGACTACAAGGCCATCCTCGCGGATGAGAGCCGCATCCTCGGCATCATCAAGGACGAGCTCAAGGCAGTCAAGGCGAAGTTCGGCGATGCGCGCCGCACGCGCCTGACGGTCGACACGAGCGAGATCGATGTCGAAGACCTCATCGCGGAGGAAGACGTCGTCATCACGCTGACGCACAACAACTACATCAAGCGCATGGCACTCGATACTTATCGCCGCCAGAACCGCGGCGGCAAGGGCGTCAAGGGCATGCCGACGAAGGAGAAGGATTTCGTCGAGAACCTCTTGATCACGACGACGCACCACACAATCTTGTTCTTCACGAACCGCGGCCGCGTCTACCATCTCAAGGCATACGAGATCGCGGAGGCGAGCCGCACGGCGAAGGGTACGGCCATCATCAACCTGCTGCAGCTCGAGAAGGACGAGAAGATCACGGCGGTCATCCAGGTCAAGGGCTTCAACCCGGACGCCTACCTCTTCATGGCCACGAAGAAAGGCATCGTCAAGAAGACGAGCCTCGTCGAGTTCAAGAACCTGCACAAGGGCGGCCTCAACGCCATCAACCTCGATGACGATGACGAGCTCATCGGCGTCAAGTTCACGGACGGCGAGCGCGACATGATCCTCGGCACGAAGTGGGGCATGGCCATCGTCTTCGGCGAGGACGATGTGCGCTCGATGGGCCGCGCGGCCCGCGGTGTCAAGGGCATCAGCCTCAACGACGGCGATGAGGTCATCGGCATGGACACGCTCTCGCCGAACGCAGAGGTCTTGACGGTCACGGCCGAGGGCTACGGCAAGCGCACGGAGACGAGCGAGTACCGCGCCCAGAACCGCGGCGGCAAGGGGCTCATCAACCTCAAGGTCACGGAGAAGACGGGCGATGTCATCGGACTGCGCGTCGTCCACCCAGACCAGGAGCTCATGCTCATCACGACGGAGGGCATCGTCATCCGCACGAACATCTCCGACATCTCTGTCATCAGCCGCAACACCCAGGGCGTCAAGCTCATGTCGACCGGCGAGAACGACATCGTCGCCTCGATGGCCGTCATGGACCAGAAGAACTGAGTGCGGCTCTGGATTCTCAGTAAGTGAATCAAGTATAGAGAAGGCTATCCCTTCGAGTAAGATTACTCGGGGGATAGCCTTTTTTTTCTGTACGCCTGCAATCGGTACTGTATTCAGACAAATGAAATGACAGTGACAAGAAAAATAAATACGATAAAGTGATTGACAAGAATAGGGAAGATGGATATAATAAAGACATCGAAGCGGTTCGATATCCGGTGAAGCCGGAAGAAACGCGCTTCGATTTTTCAGGCAAGGTTATCGAAGCGGTTCGATACATGAGATACACGAGACATACGAGATATATGAGGTGAATGTGATGTCAAACGAACAGAAACAACTCACGCCGGATGAATTCATCGCAGCCAATGAGTCCAAGGTCAACAAGCGCTGGTACCCGCGCTTCCACATTGCGCCGCGTGTCGGCTGGTGCAATGACCCGAACGGCTTTGCCTACTTTGGCGGCCAGTACCATTTCTTCTACCAGCACTATCCGTACGAGCCCAAGTGGGGGCCGATGCACTGGGCACATGTGACGAGCAAGGATCTCGTGCACTGGGAGCGTCAGCCAGTCGCGCTCTTTCCGGATCATCCGTACGATGCGGATGGCTGCTTCTCGGGCAGCGGCATCGAGAAGGATGGCAAGCTCTACCTCCTCTACACGGGTCACGTTGACCTCCTGAAGAAGCCGGGCCAGCCGGACCGCATCGAGACGCAGGCTCTCGCAGTCAGCACGGATGGCATCCACTTCGAGAAGTCGGAGAAGAATCCGGTCATCACGCTGCCGGAGGGTGTCTCGACGGGTGAGGATCACCACTTCCGCGATCCGAAGGTCTGGCAGCACAACGGCCGCTACTACGCAGTCGTCGGCGCGCAGACGGCCGACGAGGTGGGCCAGGTGCTCGTCTTTGAGTCGGAAGACCTTGAGGACTGGCAGTTCAAGCATGTCATGGCCAAGGCGCACGGCAATCAGGGCTTCATGTGGGAGTGCCCGAATTTCGCGGAGTTCGACGGCCACGAGGCGCTGATTCTCTCGCCGCAGGGCGTCAAGCCGGAAGGCAAGCGCTACCTCAACCTGCATCAGTCTGTTTCAATGCTCGGCAAGATGGACTACGAGTCGGGCATCTTCTACCACGATGCGTTCCACATCCTCGACCACGGCTTCGATTTCTACGCGCCGCAGGTCACGCAGACGCCGGACGGCCGCTGCCTGATGATTGGCTGGCTCGCGATGTGGGAGAGCGCAATGCCGGAGCAGGCAGACGGCTGGTCGTGCCAGATGACGGTGCCGCGCGAGCTGCACTACCGCAAGGACAGGCTCGTGACGCCGCCCGCCAAGGAGCTCACGGCGCTGCGCAAGGCGGCCCACACGGCTCCGGAGCTCGTCATGACGGACGAGACGCCGCTGACGGACTGGTCGTACGAGACGGGCGAGTTCTGTGCAGACTTCGACCTCACGGAAGCCGAGGGCCTGGCCGTCCACTTCACGGCGGGCTTTGACGATACCGTCTCGCTGATGGTCGAGAAGCAGAGCGGCGCTGTGACGCTCGTGCGCAAGTCGGCCGCGACGGGCCGCAAGGAAGAGCGCTACGCGCAGCTGCCGGCAGGCGAACGGCATCTCTCGCTGCGCGTCTACGAGGACCGCTCCTCGCTGGAGTTCTTCATCAATGACGGCGACATCGTCATGAGCACGCGCTTCTATCCGAAGACGGCGGAGCGCGTTATCGTGCTCGAGCCGCAGGAAGGCACGGTGCGCATGACAGAAGGCGTCTTCTACGAGCTCGACGATATCTTCGCCTGAGCGCTGAGTATGGACCTTATTTTGGGGAAGGGGAATCAATCATGGGGAATCTACTGAAGGCATTCTCGAATCCGTTCTACAGGACGAGTTCGCTTGAGATCCTGCTGTTCTTCGCGGGCTGGGGCATCTGGTGGTCGTTCTTTCAGATCTGGCTGACGACGAAGCAGGGCTTCACGGGGGCGCAGGTCGGCACGATCTACACGTTCGGCTCGGCCGTGGCGCTTGTCCTGATGTTTGTTTACGGCTCTGTGCAGGATAAGCTCGGTGTGAAGAAGAATCTGCTAATCTTCATGGTCAGCTGTCAGGTGCTATTGGCACCGTTCTTCACTTGGGTCTATGTGCCGATGCTCGAAAGCAACTTCTACGTCGGCGCGATGGTCGGCGCGGTCTACCTCTCGGTGGCCTATCTCGCCGCCTGCCCGGTCTTCGAGGCCGTGACGGAGAGGCTCAGCCGCCGCTACCGCTTCGAGTATGGACAGGCGCGCGCCTGGGGCTCTCTCGGCTATGCAATCTCGGCCCTGACGGCTGGCTTCCTGTTCACCATCAATCCGTACCTGGTCTTTTGGACGGGCTCAGCTGTGTCGGCAGTGCTGCTGGCCATCTTGGTCTTCCTGAAGCCGGAGAACTCTGAGGCAAATGTCCAGCAGTATGAGAACCGCGAGGAGCGCAATAAGGATGCGAAGTCTCCATCGCTCAAGGAGATCATCAGCGTCTTCGGCATCCTCGACCTCTGGAAGATCATCATTTTCGTCATCCTCAGCTGGACCTTCTACACGGTCTTCGACCAGCAGATGTTCCCTGAGTTCTTCACGCGCTTCTTCGCGACGCCGGAGGAAGGCCAGCAGGCCTACGGTGTCCTGAACTCGGTGCAGGTCTTCCTCGAGTTCATCATGATGAGCCTCGTGCCGATTCTCATGCGCAAGATTGGCGTGCGCCGCGCGCTGCTCCTCGGCTGCCTGATCATGGTCTGCCGCATCAGCGGTTGCGGCATCGCCTCCACGCCGCTCGGCATCGCCCTCATCAAGCTGCTGCATGCACCGGAAACGGCGCTCTTTGTTCTCGCAATCTTCCGTTATTTCACACTTCACTTCGATACGCGCGTATCCGCCACGCTCTACATGGTCGGCTTCCAGATCGCGGCGTCCGTGGGCGGCATCATCTTCTCGGTGCCGCTCGGCAGCCTGCGCGACAGCATCGGCTACCAGCACACGTTCCTGCTCATCGCGGGCATCGTCCTCTGCGCTACGGTCTACGCGTTCCTCATCCTGAAAAAGGATGACCAGGACGTAGAAGGTCAGCCGCTCGAGAACTGATTCATGAAGATAGTTGAGATGATACTTGGAGGGAGAATCATGAAAAAGAGATTACTGGCTTGTGGTCTGGTTCCTGCTCTGGTGCTCGGAACCTTTGGTACGGTCGGCGCACAGCCTGCCGCTGATGCTGCAGTGCAGCTCAAGCAGGGCGGTGCACCAGCTGTCCAGGCAGAGACCGCAGAGGAGCCTGTGACGCAGGAGTCTTTGAAGGAGCTGCGCAGCCAGCTGGAGGAGCAGCTCTACGAGGCGCAGGAGCTCCAGAAACGCCTCAACGCGCAGCTCGACAGCCTCAATAAGCGCGTGAGCAAGGTCGAGAAGAAGACGGATTAGCCGGCCGTCGACATCCACGGCTATGGCCGCTTCCGCTGGGATAAGCAGCACTTCGAGGATTTCAAGGGAATCGATATGAAGTCGGTCTGGATGAACCTCTTTGTCAACCACCGCATCAACGACAAGTGGTCGCTGCACAGCGAGCATGAGTTCGAGAACAATCTCTCGAACAACCACGGTGCCTATGAGGGCGATGGCGGTTACGATAAGGATGGCGGCAAAAAGTATTCCCGTCCGGTCCTGCAGCTCTACGCACAGGGCCATGTCGGCGAGGTCGATGTCAAGGTCGGCCGCTTCTACCTGCAGTCGCCGTACAAGTTTACGTTCGACGAGAAGGTGGATGGCTGGCAGGCAAGCTACGGCGTGCCGACGCATTGGGGCCGCAAGGCGATGTTCACGCTGAACTCGGGCAATACGTACAGCAAGATCCTCTACGGCGATCGCGACAATAAGCTTGACCCATGGGGGGAAGGCGGCAGCACGAACTTCCGCGTTCTGTCCCTGATCAGTGAGATCCCGGTGGCCAAGAACACGAATATCACGTCTCACTACGGCAAGATGACGCGCCGTGACGACCATATGAGCCGGAAGACGCTCTCCGTGGGCTTCGACACGAAGCTCAACCGCGACCTGAAGCTCAGCGCAGCCATGGCGAAGTCGGATTCGGACACGCTCAACAAGTCGCACTTCATCCAGCTGCAGTACAAAGAGGCGCGGCCAGATGTGCCGGGCTCGTTCGACATCTACGTCAAGAAGTACCTGCAGCGTGGCCACAGCGGCATGACGAACTGGTTCAACGACGATATCATCGACCCGACGAATGGCGACTACAACAAAGAGCTCACGGATCGGAATCCAGGTCGTACGGTATGGGATCATCGTGCCGGCGAGTTCAACGGCCTCCGCATCGGTGCGGACTTCGTGCCGGTGCGCAATACGAAGCTCCTGCTCCATTACACCTACGGCAAGCTGGGCCTCTTTGACCCGGGCCTGGGCACGCTCACGGGCAAGAAGGACGACTACAGCTTCTTCCGCGCGCAGTGGGAAGTATACTTCTGAGCCGCATGAACGAGATGAAAGGATGGCATGAATGATGAAAAAACAGATTATGGCGGCCTTGCTGGCGGCTTCCAGCCTTTGCCTCACGAATTCTCCAGTGCTGGCTTATCCGTCTATTTTCCCGGACTCCGGCTACAGCTGGGTGGGCGATACGATGCCCTTTTTCGATGGAGAAGAGTTCCGCATCTTCTATCTGGAGGACCTGCGTGACGGTGATACGGGGTTCCACCCCTGGAGCCTTCTGACGACGAAGGATTTCACCGACTATCAGCACGACAGCAAGGTCATTCCCTATGACACCAGCAATGAATTCGCCAAGGACTCCGCGCTCGGCACGGGCTCGGTGGTCAAGGGCAAGGATGGGCTATACCATGCGTTCTACACGGGTTTCAACTGGCGCAGCATGCCGAAGGAGACGATCATGCACGCGATCAGCCGCGACCTCGTGAGCTGGCAGAAGGTCCCCGAGGATTCGTTCCACGGCAGCAAGCCGTATATCTACGACGATACGTTCCGTGATCCGAATGTGTTCTACAATGAGGATTACGGCGAGTACTGGATGCTGATCACGACGCGCAGCAAGAAGGCGCGCGGCGTCATCGCCCTCTACACATCGAAGGATCTCAAGCATTGGGAAGACCAAGGCATCTTCTTCGAGAACGATATGGGCAGTGACGCGAATATGGAATGTCCGACGCTGCTGAAGTACGGCGATTACTGGTACCTGACGTTCTCGGATCAGTGGCCGTCGCGCGTCGTGCACTACCGCATGGCGAAGGACTCCAAGGGCCCGTTTGTCAAGCCGGAGCGCGATTACTTCGATGCCAGCGGCTTCTATGCGGGCAAGATGGTCGAGGACAAGGACAACCTCTACCTGGTGGGCTGGACGCCGACCAAGGCCGGAGGTAAGGATAAGAACCCGACGGATTGGGCGGGCAATCTCGTCGCGCATCAGCTCAAGCAGCGCGAGGACGGCACGCTCTATCCGGTGCCAGTCGAGAAGATGACCGAGCGCATGCAGAAACCGGTGGAGATGGCGCCAATCACCGAGCGCGGTACTGTGAATGGTGCTGGTGAGTCGTACCATTTTGACGGCACGGGTTATGCCGATGTCGTGATGCCGAAGATGGAGGGCATCCGCAAGATCACGGGCCATTTCAAGGTGGCGAAGCAGCAGGGGCAGTTCGGCCTCATGTTCAATGTGGGCCCGAACCAGACCGGCTCCCTGAATCTCGTCTTTGACCCGGCGAAGCAGCAGGTCGCTTTCTACAACACCGATACCTCTCGTGTCCATGCGGCCAAGCCTGAGCTGGCGGTGCCGGTCAGCCTCCAGCCGGATGAGAGCTATGACTTCACGCTGCTCATCGATGGCACGGTCGCCGTGCTCTACATCAATGACCAGATGGCACTGAGCACGCGCATGTACGACCTGCCGGAACATCAGTGGGGCATCTTCTCCGCTGGTAGCGAGGTCACGCTGACGGGATTGCAGACGAGTACACTTTGAGCCTGTCTCAGTTTCCCCCTGAGATAGAAGCTCTGACAATCCAAGAATTCCAAGAACTCCAAGAATGACATTTCCCAAAACGAAAGGCGGTCCGTTGACTCGAACGAGTCACGGACCGCCTTTTGCATCAGCAGGTTTCTCCCTCCTGGAAGGTCATGGGGAGCGGCGTCAGCGAGGGCAGATCTTCGCTGCGGATGCGGCGCACGATGGCTTCGGCGGCGCGTCGGCCGAGGGCGGGGATGGGCTGGACGACGGCTGTCATCGTCTGCGGCCCGAGTCGCGTCAGGTAGGTGCCGTCGTAGGCGACGATCGAGAGGTCAGCGGGGCAGCGGCGTCCGCGGCGGCTGGCTTCGCGCAGCGCGCAGATGGCGCCGAGGTCAGCGCCGGAGATGGCATCGACATCGGGATAGCGCTCGAAGATCTCACGGGCGGCTGCGGCAAAGTCCTTGGGTTGCAGGGCGTTGGCCGGGACGACGATGCTGTCGAGCTGCACGCCAGCTGCTTCGATACAGCTGGCGAAGATGTCCTCGTGCTCGTGGGCCGTCGTGTGGACGGTCTGTGCGCCCGTGATCTGCACGACGTGATGCGGATTGCGCCGCAGCAATGCGTTGGCAGCGAGCTGGCCGCCCTGATGATGGTCGGCGCGGATGATGGGAATCTCGTCGCAGAGGTAGCGGTCGAAGGCGATGACGGGCAGGTCGATGTGGCGGTAGTTCTCGATGTGCAGGGCGTGCGCGCCGATGATCAGGCCGTCCATCGTGTGGCGGCGCAGCATCTCGAGGAAGGCGAGCTCGGCGTTCTTCTTCTCGCCTGTCGAGCAGATCATCGTCTTGTAGCCGTAATCGTAGAGGGCAATCTCAATCTCGTGCAAGAGGGCTGCGAAGAAGGGATGGGCGACATCGGGGATGATGACGCCGATGAGGTTCGTACGGTTGAGCGAGAGGTTGCGCCCAACCTCGCTCGGGACGTAGTGGAGCTCCTTGACAGCGGCCTCGACTTTGGCCCGCGTGGCGGCTGATACGTATCCCTTATTGTTGAGCGCGAGGGAAACCGTGCTGGTGCTGACGCCAGCGAGCTTGGCGACATCTTTGATTCTTGCCATAGAGTGGGTCCTTTCTGTTCTTCTTGTGTTCAGTCTACCACAATCCCAGCCGCATTGCACATCCCTGAAATCATTGATGATTTTTCAGATAAATGAAATGACAGTGACAAGAAAAATAAATACGATAAAATGATTGACAAAACGATGCAAGGTGGATATAATAAAAGTATCGAAGCGGTTCGATGAAATAAAATCGAAAGAAACGCTTCGATTTTCCAGATATGATTATCGAATCGGTTCGATAAACGAGATATTCCATGGGGGAAAGGGGAAACATATCATGGGGAATCTTTTGAAGGCTTTTTCGAATCCATTTTACAGGACAAGCTCGCTTGAGATCCTGCTGTTCTTCGTTGGCTGGGGCATCTGGTGGTCCTTCTTCCAGATTTGGCTGACGACGAAACAGGGCTTCACAGGCGCCCAGGTCGGCACGATTTATTCCTTCGGATCTGCCGTGACGCTTGTCTTGATGTTTGTCTACGGTTCCTTGCAGGATAAGCTCGGCATGAAGAAAACACTGCTGAAGTTCATCGTCGTCTGCCAGATTTTCGTCGGCCCGTTCTTCACCTGGGTCTATGTGCCGATGCTCGCAGCGAATTTCTACGTCGGCGCGGTGATCGGTGCCATTTACCTCTCCATCGCATTCCTCGCGGCCTGCCCGGTCTTCGAGGCGGTGACGGAGCGCCTGAGCCGCCGCTACTCATTTGAGTACGGCCAGGCGAGAGCCTGGGGTTCGTTCGGCTATGCCGTTGCGGCGCTCTGCGCGGGCTTCCTCTTCACGATGAATCCGTACTTGATCTTCTGGACGGGTTCTGTTGTCGCTGCTGTCCAGCTCGTTGTCCTGGCTGCGCTGTCGCCGGAGAAGAACGCAGCGCTCACGTCCCAGTATGAAGTCCAGTCGGAAACCCTCAAGGAGAGCAAGACGCCGTCCTTCGGCGAGATCATCGGTGTGTTCAAGCTCATCGATGTCTGGAAGATGATCGTCTTCGTTATCATGAGCTGGACGTTCTACACGGTCTTCGACCAGCAGATGTTCCCGGAGTTCTTCACGCGCTTCTTCTCGACGCCGGAAGCAGGCCAGCAGGCATACGGCGTGCTCAACTCCATCGAAGTCTTCCTCGAGTTCCTCATGATGGGCCTCGTGCCGATCCTCATGCGCAAGATCGGCGTGCGCAAGGCCATCCTGCTCGGCTGCGCCATCATGATCGTCCGCATCGGCGGCTGCGGCCTCGTCACGAATCCTCTGGGTGTCGCCATCATCAAGCTGCTGCACGCACCGGAGACGGCCCTCTTCATCCTCGCTGTTTTCCGCTACTTCACGCTTCACTTCGATACGCGTATTTC